>Ga0209809_1000998_pt1 | contig 24205 bp, 19 predicted proteins | sample YNPMSTMetaG_FD_186172 | JGI IMG/M metagenome (GOLD analysis project Ga0209809, IMG submission 186172) | Anoxygenic and chlorotrophic microbial mat microbial communities from Yellowstone National Park, USA - YNP MS-T MetaG (SPAdes) (version 2) ...
CCCTCGTGGAATGGGTCCTGGCACGGGAGATGGCAGCCGCCTCCTCTTAGCCTCGCTGCCTGCTGTTGTCTGCTGGTTCCAAAGTCCTGCGCAAGTGTTGGGGGGTGACGCGGCAGCGGCACCGAGCCTCTGCTGAGGTTGTACTCAGAAGCGAAAGACCTAGAAGCAGTGAACGCCCTCCTGGATTGGGCAGCCGGCTTGATCAGCCAGGTTGATTGAGGTTGATGCGGATCCCTTGCGTGGTGGCCGCATCCTAACCCTGTGTTTTTGGATTCTCCTCAAACCCACAGCCGCGGGCTAGAAGAAGGTCACACTCACAGGCGGCGCTATCACTGGGGCTGCCTCGTTGCTGGTGAGTGTGGTAGGAGGATTGATGTACGTACCTGCTGCGCTAGAAGTAACGTTCACTGAAATCATGCACATAGTGCCAGCAGGCCGAGTTCCATTCGAGAAAGTAATAGACGTTCCACCCACAGCCACGTTAAGTACACCACCGCAAGTATTGGTCGAAAAGGGAGGACTAGCAATAACGAGCCCAGTAGGTAAGATGTCTGTAAAGGCAAGGCCGGTCAGAGGGGTAGCCGTGTTGTTGGTGATGGTAAAGGTCAAAGGTACAGGAGTATTAATTGCAAAAGATGTACCTGGAAATGCTTTAGTGAAAACCGGAAAAGTTGGACCCACCACGAGAGTTACAGTCCCACTTTGCGCAGGGGGAGCTTGGGCGCTGGTGAGAGTTACAGGGGGATTGACGTAAGTGCCTAGAGTCCCAGCAACAACCTGAACAGTCACTGCACAAGTTGCATTGGCAGCCAGTATTCCACCGTTCAGGGCAATTGAGGCTCCGCCTGCAGCCGCAGCAACTGATCCACCACAGGTATTGGTGAAGTTGAGCGGAGTGGCAACAGACAACCCTGCAGGCAGGCTGTCTGCAAAGTTGAGGCCGGTTAGTTGAATCCCTGAGTTATTAACAATCGTGAAGATAACCGTTACAGTTACAGGGGCACCCACTGCTGAAGCAGGATTAAAGCTCTTAGTGAACGCTGGAGCAGCCAAGGGGCCTGGGGGCAAGCCAATAATGCTAGGAGAGGGATTTGGAGTGGGCAGGGGCGGGATCGTCGGCGCCGACACAGGAGGGGGCACAAGAGGGCTGGGTTGACCTGGGGGAACAGATCCAATCGGAGGAGTGGATGGCAGCCCTACCCCCGTTCCTCCGGGTTCTGTATTCGGGTTTTGCACAGGGATGATTGGCCCTGGCAGCGAGCTGATTGGATTCCCCTCTTTAGTTTGTTGACAAGCTGTTAGCAAGCCCAAGCACAAGCAAGCCAAAACCCCAGCTACTTTTCCCGTTTTCATTCCCTCATCCTCCTGCCATTCAACTCTCTCGTGGCACAAACCCAAACAGCCTTACTCAGCTCCAGCTTAGGTGGCTTGGGCGCGCGCTTCCAGCCTCAGAGCTTGACCAAATGAATCTCGAATGACCACGATTACCAAAACCCTTTCTCCCGCAGCAACGTTGGTGTTGTAGGCGGCTAGATCTGCCGGGAAGGTGAAGCCGTTGGTAAGCGTGATCCCGTTGATTCGGTCGTCGTAGCTATTGCCTCTGCCTATCAGCGTATTTCTAAACTGCTCAATTGCCGTCGGCAAAAAGATACCGGTAATATCTGTGCCGCGACTGATGTTAAAAAACTGAACCTCTACGCTCCTGATCACTCCTGGAGCAAGTAAGCCGCGCAAGGTGATAGTTACAAAGGCGGATCCCACTGGGGGAATCACAGCAGGGTTTGGCGGGGCGGACAGCAAAAGATTAAACTCCCCAGTTGGCAACAGACGAGGCGGATCCGGAAGGTCGGGTTGAACCGGCGGTGGGGTGATGGGGGCGAAATCCGGACCAGGGCGGAAGGTGATAGGCGTGAGATTGGGGGCAATCGTGGGGGCAACGGCCACAGGAGGAGGCGTGGCACCGCTAGAAGCCAGTAGAGGCGGCACCCCGCTGGTGGTCTCGCTACTGCAGCCGGTAATTAGCGCAACCGAAGCACAGGTTGCCCAAAGAGAGAGGCCGCCACGGCCAAGGGCTGAGCCAAAACGTCGTCTCATCGAAAAATCTCCACTCACTCACACCACAGCAAACGTCTTAGGCAGCGTCCAGCAGGGATCCACCGAGCTTGCTCAAGTCTTATGCATCTGCACAATTTCAAGGGGGATGCCTGCTGTTAGTTCTACTGCATCCTAGAGCGTTGTCAAGCGAGCGGCAGAGCAAATGCAAGAAATTGTTCTGGAAATGGCCCATCCCCTAGATATGGGGTATCATAGCCTCGAGCAGGGGCGGCCAGCTTACCTGTAGCGTTAGGGGTTGGGTGCCTTCTCCCCATTTTGTGTGGATTTGCCCAGATTTAAGGTGTGTGAGGAAGTGCCGTATGAACTTCAAAGGTCGCTCGTTGGCGGTTTTGTGTGGAGTCTTGCTGCTAGGCGGCTGCGGAGAAGTTAATGAGTCTCCGACCTTGCCTGGGCCCGTCCAGGTAGATCCGGCTGCCTTTGTCTCGGCCCAAGAGTATCGCTTTACCCCTGGCTCGGTGCTGGAGACCACCAGCCTCCGCTTGGACTATGTCAATCCGAGGTTTGACAATGGGATCCCTGTGCGTACCAACCCCTTGCAGGGAAGCGGTGAAGCTCGCATCGCCAATGTTGAAGCCCGCATCTTGCCTGTGAACGAGATCCCAGCCAGTGACTTGACGATTGACTCCACCCTTCGCTCCAGCACCCTGGCCATCCAAATTGGGCGAACCACACCGCTGGTGAATCTTATTGCCTTCGGCCCTAATGACGGCAGGCTATCTACGCAATTTAATATCGCCGGGCTGGTTGCAGTTTCAACCCTCCCCAACGACCAGCGCATTCGGGTGAATACCACCTTCAGGGCTATCCGAGATGACCGCACTGTTTTAACGCTCACCGTGCGCCGCATTTTGGTGAACAGGAATGGCAATCAGGTCGTTCTCGAGGGAGATTCTTCTCTCATTGTCCCTACCACAGGGGTACTCTATGAAGATCCTGGCCCCAACGGCGACCCACCAGCAGGAAGCTTTGTCAACCCTCCTCCACCTCAAGGTCCTGTAGTCGCTATTCTCCAAACGGGCAATTTCTCCGCCAGCTTTGTGGTTCGGCAGCGGGGGGTTGCGGGCGATGGCACCCCTGAGGATGCCTTGGCCCTGTTTGCACGCCTGAACTTCCGTCCCAACCAGGCGGAGATTGTCTATCGTCCTGCCCAGGTGGGTACGCAGTCGGTGCTGTTTGCTCCGGATCCGACTCGACTGAACATCTTGCCCAATCAGTTGGTGCGTATCCGCCGCCTACTGAACGGTCGTGTTCAAGCGGAGTTTGATCCGGCCAACGTCAGCACAGTTCTCAACTTTGTGCAGGTCAGCCCTCCACCGCGACCTTTCCCCACCCCAATTCCTCAGTTACCTGTCCCTACTCCTGGACCGGATGCTCCAACAGCCTTTGACTACTTTTTCTCATTACGAACTGAAAGGGAAGAAGGCGGGGGTACTCCAGTTGTTTTGCAGGGCATCGTGCCTGCAACGGGGGATTTCGTCTTCCGCACCCTGGCTGGAGCACAATTAGCGGGGCCGTTTAACCGGCTTGACGTAGGGGGTGGCGTTCAAAGGGGAAACCTGAACCTTATCTTTGACTCAACCACTTCTGCGGAACGCATCTCCGGCCAGTGGTTCATAGAACAGGAGTTCCCTACTAACAACCTTGCAGCTAGAGAAGGGGCCATTTTGATCATCCGTGGGTTCTTTGAGGGAACTGAGGTGCGGCTGTAACCCAGGCAACCCGTTTGATCCCAGAGCAGGGATCCGCTCTGGCTTGGCCTTTTCGTCGGTCAGAGCTTGGGTAGATCGCTGAGCACCACCTGCGCGCAGTTGTGGCCAGGGATCCCGGTCACTCCGCCTCCTGGGTGCGCTCCTGAACCGCAGAGGTAAAGGCCGGGGATGGGGGAGCGATAGTCGGCCAGGCCGGAGATGGGCCGCAGGTTGTAGCTTTGATCCGGCGTCATTTCCCCGTGAAAAATGCTGCCCCCCACAAGGCCGAAGCGGGCCTCCAGATCCACGGGCGACAACATCTGCCGTGCGATCACGGCGTTTTTAATGTTGGGGGCAAATTGGGCAATTTTGTCGATTACCCGATCGGCAAATTCTTCCCGCAGGCCATCGTTCCAGTCTCGCCCTTTGGGTTGGTAAGGCACAAACTGGCAGAAGCAGGAGAGGATGTGCTTGCCTGGGGGAGCCATCGTCGGGTCGGTGGGGGATTGGCTGTAGATCTCGATAAACGGATCCCGGGAAGGGATCCCGTATTTGCAATCATCCCAAGCCCGCTCCAGATAGGCCACCGAGGGAGCAATATCCACTGTGGCAGAGCTGACCACTTCTGGGGGCACTTCAGCAGGGGCCGCCGTGTAGCGGGGCAGTTCCTCCAGGGCCAAGTTGAGCTTGTACACCGGGCGTAAACTACCCGACTCCGACCGCTAAGCGGTACGGAGCGGGCTTTCAGTAGCCCTGGGCCTGCTCTGCTCTACCAGAGAACAAAACAAGCCCGGACCTCTAGGCTGGTTTACAGCAGCCCCCAAGAGCGCAATCACATTCGCACCATTCAAATCCGCATCCCCCTCCCATCCACAGTGCCCACACTTGAACGACTTGCCACTGCGGTAGGACTTGCCCTGCTCAGGGTGGATGTGTAAGCACCGGTGACAGGTCTGCGACGTGTAGGCAGGCGGCACAAGAATCAGAGAAACCCCTGCAACCCTCGCCTTGTACTCCAGAAACTGACGTAGTTGGTAGAACGCCCAACTGTTGGCCCTGCGCCGTTCGGCTTTGCTGCGTGGCTGTTGATTGACCCTTTCCCGAATCCCTGTCAAGTCTTCCAGGGCAATAGCGCTGTTGGTAGCTTTTGCCCTAGAGACAATAGCTTTGGAGATGCGATGATTGACCCACGCCTGAAAGCGTCTCTCCTTGCCAGACAGCCGTTGCAGCAGTTCTCTGCATCTGCGCCGCGAACTGCGTGTGCCCTTACTGGCTTTGCGTTGGAGTACCGCCCTCAACCGGGAGTAGTGGTCTCGGACTCTGTTCAACTGCTGTCCATTCCAGTTCTTCCCCTCTGAGGTATGAGCGATATCTATCCTTCCCAAATCCACCCCGATCACCTTGTCGGCATCTTGTTGCTTGGGTGGCTTTTCCTCTACGCAAATCTGGATGTAGTAGGAGCCATCCTTCCGCTGGACTAGGGTGGCCGATTTGGGGTTAGAGCCAGCCAGCATTCCCCTCTGGTAGTTACCAATGGCCAGTTCAAAGCGTTCTCTCCCTTCCACCGTGGTCAGCGACACTGTCCGGTCTTTCTCGCGGAACGAAAAGACACGTGCGTCGTAGGTAACGAACCCACGCTTGAACTCTTGGACTGGACGGTTACGCTGTCTCGCCACTTTGCGGGCGCCGGCCACCCGTCTGCACACCTGTTGAGCCAAGTTGCTGGACAAGCCGAATCGGGCGCGAGTCTCGTAGTAGCAAAGGGATTGCAGTTTGACCGCGTTGACGATCTTCTCCGGCGTGTTCTGGTTGACCCAGTTCAGTGCCTGCACAAAGGCATCCAAGGTCGCGTCCAATTTGGCGGCCTGCGACTGGGACACCTTGAGCTTACAGGAGACGGTCAGGACTTGGGTCATGGTTCTATCGTAACTTCCGCATTCCTCCCGACACTGACCCTACGGGTACAGTGCGGGGCTCCTGCGATTTCTAGCTGATCCAGACTCAACTCTCCAGCCAGGATCCCAGGGATCCCAACTTTTTCCTTGGGGGTGTAAGCCTCTCTTCTCTGGTAAACTCCCGACTCCGTTGGCAAGCTGTAAGCCTCTAGGCAGTTCTCCTGCAAGTTCAAGATCCAGTAGTTGGGGATCCCGGCTTTGGCGTAGAGTCCGAGTTTGACTTCCCGATCATAGGTAAGGGAAGAATCAGCCACTTCGATGATGAGATAGATGTCTTCGGGCTGAGGATGCCGAGAGCGGTACTCATCCTGCTGAAAGCGCACAATGGCAAAGTCGGGCTCCGGCTCGTGATTGGGGGGCAGTTGCACCGGATCCTGGGTGCGCACAATAGCTTGCTCCTGCACAAGGCCCACCAACAGTCGGTACAGGCGGCTACAGTAGGCGGCGTGCCTCTCCCCTTTCGTCATCTTTTGAACCAGGAGCCCGTCAATCAGCTCCAACTGATTGGGCTCTTCAATCTGTCCAGACTCAATCAGCCGATGAAACTCCTCAAAGGTATATCGCCTGATATAGGGATCCAATCGGGCGGCTAGAGTCATCGACCAAACTCATCAGACCCTAAACTTCATATCACCACTCTACCAACTCACAAAAAAGGGATCCCTGGACAAGCCAAGGGATCCCTATTCAGCAGGTTATGGGCTGGCTACCCCGACTGAGAGGCTGTCGAGGCGATCACAAAGGCCGCATAGGTCAGCACATACCCCACCGTGAAGTGAGCCAGGCCCACCAGACGACCTTGAACAATCGACAGAGCTACCGGCTTGTCCTTCCAGCGGATCAAGTTGGCCAAGGGGGTGCGCTCGTGCGCCCACACCAGCGTCTCGATCAGCTCTTGCCAGTAGCCGCGCCAGGAGATGAGGAACATGAACCCTGTCGCCCAGACCAGGTGGCCAAACAGGAACATCCAGGCCCAAACCGCCAGGTTATTCATCCCGTAAGGGTTGTAGCCGTTGATCAACTGGGCAGAGTTGGCCCAGAGGTAGTCCCGCAGCCAGCCCATCAGGTAGGTGGAGTTCTCGTTGAACTGGGCGGTGTTGCCGCTCCAGATCCCCAGGTGCTTCCAGTGCCAGTAGAAGGTCACCCAGCCGATGGTGTTCAGCATCCAGAACATGGCCAGGTAGAAGGCATCCCAGGCGGAGATGTCGCAGGTGCCGCCCCGCCCCGGCCCGTCGCAGGGGAAGCTGTAGCCGAAGTCTTTTTTGTCCGGCATCAGCTTGGAGCCACGGGCATCCAACGCCCCTTTGACCAGGATCAACGTGGTGGTGTGCAGGCCCAGGGCAATGGCGTGGTGCACCAGGAAGTCGCCGGGGCCAATGGGCAGGAAGAGGAACCCATTGGGATCGTTGATGGCTTGCAGCCAGCCAGGCAGCCACACGTTGCCGTAGTTGGGCCAAGCCGTAGAGGCGATGCTATCCGGGTTGGACAACAACACGTCCATGCCGTAGATCATCTTGCCGTGGGAGGCTTGTATGAACTGGGCAAACACCGGCTCAATCAGGATCTGCTTCTCCGGCGTGCCGAAGGCCTGCATGACGTCGTTGTGGACGTACAGCCCCAGCGTGTGGAAGCCCAAGAACAGCGACACCCAGCTCAGGTGGGAGATGATCGCCTCCTTGTGATCCAGCACCCGCGCCAGCACGTTGTTCTTGTTGGCCTCCGGATCGTAGTCCCGCACCAGGAAGATGGCCCCGTGGGCAAAGGCCCCCACCATCAAGAAGCCAGCGATGTACTGGTGATGGGTGTAGAGAGCCGCCTCCGTGGTGTGATCCATCGACATGAACACGTAGGGGTTGAGGGCATACATGTGCTGCGCCACCAGCGAGGTCACCACTCCCAAGCAGGCCAGCGCCAACGCCAACTGGAAGTGCAGGGAGTTGTTGACCGTGTCGTAGAGGCCCCTGTGCCCTTCGCCCAGCAGGCCCCCGAAGGGGGTGCCCTTCGGCGGGTTGTGGGCGCCCAGGATCTCGCGGATGCTGTGGCCGATGCCCCAGTTGGTGCGGTACATGTGCCCAGCCACGATGAAGATCACGGCAATGGCCAGGTGGTGGTGGGCCATGTCCGTCAGCCACAGGGACTGGGTGTTGGGGTTGAAGCCGCCCAAGAAGGTGAGGATGGCCGTGCCCGCCCCTTCTGCCGTGCCCCAGACGTGGTTGGCCGTATCCGGGTTCTGGGCATAGACCCCCCAGTTTAGGGTAAAGAAGGGCTTTAGGCCCGCCGGATGGGGCAGCGTGGTGAGGAAGTTGTCCCAGCCCACGTGCTGTCCGCGCGACTCGGGGATGGCCACGTGCACCAGGTGGCCTGCCCAGGCCAAGGAGCTGACACCAAACAGGCCGGCCAGGTGGTGGTTGAGGCGGGCCTCGGCGTTCTTAAACCAGCTCAGGCTGGGGCGGAAGCGGGGCTGCAGGTGCAGCCAGCCGGCAAACAAGAACACCGCCGCCAACAACAACAGGCCGATGGCGCCGGCGTAGAGATCGCCGTTGGTGCGCAGGCCGATGGTGTTGAACCAGTAGTAGAGGCCGGAGTAAGCCGCGTTGACAGGGCCGCCGCCTCCAGGTTGGGTAAAGGCCTCCACCGCCGCCTTGCCGAACTGGGGATCCCAGATGGCGTGGGCGATGGGGGTAACCCCCGTGGGGTTGGCCACCCATTGTTCATAGTTGCCTTGCCAGGCGATGTGAAAGACGTTGCCAGAAGCCCACAGGAAGATGATCGCCAGATGGCCGAAGTGGGTGGCAAACAGCTTTTGGTAAAGCCGCTCCTCCGTCATGCCATCGTGGGTCTCGAAGTCGTGGGCGGTGGCAATGCCGTACCACAGACGCCGAGTGGTGGGATCGCTGGCCAGGTCTTGGCTGAATTGGGGAAAACGAGTTGCAGTAGTTGCCATGGTTTTCTCTTCCTCCTTGCCTTAGCCGAGTGCGGCAAACCGTGCCAGGAAGAACGCCCACGTGGTGACGATCCCGCCCAGCAGGTAGTGGGCCACACCGACCGCCCGACCCTGGATGATGCTCAGGGCGCGGGGTTGGATGGCCGGAGCGACTTTCAGTTTGTTATGGGCCCAGACGATGGACTCAATGAGCTCCTGCCAGTAGCCACGGCCGCTGAACAGGAACATCAAGCTGAAGGCCCAGACGAAGTGGGCACCCAGGAAGAGCAACCCATAGGCCGACAGCTCCGAGCCGTAGGAGTTGATCACCTGCACCGATTGCGCCCACAGGAAGTCCCGCAGCCAGCCGTTGATGTTGATGGCGCTGGTTGCGAAGTTGCCGCCCGTGATGTGCTCGATCGTGCCATCGGGGTTGACGGTGCCCCAGATGTCGCTCTGCATCTTCCAGCTGAAGTGGAAGATCACAATCGAGATGGCGTTGTACATCCAGAACAGCCCCAGGAACACGTGATCCCAGCCGGAGACCTGGCAGGTGCCGCCGCGGCCCGGGCCATCGCAGGGGAAGCGGAAGCCCAGCTTGGCCTTATCGGGGATCAGGCGGGAAGAGCGGGCAAACAGCACCCCCTTGAGCAGGATCAGCACGGTGATGTGGATGGTCATGGCGTGGATGTGGTGCACCATGAAGTCCGCCGTGCCCAACACCATCGGCATCATCGACACCTTGCCGCCCACAGCCACCACGTCGCCGCCGAAGATGGGGCTGACCGAAGCGCCCACATAGGGAGCGGTGCTGGCGATGGCCTTAGTGTGCAGGGATTGAATCCACTGGGCAAAGATGGGCTGCAGCTGGATGCCGGTGTCCGAGAACATGTCCTGCGGACGGCCCAGCGCCTGCATCGTGTCGTTGTGGACGTAGAAGCCGAAGGCGTGGAAGCCCAGGAACAGGCACACCCAGTTCAGGTGGCTGATGATGGCGTCGCGGTGGCGGATCACCCGATCCAAGACGTTGTTGCGGTTCACCGCCGGGTCATAGTCGCGAACCATGTAGATGGCCCCGTGGGCAGCGCCGCCAACGATGAAGATGCCGCCTATCCACATGTGGTGGGTAAAGAGGGAGATCTGGGTGGCGTAGTCGATGCCCATGTAGGGGTAGGGGTTCATGGCGTACATGTGCTGCGCCACGATGATGCTCAGGGATCCCACCATGGCCAAGTTAATGGCCAGTTGGGCGTGCCAGGAGCTGGTCAGCACTTCGTAGAGACCCTTGTGGCCCTCGCCGGTGAAGGGGCCCTTGTGGGCTTCCAGGATCTCTTTGATGGAGTGGCCGATGCCCCAGTTGGTGCGGTACATGTGGCCGGCCACGATAAAGAGCACGGCAATGGCCAGGTGGTGGTGGGCCTGATCCGTCAGCCAGAGGGCGCCCGTTTGCGGATCCAGGCCACCCTTGAAGGTGAGGAACTCCGCGTACTTGCCCCAGTCCAACGTAAAGAAAGGCACCACCCCGCTGAAGAGGCCCCAATCCACGCTGGGGAACATCTCCTTCATCAGGGCCGGCTTGAGGATGAACTCGTGGGGCAGAGGGATCTGAGCCGCCGGCACGCCCGCATCCAACATCTTGTTGATGGGGATGGCCACGTGGATTTGGTGACCGGCCCAGGCCAGCGAGCCCAGCCCCAGCAGGCCCGCCAGGTGGTGGTTGAGCATCGACTCCACGTTTTGGAACCACTCCAGCTTGGGAGCCCGCTTGTGGTAGTGGAACCAGCCGGCGAACAGGCAGAGGCCAGCCATCACCAGACCGCCGATAGCGGTGCAGAGGAGTTGAAACTCATTGGTGATGCCGGCAGCTCGCCAGAGGTGGAATAGACCCGACGTGATGCGGATCCCTTCAAAGCCGCCACCCACATCGCCGTTGAGGATCTCCTGGCCGAAGATGGGCCAGACCACTTGGGCGCTGGGCTTGATGTTAATCGGATCCGCCAGCCAAGCAGAATAGTTGGAGAACTGAGCTCCGTGGTAGTACATGCCGCTCAGCCAGACAAAGACCACCGCCAGGTGGCCGAAGTGAGCGGAGAAGATCTTCCGAGAGACGTCTTCTAAGTCGCTGGTGTGACTGTCGAAGTCATGAGCAAGAGCATGGAGGTTCCAGATCCAGGTCGTGGTCTTGGGCCCACGCGCCAGGCTGCGATCGAAGTGCCCCGGCTTGGCCCACTTCTCAAATGAGGTGGGGACCGGATCGATATCCACCGAAACCTTGACCTTTGGCTCTCGCTCCTTTGGCGTAGTTGTCATCAAGAACTCCTCTCTTGCGACAAGGAACGAAGCGCTCCCGCCTGTCTGCAGCCGTGAAGCTCGGGGATCTCTCCCAAGGCGGGATTTACCTGGCATTATAGGTCAGCCTTTGTAACCCCCCCGTCGCTTCACAATAATTAAACCAGGGATCCCTTGCCCTATCGGAGTTAGGGTTGCTTGGCAATCGTTTCTCCAATAAAGATGTAAATATATGTAACGAACTTTCACCAACCCAAGCTGTGCCCATGAAAGGTTGGAACTGGGCAACAGGCAGCGCGGCGGGGCGGCGCCTAGCTCTAGGGGTGGCAACCCGAGCAAAGCCGCAAATGGCCGGGAAGGGATCCCTATATCTAGTTGAGCACTGAGGTTTGTCTGCTAAACTTTGGGCAATTTGCTGGCAGGTTCAGGCGATGGCCACTTCCACCTGCACCTTTTTGCACCTGGCCGATGTGCATCTGGGCTACGACCGCTACAACAGCCCGGAGCGGAGCAAAGATTTCTTTTTGGCCTTTCGGGATGTGGTGCGCCGCCATGCCATCCAGAACCCGGTGGATTTTGTCCTCATTGCCGGGGATCTGTTTGAGCACCGGCAAATTCAGCCCGGTGTCCTCAACCAAGCCCAGATTGTCTTGCGGGAGCTGAAGCAGGCCGGGATCCCCGTCTTGGCCATTGAGGGCAACCACGACAGCCGCCCCTACGGTGTCAAGACCAGTTGGCTGCGCTACCTGGCCGATCACGGCGACCTGATCCTGCTGGAGCCGGAAGCAGGCGAGGAGGGTTTAGAGCTGCGCCCCTGGTCAGGTGGGCGGGGGGGCTATCTGGATCTGCCCTGTGGGGTGCGGGTGATCGGATCCCAGTGGTATGGGTCGGCGGCCCCCAAGTCGATTGAGCAGTTGGCGGCGGCCATTCGCCGGTTGCCCCCTGGCCCTGAGCGGGTGGTGCTCATGTTCCACCACGGCCTGGAAGGCCAAATTGCTCGCTACCAGGGCGCCTTGCGCTACCGGGATCTGCTGCCTTTGCGGGAGGCAGGGGTGGGCTATTTAGCCTTGGGACATATCCACAAAAGCTATACAGAAGAAGGCTGGATCTTCAATCCGGGATCCCTGGAGGCTAACAGTACTGCCGAGTGGGACTTTCCGCGGGGAGCCTACCGCGTCCGCTGGGGAGAGGGCCCGCCTCAGGCTGAGCTGGTGCAGGACTACTACCGGCGGCCTCACCGACGGATCTCTCTTGAGGCCAAGGGCCGGGAAACGCCCGAAGAGATTGCTGCAGCCGCAATTGCCTTGGCCAAGGGATCCGACCTTCCCGAAGGTGGGCCAGCGCCAATGGTGGAGTTTCGGCTGGCGGGGCAGGTGGGCTTTGCCAAGCACGAGTTGGATAGCCGCGCCCTGCAGCAGCAGATTCAGCAGCTTACCGGTGCCCTGCTGGTTCTCTTCCGCTTCGAAGCCACTACTTTGGAGATCGGGTCGGCTGCTCTTTCCCTCGAAGAAGAAGGGCGCAGGCTGCAAATTGAAGAGAAAATCTACAGGGAGCTGCTGAGCAGCCATGCCCACTACCGCAAGCGCAGCGAAGAGCTGGCACGGTTACTCTTAGATCTCAAAGAGAAAATCTTAGAGGAGCAAGGCGAAGCGGAAGTGTACGCTCACCTGAGCGGCGCCTTTCTGGGGGAAGAAGACTGACCATGCGGATCCTCTCTTTGGCTCTGCAGAACTTCAAGTCTCATGAGGACGCCTTCTTCGAGTTTGAGCCCGGTATCAACGCCATTTGTGGAGAAAATGGAGCAGGCAAAACCAGCATTCTAGAGGCCATCGCCTGGGTTTTGTTTGACTACTGCCCCTACAACCAAGAAGAACTCATCCGCACAGGGGCCAGCGATGCGGTGGCTACTGTCCAGTTTATCTCCCAGTGGGATCAGCGCACCTACGACGTTCGCCGCAGTGTCAGGCAGGGATATCGCCTCTTCGATCCGCAATTGAAGCAGCGCCTAGATTACGAGCGCAAGGCAGATGTGCTAGCGTGGCTGAGGCAACATTTGGGTGTGCCCGCCGGTACTGATTTGGCGCGGCTCTTTGCTACAACGATTGGGGTGCCCCAGGGCACTTTCACAGCAGATTTTCTCAAAACCAGTCGGGAGCGGAAAGAAGTTTTCGACCGCATCTTGAAGGTAGAAGAGTACCAGCAAGTTGCAAAGGATCTGCTGGCAGTTGAAAAATACAGCGAGGCGCAAGTTCTGGCCGTCAAGCATCAAATTGAGCTGCTCCATCAACAGATGCAAGACTGGGATCCGCTGCAAGTAGAGCAGCAGAGAATCGAGCAAGAACTGAGCCACTGGCAGGAGCGCTTAAGCCACCATACCCATACCTTGGCCGAGGTGAAGCTGGAGCTGGAGCGGCTGGAGAAGCTGCTTGAGCAAATCCAAACGCTCGACCGGCAAATTGCTCAACTGGAGCAAGAGGGATCCCTGCTGGCAGTAGCCCTTGAGCAAGCCGAAAAGCTGTGGGCAGAGGCCCAGCGAGCGCAGGCACAACAACAGCACCACCAAGAGGGATCTCAGCGCTTTTTGGCCATAGAAGATCGGTTGCGGGAGCTGGAAAAGCAACGGCAGCAGCGCCTGGAGTGGCTGAAGCGGCGGGAGGCCCTGCTCTCGCAAAAGCAGAACCTCGAAAACCAACTGGCGAGGCTGCAGGAAAAACTCAGCCAACAACAGCGCTGCAAGCAGGAGCTAGAGGAGCTGGCTCCCCAAATTCAAGCCCAAGAGGAGCTAGAGCGCCGGCAAAGCCATTGGGCTCAGCAGCTCGACACCTTGCTCCAACTGCACCGCGAATGGGAGCAGCTTCAGGGAGAATGGTCAGCCCACGCCGGGCGCTGTCAACTGCTGCAAAGCCGCGTCCAAGAGGCTGAACAGGCGCAGGCCATCTGTCAACAGCACGAATCGGCCTACAGGCGTTATCTGGAGTTGGAGGCTTGGGTGGCAGAGCAAGAGGCGTTGCGACGAACACGGCAGACCTTGACAGCTCAGCGGGAAACTTTACGGCAGCAGCTCCACCAACTCCAACTGCGAGAATCTGAATATCGACAGCAGCTCCAACTCTTCCAGAAAATCGAGGAGGAAAAGCTACACCTGCAAACGCTCTGCGAAAAGCAAACCGTCCTGGAACAACGGTACTCTCAAATTGGCCAGAAGTTGGCCTCTTTTCAGGCCCTGCGCCTAGAGCTAAGACAGAGAGAAACAGAACAGGAACAGGGCCGGGCCCAGTTGGAACAGTTGCGGCTGCAGCTTCGACAGCGACAGGCCGATCGAGAGCACGTAGCCAAGATTCCCCTCCTGGAGGCTCAACAAGAGCGACTGCAAACTCAGCTCAGCCGCCTAGCCGCGGCGCGGCAATTTCAGCGGGAACTCCAAGCCCTTTTCGAGCAGGGCTCTCACCAACTGGCCCAGCACAACCGCAGCATTCAAACTCTTGTGGAGGAGCTGGCCGCTTGCCAACAGAGTTATCCGCAACTCCAACCTCTATGGCAGCGGATCCCGCAAGTTCTGGCCCAGTCTTCAGCCCTCAGCCAACAGTTACTGCAATCCATCCAACAAATCCTACAGGATCTTTCCCCCCAAACTTGCGAGCCTCAGCTACGCCAGCAACTGGCTGATATCCAGGAGCAACTCAAGACTTTGCAGCCCCTGCTGGGCTTAACGGCGCAGATTCCCGAGTTAGAAGCTCAAATTCAACAGTTGCTGCAATGGCAAAACGAACGCCAGAGCAAAATTGAGGATCTTCAGTGGAGCCTCGAGGCAGAGCCAGACTTTCTTCGGCAACAACAGGAAATCGGCCAAGCGCTGCAGGCACTGGGGGATCCCAGGGGGCAAATCCAGCGCCTGGAAAAGGAGCTCAACAATAAGCCGAGAGTTGAGCAAGAGTACCAGCAAGTTGTAGCCAGCATCCAGCAACTTCAACAACAGATACAAGCCCTAGAGCAGCAGCTTCAGCCCCTTGCCGATCTAGACGAGAGAATTGCCGCTTTACGGGAGGAGCAGAGTTGCCATCGCAACAGCTATGAAACCGTTATCCGTATGCAACCACTTGTCCAAAGTTTGCCACAACGAAAAGATGAACTGCAAACAGCTCAGTTGGCTCTAGAACAGATCCAGCAAGCTAAGCAGGAAAAACAAGCCCAAATTGATCGCTGGGAGAAAATAGAGGGATCCAAAGATTACCTGCAAGCCCAAATTGTAAAAGCCGCCGAAACCTTGAAGTCCCTGGGGGATCCGAGAAGCCGGGCTGAGTGGCTGAAAGCGGAGCTCAAGCTGGAAAGACAGTACCTGCAAACGCAGGCAGGTTGCCTACAGCAAATCCAGGATTTGGAGGCAGCACTCCGCCCCCTCGAGGAAGCGCTGCTGCAAACCGAACACCTGGATCGAGAGCTGGGATCCCTGCAAGAACAGCGCGAACACTACCGAGCGGATCACGAGCAATATCTACGTCTGGAGCCTATTGCCAAACTGCTCCCCCAACGAGAACGGAAGCTCAGTGAACTGAAGGCGCAACAGCAAGCATTGCAAACCCAACTGTCCCAATTGCGGGCACAGCGGGATCCTTTGGCTTCCCTCTATCAGCCTCAGGAGCACCAACGTCTGCGCTCCCTTTTGCAGGCCACCGAAATTCAAAAGGCCGAGGCTCAAGCTCGCCTGGAAAGCCTTGCCCCTCAACTACAGAAAATCCAGGAAAGGTTACAGCAACTGGAGCGGGTGAGAGAAACCTTAAAACAAGTCGAGACGCAACGAATCGAGAAAGAGCGTCTGCATCGCTTCATTAAGTTTAGCCGAGATACCTACAAAAAGGCTGGTCCTCAAATTACCCAATACTATCTACAGCAGATCAACAACATTGCCGATCACCTCTTCCGGGAAATCCTCAACCGCCCCAATGTTGCCCTCACCTGGGAGGCCGACTACGAGATCCGCGTTCAAGAGGGAGGCGGCCCCAAACGACGTTTTGCCAGCCTTTCTGGAGGAGAGCAGATGTCGGCAGCTCTGGCAGTTCGCCTAGCCTTGCTCAAGGTGTTAGGACAGTTGGATATTGCCTTCTTCGACGAGCCCACCACCAACATGGACGCCCAGCGCCGACAGCGATTGGCCGAGTCCATTACCAATTTGCGCTCTTTTGAGCAGCTATTTGTGATCAGCCACGACGATACCTTTGAGCAAGTAACGGAGAACATCATTCGGGTGGAGAGGCACGCTGGCTCTGGCCAGATGAGGAGGGATCCCACCTATGGTATTTAGAGCTGACCGGGTTCTGGCAGTATTGCAGCAAAAGCGGGAGGCTTTCGTCACTTTTGATCAAGGGCTATCGGAGCGCAGAGAGGGATATCGGCAGGCCATGGAAAGATTGTGCCAGTGGTCGAGCGCAGAGATTGCCGAAAAAATAGCGCCCTTGGACTTTCCGGGTGCTCTACCTACTCAAGAGTGGGATCTTTACTCCAGTTGGTCAGTTCCTTTTGAACAGGCATGGACTAGCCATGAGGAAAGCGATGAATGGGCAAGGTCGATTATTAAAAATATTTCCACCTTTGCAGTAGATGGATCCCAAATCTATCCCAGCAAGGATCTGTCAATTCCGGTGGCCTTGGTGCAGATCGGCTGGTATGAGAATCATCACTGTGCCCAAGGCCTGTACGAAAAAGATATTCAAGTCGATGTACTGACTCCAAAGGATTTGGGATCCGATAGCAGCGGCGAGCCCAAAGAGCGCGTCGTCAACATGCGTCGCTTCCAAATGGAAACAGAAAAGCTGGTGGAATATATCCGGGGAGCTCAGCCTGGATCCCGAAAGTTGGCCTTTTTAGATGGGGCTCTGGTGGCTACCTTTGCGGAAGCCCTTGAGCCAGAAAGCCGAGATTTCTACGTACAATGTTTACTCCAGGTGCTGCGGGCCAGCGAGCAAAACCAGATCCCTGTTGTGGCCTACATCGACACTACCTATACCTCAGATCTGGTGACATTGCTGCGGCATTGCTTCGATCTTCCTGAAGCTCCTCAGCTTCACGATGCCCAACTCCTCAGCCCGTGGCTGGAGTGGGGGGAGCGCACCCCTTTTTTTATCTGTGCTCGCGGCGGCAGCCTTAACCCTCAAGATGGGATCCTCAACTCTTACCAAGAAATGCGAGAGCGAGTGGGATTTGTTTATTTGCGCACCAACGACAACTTTCCGGCCCGGCTGGAGATACCGGTTTGGGTTTACGAGGCAGGACTTTTGGACTGGGTCGTGGATCTGGTGCGCTGCGAGGTCATCATTGGTAGAGGCTATCCCTATGTGTTAGAGACAGCCGATCAAATAGCCGTTATTCGCAATGAGGATCGCAACCTTTTCCTGCGCCTGATGCAAGATTGGGCAAGCCGCGAGAAGCTCAACCTCAGGTTATCTCGGAAAACGGTGAGTAAACTGCAGCGGAGGCGAGTCCGATGAGATTGGGCAAGGTGGTTCGCTCCAACAATCACTGCGACTACGTAGTGCAGGTGGATGACGCCCTAGAAGTCAAAAATCCTCCCTCTCCTGATGACTATGGCTTTGGCAGCTTTGTTAAGCTGGAGAATGATCAACGGCACTGGGCTGTAGGTCTGGTCTATAACACCCAAATTGTAAACCCGCTCTTTCTCAACTCCGGCCCGCGCCTCTCCAGCCAGCCGGATCCCTATTTTTCCCCCGATTTACAAAACGAGGTGCGCACGCTGCTTTCGGTGGTTCTCATCGGAGCTTTGGACGAAGAGCGGGGCTGTGGCCGGCAAGGGATCCCGCGCGTGGTGGTGCCTGTGAACACGCCCGTTTTTCGCATGAGCCAAGAAGAAATCCTACGTTTTCACCAAGATCCCCAAGGTCAAACCCAATTTTCGTATTATGGATTGCTCTTGAGCAGCGGCGGCAACTTTGCCGACCACCTTGTTTATCAAGTCTTGAATGATATCATACCCATGTTTTCCGATCCGGCTCAACGGCGGGCCCTGCAAATTCTAAGCAAAGAACTGGCCTGGAAAATGACCGTAGGAGCGATGCGCTGATGACCAAAAAAACTGTAGGGATCGCCCAGTCTCTTGACAATGGACACTATCCAAAAGCTGTCTTCTCCTCCGATGAAGAGGCCCCAGAAGTAATCGGCACTGTCAAGGGCCCCGGTGAAACCTCCAACCAGTATGTTTTTATCACCTCCAATACCCAAGCTGTAAGAGTAGGCGATTTTGTCTACTATGAGGTTCAGGATACCCAGTCCCAAACCCTGAAAATTCTCGGCAAGATCAGGCAAGTCCAGCTCTTGGATCACATTCCCGATCGCATCTTTGCCGACACCGAGATCGATCCCAGCACCATTGTGGCTTTGGTGGGCTTTACCCACCCCAACCCGGAAATCTACGCAGTTACCGTCGAGGTCATCGGCTATTTTCACCGCGCCATGGGCTTTATTAACCCCCGTCGCCCTCCGGATCCCGGTGCCAAAGTCTTTTTGGCCTCCAATCGTCTGCTGAAATCGATTTTGAACAAACGAGATGAAACAGCCGTTGGGGGCGCTCACTTGGGCAGCCTGTTGTTGCGCGACGAGGGAGCGGTGCCCGTGGTGCTGGATGTCAAGGAAATGGTTAGCACCCATCTGGCTATTTTGGCGGGGACGGGATCCGGAAAATCCTACACGGCGGGGGTCTTGATTGAAGAGCTGATGTTGCCCAAAAACCGGGCTGCTGTTCTCATTTTTGATCCCCATGGGGAATACCATACACTGGCAGAGATGCAGTCCCACCCCAAGTTTTTGGGCGAAGACGGCTACCGCCCTAAGGTTAAGGTTCTCTCCCCACAGGAAATCAAGATCCGCGTGTCTTCTCTCAACTTTTTCGATATCCTTACCCTCTTGCCAGAGACCACCGACCGGCAGAAATCTTTCCTAGAGAAAGCTTTCCGCAAGGTTACCCAGTTCAATCCACTACGTTGGACAATTCGGGATCTGATCGACACCGTCAACGAAGAAGATTCGGCAGAGGACGGATCCCGGGGATCCTCAGCCGCTGCTTTGGAGTGGAAGCTAGAGCAGATCGATCGCTCTCCCTACTTTAGCAATGTGGAACACCTGGCCCCCAAGGATTTGTTTGAGCCAGGGCAGGTAACCATTTTGCAGATGCACGAGATTAGCCAGGAAGAGCAGCAAGTCATTGCCGCCGCCATCCTGCGCCAGGCCAATTACGCCCGCATTAACACCCATAAAGGCAAGATCCAACCGGGGGATGAAAATTACCTGCCCTATCCTGTTTTTATCTTGTTGGAAGAGGCCCATCGCTTTGCCCCTGCCCACGAGCCCTCCCGCTGCAAGCAGGTGTTGCGCACCATTCTCAGCGAAGGGCGGAAGTTTGGCTTAGGAGTAGGTCTAATCACGCAACGCCCCGGCAAGCTGGACTCGGACATTCTATCGCAATGCATGAGCCAATTTTTGATGCGAATTGTCAACCCTTCCGATCAAGAAAATCTGCGCCACAGTGTTGAGGCTGCCGGACGGGATTTGTTACAGGAATTGCCGGCTTTGAGCAAGGGTCAGGTGATTGTCTCCGGCGTGTGTGTCAATACCCCTGTTCTGTGTAAAGTACGGCAGCGCTACACCCAGCATGGTGGCGAAACACTTGATATCCTCGGCTTGTGGCAAAATCACTTTCAGCCCCACCGACGACAGGATCGCGTAGCCCAATCTGCCCCTCTCAGGCCACGTTCTCAGCCTCAGGTGGTCGAGGGATTGAGCATTGACTAGAGATCGTTAAAAGCTGGGGTCAATTGGCAGCCGGCTATCCTGTCTATAAACGCTGAGCCAAAAAAATCTATGCAGCTTAGAATGGTTCATGTCCATGTCTAGATTGCAACGCTTCCCAACTGCTCTGGGATCCCAAGCTCTTTCCAATCAGGAGAGCTAAGAGTTGCCGCTCAAAAATTTGAGCGATGGTTTGCTACCGGTGGAGAAGAAAGTCGTGGTGAAAAAGCAAGCTCTTTGGCGAGGCTGGGTGGGCATTGCCGCTGTGGCCCTGCTGGGATCCGGCCCTGCCTATGCCCAGTTGCGGCTGATCCCTGAGGCGGCGCGGCAGGTCTACGAGGCCTTGCCAGATCTGCCTCTGGAAAACACCTATACCCCCGTGAACCCCAATGACGGCGGCCCCGCGCCTGAGGAAGATACCTTGGTGCGGCGGATGATGGTCTATCACTTGCAGGTGGTCGGTCGCTCTCCTACCGACCGCTTTGACTGGCAACTGACGCTAGCAGACTATCTGGACGCCAACGAGCCGATAGTTGCCCAGCGCTACCCCGGTGCCGAGCGGCTGACGGTCAACCCCTATGCCCAAGACAAGGCAGCCGTGCAAGCCCTGAGCCGGCAACAGCGACAGGCCCTGCTGCGGGAGCTTGTGCTCGCCTTCGGCGGGGATCCCGATCCCAAGCCCCTGTACATTCCCGCCGACTTGAATCCTGTCCCCGCTCCTGCCACCCCAAAACCGCTGGAACGCTTGCCGATTCCCGGCGCTGGATCCGCCGACCTACTTCGGCCCTAGAGGGAGTCTCCCCTCACCCCCGGCCCCTCTCCCAGAGGGTATCCCTCACCCCCAGCCCCTCTCCCTGAGGGAGAGGGGAGCTAGGATTTGACGTAGCGAACGGCTTATTCAAATGGTCACAGCTTTTTTGGGAAGTGCCCCCTTTAATCCAAAGTCTTTCCAGTGTAGTTTTCAATGCAGCGCAAGAACAGCTCTACCCCAATGCCGAGGGCAGCTTCGTCAAAGTCAAAGCGGGGATGGTGATGGGGATAATCTAGCCCTTTGGCAGGGTTGGCGGATCCCAGGAAAAAGTAGCAGCCGGGCACCTCGTTGAGGAAAAACGAGACGTCCTCGCCGCCCATGGTCATCTCTGGAATAATCGCCGCTTCTGAACCGAACAGCTGGCGGGCGGCTTGTTCTACCAGGGCTGCCATGGCCGGGTCATTGTGAACCGCCGGATAGCCCCGCTCGTACTGGAACTCGTAGGTGGCCCCATAGGCTTGGCAAATGCCGGCCACGATTTCTTCTATACGTCTTGCAAGCAAATCCCGCACTTCCGGCTGAAAGCTGCGCACGGTGCCCCAAATTTCTGCCCGGGGAGCAATGACATTGAAGGTGTCGCCGGCCCGGAAGCGGCCCACCGTCACCACCGCCGGCTGCAGCGGATCCACGTTGCGGGAGACGATGGTCTGCAAAGCGCTCACAATGTGGGATCCCACCACAATGGCGTCCACCGTCTGCTGAGGAAGAGCGGCATGGCCACCGCGCCCAATGACCTCGATTTGAAAGCGATCGGCAAAGGCCATCGAGGGGCCGCTTTTGACGCCAATGGTGCCCAGAGGTCGGTTGTTCCACAGGTGTAAGCCGAGGATGGCTTCTACATCTGGGTTCTTCAGCACCCCCGCTTCCACCATTGGCTTGGCTCCGCCGGGGCCTTCTTCAGCAGGCTGGAAAATAACTTTGACGGTGCCTCTGAGGCTTTGGCGGTGCTGCTGCAGCAGCTTGGCGGTGCCCAGGGCAATGGCCGTGTGGCCATCATGGCCGCAGGCGTGCATAACGTTGGGGATGGCGGAACGGTATTCGACCTCGTTGGCCTCGTGAATGGGTAGGGCATCCATGTCGGCCCGCAGCGCCAAAACCGGCCCTGGCTCTTCTCCCGCGATGGTGGCCACAATGCCGGTGTGGGCGATGCCGGTCTGGTGCGGGATCCCCCAACTTCTCAGGCGGTGGCTGATGTAGGCGGCGGTTTGCTTCTCCTGGAAACCCAGCTCTGGATACTTGTGCAGGTGGCGGCGCCAGGTCACCAACTCCGGCTGTAAGGCTTGAACGGCAGGGCGAAGGGCGGGAACTTCCATGGCTATCCTAAAAAACGCTTAGACAAGAGTCAGCCTGGGGAAGATCTTCCTTCCCGGTTGGTTTCCTAGAAGCTGTTTAGAGCATGACTCTAGTCAATAATAAGCTCAACTATACTGAAAATAATGTATAATATGTTCAGTACGGATTACTACCAGTTGATCTTTCTGTTTACTTTCGAGTCTGCCAACATGGTAGCCAAAGCAAAGCAGAAAATTGGTAGTAAGACGACACGGAAACTGCGCTTTGGGTATTCTACTCAAAGCTTTGCGGGATACCGCCATTCTGTTTGGAAACAAACAGAATGCTATCGCTGCATAGTTGAACAGTGATGTTCGGCAGTGTTCAGCGTAAATGTATCAGTTACATGTCGATTCCGTCCAGTATGGCAAAAGTTTTGCCAGGGCTGTTTCTCCCTAGGCCCACCGGGATCCAGTTTCTGGCGGCAGATCTTGCCAGCGGCCCGGCCCCACGGCGCGCAACGCCTCTGGCAGGGAGATAGCTCCTGAGTAGAGGGCCTTGCCCAGAATGGCTCCGGCCAAACCCGGCAAGCTCAGCAGGGCAAGCAAATCGGTGAGCGAGCCAATCCCCCCGGAAGCGATAACCGGCAGGCGGGAGACAGCCAGGATCTGGCGCAACTGCTCTAGGTTGGGGCCGGCCAGGGTGCCGTCCCGGCCAATGTCGGTGTAGATGATCCCGGCAGCCCCTTGGGCTTGGACCCGTTGCACCAGCTCGGTGGCGGCTAGGGGAGTGGTGCTCAGCCAGCCGCGGGTGGCTACCTGACCTTGGCGGGCGTCGATCCCCACCCAGATGCGTCCCGGCAAAGCCTGGGTCATGGCCTCCAGCAGGGCGGGATCCTCTACAGCCACCGTGCCGACGATCACCCGCTCCACCCCCAAGTCCAGCAACTGCCGCGCCCGCTCCAGGGATCGGATCCCACCCCCCACCTGTACCGGGATGGCCAGTTTGCGGACAATGTCTGCAATGATGGGCAGGTTAACCGGATCCCCGCTTTTGGCCCCGTCCAGATCCACCACATGCAGGCGAGGCGCCCCTTGGGTGGCCCAGATTTCTGCCTGCTGGACGGGGTCGGCGGCCACCTGCTCGGCTTGGGCGTAATCGCCTTGGTAAAGACGCACGGCGCGGCCTTGTAAAAGGTCGATGGCGGGGATCACCTCGAGAAAGGCACTGGCGTGAGGCATGATGGGATCCCTGGAGAAGAGCTTTTCCAGTATCGCCTGAGTATTGACACTCCCACCGCCTAAAGGCGGGGGATGCTTACGCAGTCCACAAAAGAACCCGCAACGGCGTTGTCAAAGCGCCTCTAGACAGTTCCTGAAGGCAAAGCCCCAAGGTTCTGCTGACTTTCTTAAGCAGGTTGGCGGCAGCATTTGCCTCAGCGTTGACCAACCACCCCTTTGCCGTTTGGTACAGGCCCCGCTTGACACGCTTTCCAGCGGGTCTCCACCCGTCGGGTTTTTCACCATAATTAGGTAGCTCATCCCCATCTAGGAAGCTTGCCTGCGAGCTGTACGCCTCCTCTACCTCAATAAACTCCATGCCATAATGCCGACATAATTGCGCAATACGCTCCTTGAACCGACCTGTTGGAATGAAAACAAAGTTTTGGTTAAAACCGCATTCTTGTTTTTGTTCTTTGTTCCAACCTAAGTAAGCGATAGCGCGAGAGGGAAGTCAACGGTACAATCACTACAACCATGGTGTGGGGCTAGCGGTTGTTTATCTTATTTTTTGGCCAAAGAGAAGGAAAAAGGTGTTGGTAGGAGAAGTCAGGAAGAGGTTGTTTGAGCTATGAAACTATATCAACGACCCCCATCATGGGTAAGCGACTAAAGTGGCTAGCGCGCTTTTCCGGCGCGCACTCAAGTGCGGGGCTAGCAAGCTATCCTCTTGTGTTTGCCTTTGCCGGTATTTGGGAGCGCTGGCGCAGCCCACAAGGGGTGGAGATAGAAACTTGCGCCATCCTCAACACGCCGGCCATGATGGAGCCTTTCCACGAGCGGATGCCGGCCATTTTGACGGAAAACGACTACGACCTCTGGCTGGATCCACGGGTGCGGGATCCCAAGCTGCTGTTGCCCCTGCTCCGCCCCTACCCGGCAGAGGCCATGGCCGCCTACCCCGTCAGCACCCATGTGAACAACCCGCGCCACGAGGATCCCACGTGTCGTGCTGATACATTTACGCTGAACACTGCTGAACATCACTGTTCAACTATGCAGCGATAGCATTCTGTTTGTTTCCAAACAGAATGGCGGTATCCCGCAAAGCTTTGAGTAGAATACCCAAAGCGCAGTTT
>Ga0209809_1001001_pt1 | contig 24162 bp, 21 predicted proteins | sample YNPMSTMetaG_FD_186172 | JGI IMG/M metagenome (GOLD analysis project Ga0209809, IMG submission 186172) | Anoxygenic and chlorotrophic microbial mat microbial communities from Yellowstone National Park, USA - YNP MS-T MetaG (SPAdes) (version 2) ...
CAGAAGAAGCTAAGGGTAAAAAATAAGGCCAAATATTTTCTTGAAGATATAACCTTACCCCTAATTCTAGATCTTCAGTAATAGAATCCAATCGAAAACCACCTACCTTAATTAAATATTTTGTTTTAATAAAGAAATTTGTTCCTCCCAAAAAAGGCAACCAAGTCAAAATCCAGGGCAAGAAAAATTCATGAGTAAAAGACTGGCCCAGAGCAATTATTTTAGAAAAAGTGGTAATAGAAAAGAAATTTCGACATTGAAAAATAGGCATTTGGAAAAGCTCTTTCTTGGGGTTTTTTAAATATTCATAAGCAACGGCTAATAAACAGTTTTTATCAGGATAATCATCGGTATCAAAGAAAGCAGAAAAATCAAAAGAATGAAATTTGCTTAAACCATAATTCAAAGCCCTTCCTTTAGTTGAAGGAACTTCTCTGAAAAGCCTTTGACCAAAAAGCCGACCGTCATAATCATAAGGAATTTCAAGGTGATGAATTTTCAAAGCAGGTTTTTCCTTTGAAATTATTTTTATAGTTTCCTCAACCTCTTCTTGTGTAATTTTCTCATTATCTTTTCGATTTAACCTTTCTTTTTCATCAGTAATCACTACTATTTTCATCTTTTCCAAGGGATAATTTAATTGAGAAATTCTTAATAAAGTATTTTTAACTACCAAAACTTCTTCTCGGGCAGGAATAAAAATAGTAAAAGAAGGCAATTCTTTTTTCTTTTCTTTTGCCAAAGATAAAACTTTTTCTAAAGTTAAATTCCGATAAAATTCCTTTTCTTTTTTATATTTTTTATAATGATTTAAAAAAACAAAAACTAATCTAAATAAAAAAAATAAAGAAGCCCAAAAAGTAATTTTAAAAAGGTTTCCCCTTAAAAATAAAAAGAAAAAGAGAGAAATCTTTCCCACTAAATTATGGAAAAAACCTTCGGCATAAGGTAAAAAAACTCCAAAAGATAGCATATTACCTTGGATCTATTTTTAAGCCATCGTCAAACCAACGAGGAATAATATGAACATGAGGCCGATGAGCTACTCCTGATTGAGCTGCTTCTCCTTGGTTAATTAAAAGATTATAACCATCTGCTTTTAATTCTTGGATTTCTTTCTCGGCTAAATTTCGAACTAAAGACATTAATTTTTTCCATTCTTCCTCTGGCATTTCATTTACATTAGAATAATGATTTTTTGAAAAAACCACCAAATGACCTTGACTAATAGGAAAAATATCGTAAATAGCTAAAAAATTATCATCTTCGTAGTATTTTTTGGAAGAAATTTCATTGTTTATGATTTTACAAAAAACACAATCTTTACTCATGGTATTTTAATTATACTCTTTTTCAATTAAAAAACAATATTTTTTATTTTTCTTGATTTTTTAAAAAATCCTGAATAAAAGAAACAGTTTCTTCAATAATTCTTTTTAAGGCTTCTTTAGTATTAAAGGCATTATGAGGACTAATCAAGACATTTTCCATATCAATAAAAGCATGATTGTAAAGTAAAACTTTTGCTCTTTTATCTTCAAGATTTTTCAAAAGCAATTCTTGTTCTTCTTTTATATCCTCTTCTCCTTCTAAAACATCTAAAGCCGCTCCTTTTAAAATATTATTTTTTAAGGCCCAATATAAAGCTTCTGTTTCAATTAATCCCCCTCGAGCAGTATTAATTAAATATGCCCCTTTTTTAATTAAAGAAATATTATTTTTATTTAATAAATGAAAAGTCTCTTCAGTTAAGGGGAGATGAAGGGTAATAATATCAGAATTTTTTAATAATTCTTCTAAAGAAACATAAGAAACTTTGAATTCTTTGACTAATTTTTCATCCGGGAACTTATCATAAGCTAAAATTTTCATTTGGAAACCATTAGCTATCTGGATTACCTTTTTTCCTATTCTTCCAGTTCCTATTACACCAATAGTTTTCTGAAACAATTCTTCTCCTTCTAAACCATTTAAGTCAAAACAACCACATTCTCGAATTCGATGATATGCCTGATAAATTTTTCTTATTAAACAAAGCAACAAAGCAAAAGTATACTCGGCAACTGATTGGGAACCATAATCAGGTATATTTTTAACAATAATGTTATGTTCTTGACAATAATTCAAATCAATGTGATCCATCCCAACCGACCGAGTAACAATCAATTTTAAATTTTTCAAAGATGATAGATTTTCTTTATTTAAATCAGAATAAATAAAAGTTGATAAAATCTCATAATTTTGAAATAAAGAAACATTTTCTTTGGTTAATTTTTTCGAGAAAAAATCTACTGATTTCAAAAAATCAGGATATAAATTCAATAACTCTTTTTCCCATTCTTGAATTTCTAAAAAAGCAATTTTTTTCATTTTTTTAAAGTTTTTTTAATTTCCTGGATTCTTAAATATTTTACCAATCTCTCTTTTTGAGTCAAAGTTCCGCTTTTAAAACCAAATGCATTAATAGCCAAAGTTAAGTCCGCTAAAAAATCATCGTTAGTTTCTCTACTCCGATGGCTAATGATAATTTTTAAGTTCTTTTTAAAGGCAACAGAAATAGCCTGAAATGTTTCCAAAAGAGAACCAATTTGAGTGGGTTTAATTATTACTCCGTCAATTGCTTTGAAATCGGCTGCTTTTTCTATTAAAAAAGCGTTAGTGACCGTTAAATCATCGCCTATAATTATAACTTCATTTTTAAATTCATTTAAGATTTTTTTAAAACCTAAAATGTCGTTTTCAGAAAAAGGATCTTCTAAAGAAAAAAGTTGATATTTTTGAATTAAGTATTTATAAAAATCTAAATATTTTTCTTTTTCTTCTTCTTTTAAAAAAGAAGAGGCAGCAACATCTAAACCAAAGCGAATTTTTTGATAACTTAATTTTAAATCTTTTAAAATCCTCGAAAAAATTTCTAATGGCTTTTCGTTATCTTTTTCTGGATAAATTAATCCCCCCTCATCACCATAACTAATTGAAATATCATTCTTTTTAAACCACTCTTTTAAGCCCGCAAAAAAAATCTTAGCTAAGTTTAAAGAAAAATCTGGATTTCTGTTTTGAGGAATAATTAAATATTCTTGAAAATTAGGCCCTTTTTTAGAATGCAAACCGCCATTAATAAAATTAAAAAATAAATAAGGAAACTGATAATTATTTAATTCTTCTTTAAATTCTGGAAATGTTCTTAAAAATTCTTCTCTTAAAAGAACAAAAAGGGGTAATCCCCTTTCTTTGGCTAAAAGTTTTGAAAAGGCGACTGATAAAGTTAAAATTAAATTTCCGCCTAATTTCTTTTTATCAGGAGTTCCGTCTAAAGAAAGAAGAAATTGATCAAATTCTTTAAGATCAGAAAAATCTCTTTTTATAATTAAATTCTTTATTTCTTTAATTATTTCTTTAGCTTTTTGAAAATCTATTAAAAAAACCTCTTTTGAACCTCGGCTTTTTCCTTTTCCAACGCTCGAGACAACAGAAAACCTATCGTTTAACATTTCTATTTCAAATGTTTCCTCTTTTTTCGAATCCAAAATTTTTCTAATTTTTATTTCTTTTATTTTCATAAATATTCTTGTTTATTTTTATTTATTTTTTGTATTTTTTCCTGATAAATAACCATTTCCCAAATTCCAATAACAAAAGATTAATAATTCCAATTAAAAAAATCAAATACCAATCAAATAAATTTAAAAAAGAAAGTTTTAAAACTTTATGGAAGGGTTCAAAATAAATAGGCAAAAACATCAAAAAAAGCCCTATGAAAAAAGAGAAAATTAATAAAGGATTAGAAGCAATATTAATATGCCAAAGGTTCTTCTTAAGTGATTTTAAAGAAAAAGCCAAAAATAAAGAATCAATACCAATAGCAGCAAAAATAATAGTTCTGATATGATTTAAAGGATAAGAAGAATAAAAAACAAGAAAATAGAATAATGATATTAACAAAAAATCAGTTAAAAGACCGATGATAAAAATCAAAAAAACCATTTCTTTGGTAAACAAAGATGGTTTAAAAACCTCTGGTTTTTCTTCTAAAAGGCCATTTTCCCTTTCAAAAGCCAAAGCAATAGCTGGTAAAGTATCTTCAATAATATTAACCCAAAGCACTTGAGCAGGTAAAAAAGGAAGAGGCCAGCGAAAAAAAATGCTAAATCCTATTAAAATAACTTCTGTAAAAGTATCTACTAAAAAATAAGTAATAATTTTTCTGAAATTGGCTAAAATTTTTCTCCCCTCTTCAATGGCTTTTAAAATTATTAAGAAGCTATCTTTTAGTAAAATCAAATCAGAAGCAACCTTGGCAATCTCAGTTCCAGAATGAAGAGCAATACCTATGTCTGCCTTCTTCAAAGCCAAAGCATCATTAACTCCATCACCTGTCATAGCAACAACTTTATTTTTTCTTTGCCACATCTCAACAATTTTTAATTTATGTTTTGGTTCTGCCCGATAGATTACTTTAAAATCATTAATTTGATTTTCAATTTCTAAATCTGAAAGTTTATCCAATTGATAACCATCAATAAATTTTGAATCATCTATTTCCAAATTGGCTTCTTTTAATATTTTTTTCACGGTTTTTTTATGGTCGCCACTGACAATTACTGGTTGAATTCCTGCCTGCGAGCAAACTTTTAAAGCTTCTTTTACTTCCTCTCTTAAGGGATCTTCTAAAAGCAAAATGCCCGAAAATTGTAAGTTTTTAATTAAATGGTGAGGGAAAATCTTCTTTTTTAAAAATTCCTGGTTCTTTATTATTTGTTTTTTTGTAATCTTTCTATAGGCACAAGCAATAATTCGATAACCTTCTTCGGTTTTTTGTTCAATTATTTTTTCCCATTTATCTTTAAATTTATTTAAAGATAAAGATAGAATTCTCTCTGGGGCACCGACAATATAAAGAAAAAAATCTTTTCCTTCATTTAAAAGACAAGCACTATATTTAAACGAAGAATCAAAAGGAAAATTTAAGATTATATTTTTTTTCAAAGATTCAATAACGTGATAAGGAAAAAATTCTAACCCCTTTTCTAAAATTGCCTTTTCTTCTGAGTCTCCTTTAATCGACCATTTTTCTTTTTTTTCTTCTGGGTTTTCTAAGTAAGCATCAGAATTTAAAAGAGCAATCCTAATTATCTCTTTTTCATTATCTCCTAAAATTTCTTTTATTTTCATTTCTCCCTTTGTTAAAGTTCCGGTTTTATCCATACAAATGATAGAAGCACCACCGAGAGTTTCCACCGAAGAAAGATTTTTAACTAACCCACCCCTTTTTAAAATACTTTTCATCCCTAAAGCCAAAACTATTGTTAAAGTAATTGGTAATCCCTCGGGAATAGCCGAAGAAACGACTGCCACCATTGTTATCAATAGTTCTAAAAAATTAAATTTATTAATTAAACCATCTAAAAAAATTAAAAAGCAAAAAATGCCAATAAAAAAAGCCAAATTTTTAGAAAAATAAGCTATTCTTTTTTGCAAAGGGGTTTTTTCTTCTTTTATTTCTAATAATGCTTTTCCTATTTTTCCAATTTCTGTTTTTATTCCAGTTTCCACCACCACCGCTTTGATTCTCCCTTTAACCAGATCAGTTCCCATAAATATCATATTCTTTCTTTCTGCTAAGGGGGTTTCCTTTTTTAAAATTACATCTTCTTTTTCAGATGGAAGCCACTCCCCGGTTAAAATTGATTCATTAACTTTTGCTTCTTGAGCTTCGATTACTCGTGCATCCGCTGGAATTTTAGCTCCTGCTTTTAAAAAAATAATATCGCCAACTACTAAATCCTCATGCGGAACTTCTTTTAAATGACCATCTCGAATAACGGTTGTAAAATGAGAAATACTTTTTTTGATTTGAGATAAAATTTTTTTTGCTTTGTTTTCTTGAAAAAAACCAAAAAGAGCGTTGATGAAAACAGCAATAAAAATAAAAATTCCTTCTAAATAATCATGAAAAATAAGAGTTAAAAATCCTCCAAAAAATAAAATATAAACAAGAGGATTCAAAAATTGGGAAAGAAAAATCAAAATTAACGGTTTTTCTTTCTCGGGGGGCAATTGGTTTAAACCATATTTCTCTTTTCTTAACAAAACCTCTTCAGAGGTTAGTCCTTTTTCTTTATCAGTCTTTAATAAATTTAAAACTTCTTCGATTTTCAGCTGATGCCAAAAAAGATTATCCATTTTAATTAAACTTGCTTAAATAGAAAATAGTTTTTATTACTGAATCAGGGTTCAAAGAAAGAGCGCTTATTCCTTCTTGAACTAAAAATTGAGCAAAATCTGGATAATCAGAGGGAGCCTGACCACAAATCCCAACATATTTTTTTCTTTTTCGAGCTACTTCAATAATTTCTCGAATAGCTTTTTTAACTGCTTCATTATTTTCATTAACAATTTTAGAAAGCTCGGCATTATCCCGGTCGATCCCTAAAATTAACTGCGTTAAATCATTAGAACCAATGCTGACTCCATCGAAAATATCTAAAAATTGATTTATTAATAAATGATTTGAGGGAATTTCTGCCATAACATAAATTTTTAAATTTTTATCATTTAAATACTTTAAAATAATCTCTTTTACCTTTTGCCCCTCTTCTGGCGTTCGACAAAAAGGAACCATAACACTAATATTTTCCAGCCCAAAAACCTCTCTTGCTCTTTTAATAGCTAAACATTCCATCTCAAAAGCAGGTTTAAATCTTAAATCATAATATCTAACTGCTCCTCGCCATCCTAACATTGGATTTTCTTCTAGAGGCTCAAATAATTCGCCTCCGATTAATTGACGATATTCATTCGTCTTAAAATCAGAAAAACGGACTATTACTTCTTTGGGGTAAAAAGCAGAAGCAATCTGGGCTATTCCTTCAGCTAACTCTTTGATAAAATACTCTTTTTTATCTTTATGCTCTACAGTCATCTCATCAATTTTTCTTGCTAATTTGGGATTTTCTTTTTTAATTTTTTTAAAATGATACAAAGCTAAAGGATGAATTTTTATTTTTTCTGCTATGATAAATTCTTCTCTTGCCAATCCAACTCCATCATTAGGTAAAAAAGAAGACTGAAAAGCAATTTCTGGGGCCCCAATATTTAAGCAAATCTTTACCTTTAAATCCGGTATCTCTTTGAGCTCATATTTTTTGACTTTAAAGGAAATTTTTCCTAAATAAACTTTTCCTTCTTGCGAAGAAGAACAATCAAGGGTTATTTCCTCACCTGTTTTTAAAATTCTTGTTGCTTTTTTAGTGCCAACGATAGCAGGAATACCTAACTCCCGAGCAATAATTGCCGAATGACAAGTTCTCCCTCCTTCATCAGTTACAATAGCAGAAGCTAAAGCCATAGCCGAAGTCCAATCAGGATCAGTCATTTTTGTCACTAAGATTTCCCCTTTTTCTAGTTTTGATAATTCTTTTAAAGATTTTATAACTCTTACTTTGCCCGAAATAACTTTATTGCCAACAGCAATTCCTACTAAAATTGGCTTTTTATTTGTTTTAATTTGATATTCTTCATAAAAATTTCTTTCCGTCACAGAATAAACAGTTTCAGGTCTTGCTTGAACAATATAAAGTTTATTTTCTTTTCCATCTTTTGCCCACTCAATATCTTGAGGAGTCCACTTCTGGTTAATTTTTGAATAATAATTTTCGATTAAAATGCCCCATTGAGCTAAAGTTAAAATTTCTTCGTCTTCTAAAGAAAATTTATTTTGCCATTTTTGAGGAATTTTTACCTCCTTAATTCCCCCTTTAGGATTATAAACATATTTTATTGACTTTTGACCTAAATCCTTTCTAATAATTGCTTTATATCCTTTTTCTAGGGTTGGTTTAAAAACAATAAATTCATCAGGAATAATTTTCCCTTTAACTATTAATTCTCCTAAGCCATAAATACTATTTATCACCACGACATCTTTGAAACCAGAATTCGGATCTAAAGTAAACATCACTCCCGAGGCCCCCAAATCAGAACGAACCATTTTTTGAACGCCGGTAGAAATGGCAATTTTTAAATGATCAAAACCTTTTTCTAAACGATAAGAAATGGCTCTGTCTAAAAATAAAGAAGCGTAACTTTTTTTAACTGCCTTCAATAATTCTTCTGTGCCTCTTACGTTTAAAAAAGTTTCATGCTGGCCAGCAAAGCTAGCGGAAGGCAGATCTTCAGCGGTTGCTGAGGACCTTACTGCCACATCAATATTTTCTTCGTTATAATCTTGAGATAATTTTTGATAAGCCTTTATTATTTCTTTTTTGAGTTTTTGAGAAAAAGGAGTTTTTAAAATTAATGTTCTAATTTTTTTTCCAGCAATTTGTAATTCTTTGATGTTTTTTAAATTATAGGATTTTAAAATTTTTTCGATTTCTGTTTTGATATTTCCTTCTTTTAAAAAATCAAAATAAGCTTGACTAGTAATGGCAAAACCATTGGGAATATTAATACCCTTTTTTGTTAAAAAACGATACATCTCTCCTAAAGAAGCGTTCTTTCCTCCGACCAATTGAACATCTTTAATGGTAATTTGATTAAACCAAAAAATATAGCTCATAGTTTTTTATTTATTTTAACATTTTTTACTTCTTTTTTTTAAAAAAATCCAAAATTTTTTCAAGGGGCCAGCTATTAATAATGTCATTTTTTGTTGCCCATCCCCGACGAGCTTGGGCTATACCAAAACGAATAAATCTTAATTGATCAATATGATGAGAATCTGTATTAATAACCAATTTAACTCCCATTTCCACCGCCTTTCTTGTATTTTTATCATTTAAATCTAATCTATCAGGAAAAGAATTGATTTCTAAAGCAACGTTATATTCCTTGGCTGCCTTTAAAATTTTTTCAATATCAATTTGATACTCATCTCTTCTATTGATTAATCGGCCAGTAGGATGAGAAATAATTCTTACATAAGGATTTTTAATGGCAGTTAAAAGTCTTTTGGTCATCTCCTCTTTTGACATTTTCATATGAGAATGAATTCCAGCAATTACATAATCAAGTTTTTTTAAAACTTCGTCTTCGATATCTAATGAACCATCATTTAAAATATTAGCCTCGCATCCATGAAGGATTCTAAATTTTATCCCTTTTTTCTCTAACTCTTGATTAATTTTTTTTATTTCTTCGTTCTGCTTTAAAAGCTGTCTTTCATCTAATCCATGCTCTATTTTTAAAAACTTGGTATGATCAGAAATTCCGATATATTCATATTCCATCTTTTGGCCTGCCTCCATTATTTCTCGAATAGAATTTTCGCCTCCATCGTAATCAGAATGAATATGTAAATCACCTTTAATTTCTTTATATTCGATAATTTTTGGCAATTGATTCTTTAAACCCGCTTCAATTTCTCCAGTATTTTCTCTTAACTCTGGAGGAATATAGGGCAAGCCAATAATTTTATAGACCTCCTCTTCATTTTCTCCTGCTACTCGTTTCTTTCCTTTAAAGACTCCGTATTCATTTAATTTTAAACCCTTTTCTAAAGCTAATTTTCTGGTAGCAATATTGTGTTCTTTGGAACCAGTAAAATACTGTAAGGCTGATCCAAATTCATAACTCTCAACCGCTCTTAAATCAGCATCAATCCCTAAATCAAATCTAACTGAAGTTTTGGTCAAACCATAATCCCAAACTTTCTGGATGCCACTTAAACTAATAAACTTATCCATTACTTTTTTATTCCCGTTTTTATAACCTTTTTTTATTGTCACTAATAAATCAATATCTCCGATTGTCTCTTTCATTCTTCTTAAAGAACCAGCTAAAGAAATTTTATCAACTTCTTTTAAAACTTTTAGTTCCTCTATTATTTTTTCGGCGATTGATAATGTTTCTGAAATCAAAAATCTTCCCTTTGAGCGCTTTAAAAATTCAATAGATTCTAAAATATTTCTTTCTGATTTTTCCCCAAAATTAGGCAAATTCCTAATTTTTCCCTCTCTGGCTGCTTTTTCCAAATCTTTTAAATCTTTAATTTTTAAATATTTATATAAATCTCTAATAGTTTTTGGACCAATTCCTTCTACCTGCATTAATTCTTCAATATTGATAGGGTATTTTTTCTTTTTTTCTTCAAATTCTTTAACCTTTCCAGTTTTTAAAAATTCAACAATTTTTTTGGCAATGCTTTCTCCAATACCGGGTATTTTTAATAAACCTTCTTCTTTTTCTCTTTGAAAAATATCTTCTACGCTTTCCGACATTGTTTCTAAAGCTAAAGCAGCTTTCTCATAAGCCTGAGGTTTAAAGGGAATACCTTCCATTTCTAAAAAAACTGCCATCTGGTAAAAAATTTTTGCTAATTGTAAATTTTTATTCATTTTTTAATTTTTTTAAATTATAACACAATTTTCTTTTTTGAATCTCTTTACAAATTTATTAAAATATTTTAAAATCCTTTCAGCTCTTTAAAAAAATTAAGGAGGATGAAAAAATGAAAAGTATTTTTATTACCGGAGCTTTGATTATGATTGTTATTGTTGTTATCGGCGTTTTATTCAGCACTGGTCTTTTCTGGCTTTTTAAAATATTGCAACCACTTGTTCTTATAATTCTACCCAATTTTTCAATAGCCTGGCAATACCTTCTTTCAATTCTTTTGATAATAGCTTTAGCATTAATTATCGGCTATTTGGCGAAAATTATCCCTCGAGCTCAATTCCTCAAGAAATATCTTTTTTTCGCAGGGAAAAATAACATTAAAAACAAACCGGTTGTTTTAGTAAAACTAAGAGGAATCTATCTTTTGGGGTTAGTCACTGAAAATCAAGAAATAATCATTAATGGCCAAAAAAAGATTTTTAAAAGAGTTTTTTTACCATCTTCACCAGTTCCCTTTACGGGCTGGACAGTGATGGTTGAAGAAAAAAGAATCATTCCTTTAACAATTAGTTATCAAGAAATTTTGGGTTTAGTTTCCTCTTGGGGGGCTTTCGGGCCCCAAGTATTAACTTTTTATGATTATCAAAAGGAAAAAGACTATCCACAAGTTATCCACAAAAAGACTCTTTTACCTCTTGACGTTGATATTTTTGAATAATATAATGAATGTGCCATCGCTGGAAGAATAATACCTCGTGTATTATTTCAACCAGCGGTGGCTTTTTTATTTTTTAGATATTATTGTCTTTTAAAAGCTCGAGGGCCTCTGTTTTTAATAAATCAATCTCTTTTTCTTTTAAACCAAGATTTTTTAATTTTTCTCTTTTTGCCTCTAATAAATCAGAAGCCAGCATAATTTCTCCTTTAGCTAAAAAAGACAAAATTAAACTATTGGCAGAAGGCAAAATAGTCACCGGATACATTTTCTCTGATTCTATTAGATATTCTAAACCCCTATTTTCTGGATAATGCCAACCTAATAAATCAATATGATATCCTTGGGCATATTTTATTACTTGGCTTGTAAATTTAGTGTTGGTAATAATCATTGGCCTAATTTTTAATCTTTTAAAAAAGCCTCCTTTTTTAATATCTAAAAATCGGGCATAAACTATTAGAGCCACCTTTAAATCAACACGAGAGTTTATTAAATGGTGAAATTTACATTCGGCAATAACTAATTGTCTATCTTTTTCAGCTAAAAAGTCTATTTCATAATTATTAACATATCTTCCATTAACTAATTGATTTAATTGAACTTTAAAACCAAGTTTTTTAAAGATCTCACTGATATATTTTTCAAAATAAAAACCTGCTGGCCCTAATTTTCTAATAGCCTCTTTTAAGGAATAACGAACGCCTGTTTTAAATTCTGTTTCAAAAAGAAAATTTTTAATTTTCTCATAAATCTTCTGAGTAGAAATTCCATCATAAACTTCTTTTTCTATTTTTTCAGTAATTAATTGGGCTAATCTTTTAGAAGCACCAGCTCTCAAAGCGCTTCGATAAACTTTATTTAAAGAAAAAGGTTCTTTTTCCCCTAAGGCATTAATAACAAAAATCTTTTTCATAAATTTTTATTGATTATAACTAAAATAGAAAAAAGAGGCAATAAAAAGGGGCGAGAATTTTCTCGCCCCCTCGCTTTTTAAAGAATATCTTCTACTTTTATTCCTTTAAAGTTTTCCTCTTTGAGAGTCTTTAAAATCTCTTCAAGAAATTTGTCAGAAACACTGGTTTTAGGAAATCCTTCTTCATTGATTCTGTGGAAAATTAATACCAACCATTTTTTCTCTTCCTTTGCTTTTTTTATTATTGCTTTAATATCATCTACATCTTTTATAGATGAGCTATTCACATCTAAAGCTTTAATTGTATAAATTTCTTCTTGAGACAAGGGAATATCATTAAAAGTACCCTCGCCTATCCTAGCTACCTTATAGTATTTTTTGACTTTTTCAATTATTTCTTCATTAAATGCTCCATAAGGATAAGCAAAGCTATAAACCTTAAAACCCTTATCTAATAACCATTCTTTTGATTTTTTAAGTTCTTTTTCTACTTCCTCTAAAGAGATTTCTGTAAGATTTGGGTGGGACCAAGTGTGAGATCCTATTTCCCAACCATTATTACTTAAAATTCTTAATTGGTTTAGAGTTAGATATCCTTTTTGCCCCAAGACACTAGGAATAACAAATACTGTTGCTGGATAATGGTATTGTTTTAAAAGCGGGAAAGCTACTTCGTAAACCGAAGAATAACCGTCATCGAAACATAATGTCACGACTGCTTCTGGCATTTTTTCTCCACCTGGTCCAAGAAGTAAAATGGCTATAATGATTGGCGCTACTATTAAAGGGGCCCTAATCACCAAATGAGAAATTGAGGTTGGTAAAGAAGTTGGATACAACCTATTCACCTCCTAAAATAAATATTAATGACCTTTTTCCCACACCATTTTTGATTTAAGCACCCATTCCCGAATTAATGATTCCCAAAACAGATAAACATCAAAAACTCCAGAGATTAAATATAGAGGGAAACTTGATAAAACTTTTTTTATTAATTTCATCTTGTTGCCATAAAACAAAGCATAAAAGAAATTTAGTCCTATCTCTAATATAAAGAAAATACCAATCCAGCTATAAATTGTTGTCAAAGAACGATAAAAAATTAACTGGTATAGACTATAAATCATTATACTCCAAAAAAAGGGGGAAAGCAAACCATTTATCAAATACCAGTAAGCGAAGAAGGCTAGTCTCTTGTTTTTTAAGATTTTTTTTCGGTGAAATCTTAAACATTGTAAAAAACCCCTATTCCATCGTAATAGTTGTCGACGATAAACTGACCAAACATTTGGATCTTTAGGATAACAAATGGCTTCCGGAACGACTTTGATGTTATAACCTTCTATTAATGCCTGCCAACTCAATGCCATATCCTCAACAAATGTTTCTGAGGGAAATCCCCCTAATTTTTTAAGTATTTCAAAATTAAAAGCAGAAAAACATCCTGAAGAGACTAAAGGCACCTTCCAGTACTCTTGCGTTTTTTTTGCTAAAGGAATATAGATTAGATATTGAATCAATCTTACTCTCTCCCAAAAAGTTTCAATTTTCTGAGGAATAACAAATCCGCAAGCAGAAATTACTTTTTTATCTTTAAGAGCGTAAATTATTTTCTCAATAGCTTTTGATTCTAAAATTGTATCTGCATCGACAGTAACTAAAACATCTGTGTTTTCTATAAATTTTAAACCATAATTTTGAGCTTGAGCTTTAGTCCCGGTATTTTTAGGATTCCTTATAACCCTAACTCCTAGGCTTTGAGCAATTTGAAAAGTATTATCAGTAGAACTATCATCAATAACTATAATTTCCTTAATTGGATACGACTGATTTTTAATACTGATAATAGTGTCTTTAATAGTTTTTTCTTCATTATAGGCCGGAATCATTACTACTACCTCTGGGAAAAATTGCTCTGGCTTTTCTTCTTTTTTTTCTTTCTTTAAACCCATTAGGAAAAATAAATATTCTTTCAATCGCCCCATTTCTCTTTCCTCCCTTAATTTAATTTTGAAGGAACTAAAAAATTTGTTTTATAATCTCTCATTCCGTTTTGTTTTTTCTTTTTTTGCTAACAATAATTATTATAAGAGAAACACTAACTACTATTAAAAATCCTAACCAAGAGAAAGGAAAGTTTCCGATGAAAGCCAAAAGAGGATTATATCCTTTAGCCCCAGAAGAACCATCAAAGGTATTTATAGTATTTATAAAGTCCCCTTGATTAGCCTCTTGTGGTTCTTCTGAGGCTAACACCTGAGTAATTAATCCTCTGGATAGGTTCCCTTTATTGCTATTATTTAAAGATAACCGAATAATTTCTTCATTAATTTTTTCTGCTTCCTTTTGAACAGCTTCCAAGGAATTGCTAATTTCATTAAGCTTTTCTTCTTTTAGTTCCTCTCCGCTTTTCTGAATTATTGGATTAGAAACGATATTAATGACTGAATAAGAATCTGGGGTGTTATAAAAATGACCAACTGAATCATAATATTCGGCATGACTGGTATTTTTATAAGTATCTCCTACTTTGGCGATATTAATTACCATAGAATAGTTTATTTTTATTGTTTCGTTAGGCAGAATTTTATCAATATACCAGGCATTAGAATAAATAATCTCACCATTTCTTAATAAAATATCATAGACAGTAATTCGATAAGCAGGATCATTGCCTTTGTTTTTTATCTCAATTTGATAGTCAATTTTTTCATTAGGATAAAAATCATCTTTGGGAAAATGTCTTTTAATAACTTCTAATTGAGGGGATTTATTTTCTATGAAAGAATCCGAAGAGAATCCCCTTAAAAGAAAAGTATTATCAGCGATAATAGTTGAAGAATTAATATTATTAAAAGGATTTGAATCATCTTCAAAGCAAGAAATTTCTGCTTGATTAGTTAATTCATATCTATTAGCGGGTAATTGAGGATTAATTTCAAGAGTATAATTAATGGTTTTATTCTCTCCTATATTTAATCGGTCAAAGTGCCAAACAATTTCACCAGTCCTAGAATCAAAAATTCCTCCATTTAAATTAACGGGAATCCATTTTGAGGGGTCTAATTTTTCTTTTAAAACTATTAAAGTAGCAGGGGCTGTTCCTTGATTAGAAAAACTCAAAGAAAAGTTAACTTCTTTGCCTGGCCAAAGTTCATTAGTGGGGCTAAAAGATCTATCTAAAATCAAATCTGGCCGACCAAAAGCGATATCACCCTTCCAAGAACCATAATTATTCACTAAAGCCAAAATTCCTACTTTATTATCAAAATTAGAATTAATAAAGTTCAATAAATTAACTGCAATGTTTATATTGCCAGTTTTAATCACAGCTTCTCCATGATCAAGATTAATTTCGTTATTGCCGGTATCAGCTTCAACATTGATTTGATTATTAATCTGACCTTGAGAATTAGAAATAGTTTGCAAATCATTACTAAAAGAAGAAATGTTATTAGAAGAAAAAAGCAATAGATTTGAAGATTGGTTTAAATTAAAACCAGAAGGTAAGCTAAAAATATGACCATTCCATATTCCAAAGTTATTAAAAACACCAAAAAACCAATTTGATTTTAAATTAGAATTTAAAAGATTGTAAACATTTAAATTAACATTTGATTCCCCTGCTGAAATAAGAGTGTTTTCTTCTCCGTTAACATTATTGGTATTTATAACATTATTGCCTGTTTCCGTTTCTATATTAATTTGGTTATTAACTGTCGCCTCATTATTTTTATTTTCTTGAAGATTATCACCAAAATTGCCTTGCCATTCATTCTCTCCTGGGAAAATCAAATCTCCGAGTAAATTACCAAAATTATTAATAATTAAAAATGAAAGTTTTAAGTTATTAAAATTAGAATTAACAAAATTTATTACATTTAAAGCGACGTTAGCATCACCGGTTTTAATAATTACGTTGCCATCCTCTAGGAAAACCTTATTATATCCTGTGATAGCTCGAATATTCATCACATTGTTAATAACCCCCTGATTTTCATTAATAATCTGAGAAAAATCAGGAAACTCAATAACTACTTTTTTAATCTCTTCTTCTAGATTGATATCACCCTCAATTTCAGAAAAATTATTTAAAATAAAGTTTATTAAAGAGCTATTGTTAAAATTAGAATTAAAAAAATTTATTTCATTAACTGAAACATTACTTTGACCTGTTTCTAAAGAAGAACCAGAAAAAAAGTTATCTAATTTCTGATCATCTCCTTGCTCTTGGCAATCTTTACTTTGCTGGCTATTCTCTGATACCTGAGTATCTTCTGTCTTTTGGTTATCTTCTGATGACTGATTATTTAAAACAACATCCTGATTTCCATTTTCTTCATTATTTATTGATGAGCTCTGATTTTCTAAAGATTCACTTTGACTTTCTTGATTATCTAAATCATTTTTTTCGTTTTGAGAACTATTAATGTCCTCTTCGGTTTGATTTTCTAAGAGATTTTCTTCTGTCTCGTTTAATTGATTATTACCGGTTTGATTAACAACTTCTATTTCATTAGTGTTTTCGCTTTGACTATTGTTAATCTCTTGATTATTGATAGTTTCCTCTATTTGATTCTCGTTTTGGGCTTCGTTTTGGTTTTCGTTTTGGCCCAAAGAGCTATCTTCAAAAGACGCTTCATTTAAAATAGACTCATTTGAGGCATTATTTGCTAAAATATTTTCTAAATCATCGGCTGAAACTTTTAAATGATAAGCATTAAAAGCAAAGAGAATAAGAAATCCCAAAAAAACAATCTTTAAAAACTTATTAAATTTTAAAAAATGATAAACTATCAAAAATTTTTAAAAAGAAATTTTTAATTTTTAAAAAGAAATTGGTAAAAATCTTTGGTTTTTCTAGAAAAATTCTTGGAAAAATTTCTTCTTTCTTAAGATTTTTTTCTTTTAATATTTTTTCTATTTTCTTTTCGGAATTTTCTAATTCTTCTTTTTTTTCGTTTTTTGTTTGATTAAAAATTTTATCTTCTTTTAATTCTTTCTCAAAAATTTCTATCTCTTCTAAATTATCAGGCTTTTTAGTATTTAAATCCTGAAAATTAATTTCTCTTTCTATTTTTGGTTTATTATCTTTAACTTCTATTTTTTGATAAACATTTACTGATCCTCCTTTTCTTTCTAATTCTACTGGCTCAATTTTTTGATTATTCACTTCGTTTTCAATCTTTACTTTAATTTTTCCCTCTCCTTCTGCCTGAGTGTTCACATTAATTTCATTAATAATTTGCGCTTGATTATTTTCTGCTTTTAAAAAAACTGGAGGAAAAAATATTAGAAGGAAAATGGTTCGAAAAAAAATGGTTTTAAAAATTATTTTGTTCATTTTTTCCCCTTGGGAGAATAGTCTTAATTACCAACTATATTCTGATTAACGATATTTACAACATTAACTCCGCTTGAAGATAATCCCGTATAAATTGTTCCACCTAAATAAATCACATTAGAACCAGTATAAGAATTAGCAGTTAAATTATTATTAACAGTTCCATGACTTCCACTAATAGTCTGTGTTCCTATATTTCCTGTTGTTTTTGAATTTAAATTAATACCATTTTGTAAATCAATCCAAGAAGAGCTTTTTCCTGTCTGAATGAAATTATTACAGCGATTACAAGGCCATTGGCAACATCCAGTTCCTATACTATTAGAACCAGTATAAGAATTAGCAGTTAAATTATTATTAACAGTTCCTGAACTATTTCTTATTGATTGATCTCCTCTAAGGTTGCCACTTAAAGTATTTGTATTAATCAAATTATTTAATCTTATATAAGAAGAAGAATCGCCAGTAACAATAGTTCCCCCTAATTTTATCGTATTGGAACCAGTAGAAGAACTAATATTAATGGTATTATTAATAGTTCCCCAACTATTCTCTATTTGTTGATCATTATCATTATTATTGCTTTGATTATTAGGAGGACAAGCCAACACACCATTAACTAAAGAGAAGACAAAAATAGCAGCTAAAGATAAAACAAAAATTTTTCACATAGTTTTTTTAATTTTTATTAATTTTATTTAATTTTTTTGGTTTTCGACCTTATAATTTGCGCCAATTTCGACCTCTAAATAAATAAAAAAAATTGGCGCTTTCGCCAACTTACAAAATTTTGAATACTTTATAAAAACCGATTATACTATTTGACGACTGCTCGTTTTTTTTAATTCCTTTTTCTTTTTTGGAGTTTATTTTTATTTTCATTTAAAAATAATTTTAATGATGATTTCTTGCTTTTTTTTCAACTTTTCATTTATCACTTTCATCATACCCTTTTTAAAATTGCTGTCAAGGGCAAAATTTTTTATAAAACAGAATCAATCTTTAGTCAATGTCTTTCCTTATTTTGAATTTCCTCTTCCTTAAAACCAAAATGATGAGCAATTTCGTGTTTTAACACTTCTTTTATTTTTCTTTTTAAAATCTTTAAGTTATCTCCGCATTCTTTTTCAAAATTTTTATAAAATAAAGTAATTTTATCCGGCAAAGCCCGATTATAATATTTTCTTTCAATCTGAGGCACTCCCTCATATAAACCTAAAAGAAATTTATTTGAAGATTCAAGATTTTTTAATTGAAAATCACTGGGATAATCCTCAATAACAATCGCGACATTTTTTAATTTTTCTAAAATCCAGGTTGGCAATTCAAGAAAAGCTTCAGAGACTAATTTTTCAAAATCTTTTTTCTCCATTTTTCATTAAGTTTAAATTAAAATTTAAAAAACCCGCGCTAATTTATAGCCTACTAAACCTTCCTCAAAACCCTTTTTCTTAATTTTATTTTAATAGAGAGAAACCACGCTATTTTTATCTCCGGTGGTTAAAGTATCTTTTTTCACTTCTCCCTGTGCTCCATAACCATACATCGTATGGTCTTTATAGCTATTTTCATATTCATCATCCAAACCAAAGCTATGGCCTATTTCATGAGTTAAAATATTTTGAGCATCATAGCCATTGAGATAAGCGCAATTAGTATCTTTAGACCAATACCAGCGATATTTATTGTTTAAAATGGTATCAACTTCTACCGCATAGCCATCTTTGTTATACCAAATATAGGAAACCGCTAAATAGCCAGCTGGGGCTGAAGAAAAAGCAATAATATTTTGACCATCAAATCTTGCTTTAGAAGTAAAGGTTGTCTTATCATAAATAATATTGACTTTATTATTGATGGCGTTAAGCCAAGCATTAAAAGAATTTTGAACAATTTCGGAAAAGTTATTTCTTCCCACAGTCGAAGGAACCGTTGAAAGATTAATTTTAACTTGCCAAGAATTTGGCAATTTCCAATTAGCTCGATCAACTAATAAATCAGAGTCAGGATCTCCAAGGCCACAAACATAAGAAGTTGAATTAGCATTTCTGTCTTTTTTAAAAAATGATTGTCCCTCAATTTTCTCGGGTTTCTCAGGATGGGCAAAAACTCTTAATTTTAAATCTGATCTTCCTTTGATTTCATAAAGTCCAGGCTTTTCCGGTAAATTTAGGTCTAGATTTATTTCTTCTGGCTTTTGAGCAAAAGCATACCAGCTAAAAGAAAGAATAAAAGCCAAAAGGAAGCTCCAAATTGTTATTTTTCGCATATTTTTTATAATCTAGTTTTATTTATTTTTAACTATATATAGGTTTACTCCTGCTTTAAGAATTTGTCAAGCGTAGGTTCTTAAGATTTCTTTTAAAATATCTTCAGGAATAGGAATCGACTCTCCTGGGTTAGAAACTCCAGGATATTTCCAACAGCTAATAATCACAATCTTTTTTGACTTTTTAAATTTTTGGTCTTTTAATTGTTTCTTAAATTTTAATTTATCGTTTTTTTCTTTTTGGCTTTTAATTTGATACATAACCCAAATTTCATAAGGGTGTTTTTTGGTTCCTGCTTTTTGCATTGAAGCCAAAGTTTCAGGAGCAATCCCTTTTTCAATTCGATGAGGATGACGCAAAACTCTTTTTATTCGACTTTCGGATAATTGATAAAAAGTTCTTTTTTCTAAAGAATGTTTTGTCCAAATTAAATTATTTTGCGAAAAATCCGTAATGTTTAGCATTTAATGATGTTTAACTAATATCACATCGCCATCTTCAACTAAATAATCTTTTCCTTCTAATTTTAACACTCCTTTTTCCCGAGCTTTATGCCAATTTTCAATTTCTAATAACTTCTGCCAATTAATCACTTCAGCTTTAATAAATTTCTCTTTAAAATCAGAATGAATCCTAGAAACTGCTTCAATTAATTTTGTCCCTTTTTCAATTGGCCAGGCTCGAGCTTCGTTTTCTCCTTCAATGGTAAAAAAGGTAATTAAATTTAATCTTTGATAAGCTTTTTTAATTAAAAGAGAAAGGTCTGGTTTTTCTTTTAAATCAGCAATAAAATAATCAGCTTTTAAGCTTAAAATTTTTTCTTTTATCTTTTCATCTACATCTTCTTCTTTTCCATTTAAAAGATAAATCTGGGGTTTACAAGTTAAAAGATTTAAAGATAAAATAATTGGGTCTTTTAAAACATTTTCTTTTAAGGTGCTAAATAATAATTTTTGTTGCTCTAAGAGATTCTGAATCTGGTTTAAAAAATCTAATTCTAAAAGAGCTTCTTTTTTATTGGATTTTACTTCCCCTTCGATTTTCTTTTTTCTTTTTTCAATGGTTTCTAAATCTTTATAAATTAATTCTAAATTTATTAAATCAATATCTCTTTCGGGATTTACCTCGCCATAAACATGAGAGACATTATCGTCTTTGAAACATCTGACGACAATAACAATAATTTTTGCCTCTCGAATCTGAGATAAAAATTGATTGCCTAATCCCTCTCCTAAATGAGCCCCTTTAACTAAACCGGCAATATCAATAAATTCTATTTTGGAAAAAGTAATTTTTTTAAAATTTTTTAATTGGGCTAATTTTTCTAATCTTTCATCTCTAACAGAAACTATAGCAATATTTGGGTCAATAGTTGTAAAAGGATAATTTTGAATATTAACCTCTTGTTGAGTGATTAAAGAAAATAAAGTAGATTTCCCAACATTTGGCAAACCAACTATTCCTACCGAGAAATCCATACACTTCAATAATAAATTAAAACTCGGGGTTTTGCAACCCCGAGTTTTAATTTCTACTGTTGGAATCGTCTTTGTCGACTTCTTTCTCTAAAATTTTTTCTTATTGGCTTAGCCTTATCAACAATAATTTTTCTTCCATCCAATTCTTGGCCGTTGAACATTTCTATTGCTTTTTCGGCTTCTTCTTCAGAACTCATATCAACAAAACCAAAACCTTTTGATCTGCCAGAATACTTATCAGTAATAATTGTGGCTGAAACAACGGTTCCGGCTTGAGAAAACATATCTCTTAAAGCATCTTCTGTCGTGTTATAGCTTAGACTTCCAACATATAGTCGCGTCTCCATCTTTAAATATTAATTTTTAATTTTCGACCTACTCCCTCTTCCCTCTTTTTTAGGAGTAGATCAAGAGAGTATAGCTTTAAAGCCTTTATGATTATATTCTCGTTTTTTGAAATTGTCAAATGTTACTCATATCTTAAAGCCTCGATGGGATTTAAATTGGCTGCCTTTTTGGCGGGATAATAGCCAAAAATAACCCCTATTAAAACAGAAACACCACAAGCAAGAAAAACAGAATCTAAAGAAATATAAGTATGAATTCCAATAAATTGAGAAATTAATTGAGAAATAACCCACCCTAAAATAATCCCAATTACTCCCCCAAGTGAAGTTAAAATAATTGCCTCGGTTAAAAATTGAAAAATAATATCCTTTCTTTTAGCGCCAACGGCTTTTCTAATACCGATTTCCCGAGTCCTTTCAGTAACTGTTGTTAACATCATATTCATAATACCTATACCTCCAACTAAAAGAGAAATCCCAGCAATAGCGGCTAAAAACAAAGTAAAAGTAGTAGTGATTTGATTTAAAGTTGATAAAATATCTGCCTGAGAAATAATCGAAAAGTCAGGATCTTGAGGATCAACGTTGTGTTTTTTAGCTAATCGGATAGTTATTTCTTGCTTGAGTTCTTGAACTTCATTCTTATCTTGGGCGCTTAAAACTATTGAAGAAAGATAATCAGAGCCAGTTAAAATTTTTTGCATTGTCAAAGAGGGAATAAAAATCATATCATCAAAATTAGCGAAACTAGAACCGCCTTTTGGTTGCAAAACGCCGATAACTTTAAAATTAATTTTATTAATTCTAATAGTAACACCAACTGCTTCATTTTCTTGAAATAAATCCTCTTTTACGGTCGCCCCTAAAATAGCTACTTTATTTAAGTTTTTATTTTGCTCTTCTGTAAAAAAAGAGCCATTTTGAAGATCTAAACTGCGTAAAAAGAAATAATCTGGTAAAACACCAATCACAGTAGAATTGGTGTTTTTTCCGTTAGGAGCAATTATTTGAAACCTTCTCTGAATTTCTGGAGAGACATATAATACTCCTTCAATATTTTTAATTACTTCGATATCCTCATTTTTTAAAGATTGAGCAAAACCTCGACCAGAAGAAATAATACCATGCCCTGCTCTTATTATTCCCGGATAAATAGTTAAAAGATTAGAACCTAAACTTTCAATATTTGATTGGATCATTCTTTGAGTTCCTTCTCCTAAAGAAATCATTGAAATCACTGAAGCAATACCAATCACTATTCCTAAAATAGTTAAACCAGAACGAAGTTTATTAGATAAAATTGATTTTTGAGCCTCTCTGATTAAATCTTGAATTAGCATTTATTTCTTTATTTTATTCTTTAATTTTTAAAAATTCTTTCGAGGAAACGCTATTTTTACTATCTTCAATAATCTTGCCATCCTTTAAAGCAATAATTCTTTTAGCTTGCTGGGCAATATATCTTTCATGAGTAATAATTATAATTGTATGGCCTTGCGCGTTTAAATCCTTAAAAGTCATTAAAACCTCATCGCCAGTTTTACTATCTAAATTACCAGTTGGCTCATCGGCTAAAATAATTTCTGGATTGACCACTAAAGCCCGAGCAATGGCTACTCTTTGCTGCATTCCTCCAGAAAGCTGGTTAGGAAAATGGTAATAAAACTCTTCAGGAAAAGCGGATTTTTTTAAAGCCTCTCTGGCTAATTCGATTCTTTTTTTAGGATTAACATTTAAATAAATTAAAGGCAAAATAACATTATCTAAAACATTAACTCTTGGTAAAAGATTAAAAGATTGAAAAACAAAACCTATTTTTTTATTTCTGATTTTGGCTAACTCATTATCAGATAATTTCAAAACATCTATTCCATCTAAAAAATACTGCCCTTCTGTAGGGGTATCTAGGCAACCTAAAATATGCATTAATGTTGATTTTCCTGAACCAGAAGGACCAATGATAGCCACAAATTCTCCTTTTTCAATAGAAAAAGAGATATTTTTTAAAGCAACTGTAGAAACCGAATCGTTTTTATAAATTTTAGAAATATTTTTGCATTCGATTAAAGCCATAAATTATCTACCTCTTATTGGGCTCTGTCCAAATCCCCCACCCATAAATAAATTTCTTTGAACTGTTGTTGAGGTAGTTTTTGAAGAAAAGGTAGAAACAACAATATAATCCCCCTCTTTTAACCCATCTAAAATTTCTGTATATAAATCATTTTTTAAACCAGGAATAATAAAAACTCTTTTGGGTGGAGTTTTTAAGATAACTCCTTTCTTTATAGTTAAGGGGTTTAAATTTTTTTCAGAAACCAATTGAACATAACTTTTTCCATTTATTGTTTTTATGGCTGAATTTGGAACAATTAAAAGATTTTCTTTTTCGGCAATAATAATTTCAACATTAGCGCTCATTGATGGCTTAATATTTTCGTTATCTTCTTCTAAAGCTACTTTAATATTATAAGAAACAACTCCTTGGGATTCAGTGCCTACAGAATCAATTTCAACTACTTTTCCAGAAAAAACTTGTTCTCTTAAAGCATCAAAAGTGATTTTTGCTTTTTGACCTAATTTAATTTTCACAATATCAATTTCATTGAAAGGTGCCTGGATGATTTTTTCTTTAGTTATCAGATTCGCTACTACGGCCTGAGAAGAAATGGAATCTCCTTTTTTAACATTTAAATTGGTAATAATTCCATTAAAAGGAGCATAAAGATAATAATCATTAATTTTTTCTTT
>Ga0209809_1001004_pt1 | contig 24135 bp, 18 predicted proteins | sample YNPMSTMetaG_FD_186172 | JGI IMG/M metagenome (GOLD analysis project Ga0209809, IMG submission 186172) | Anoxygenic and chlorotrophic microbial mat microbial communities from Yellowstone National Park, USA - YNP MS-T MetaG (SPAdes) (version 2) ...
TGGTTTTCCGGTTCGGTGGGCATCATCGACCCGGACAAGGGGTTCAACTTTCCCGATGGGCTGACCAAGGTAACCGCCGACGTGCCATGGCCGGAGTCGGGCAACGGCCCGGTCGATCCGATCGAGTCGCCCCGGTACCATTCGAGTGGCCGATACGTGGCCTATTATTCACCCTATCCTTTGAGCGAACAGGACTTTTTGGTTTCCGCCAACCGGGGCGACAAGTTTGTACTGTACCTTATGGATGTGGACGGTAACCGGGAACTGATCTACGAGGGAGTGTACAATATTTTCCATGCCATGCCGCTGGCCGCCCGACCGAAACCGCCGGTCATTGTGGATCGGGTGGATTGGCCCAGCCGAGACCAGCGGGAACAACCCAAAGACGGCGTGATTTACAGCGCCAATGTGTATTACGGGGCGCCGCCGCAGTTGGAAGGCAAGGCCCGGTTCCTGCGGATTCTGAATATCGAACATAAGACCTATACCTATTGGCACCGTCGGCCGTATATTTCGACCGGGCCGGTCGTTTCGGCAGTGCAGTCGGAAGGGGTCAAACGCATTTTGGGCACAGTGCCGATCGAGCCGGATGGTTCGGTCTCGTTTTATGCGCCGAGTGGGCTGCCGCTGCATTTTCAGCTTTTGGACGCCGAAGGCCGGGCGCTGCAAACGATGCGGAGTTTCGTCGGCCTGATGCCTGGGGAAATGCGGGGCTGTCTGGGGTGTCATGAGTCGCATAGCCGCACGCCGCCGCTGCGTACCGGCCTGGCCCTCCGCCGGGAACCCAGCCGAATTACCCCGCCGCCCTGGGGCGACGAGTCGATCAGCTACGGCCGATTTGTTCAGCCGGTGCTGGACCGCTACTGCGGCAAATGCCATCAGGGCAATGGGGAGGCCCGTAAAGTGTTGGACCTGACAGAACGTCCAGGATTTCTGCACTTTACGGAGCCGTACCTGACGCTGATCGGTCGGCCCACCTGGGGCCAGCCATATCAAGCGCCGTCCAATCCACCGCCGGGCTGGGGCATTGCCGATATGATCATGGTCGAAGCCTACGACCAGCGGGACCCGGCCGGTTACCGGACGCCGGCGCCGATGACCAAACTATCGTACAAAAGCCGACTGGTGGAAATTTGCTCAAGTGGCAAGCACTACGATGTGCGGGTCGATCCACTCAGCCTCCAGCGGATCATCGCCTGGGTGGATGCGATGTGCCCGTTCTGGGGATCGGAGGAAGTCCGGCAGGAGCCGGACCCGGTGTTCCAGGGCGTGGATTGGCTGGCCATTCGGCCTCGGGTGAAGACCGCCCCGACCATCCGGCGACCCGGCCCGGTGGATTAGGAGGCTCTGCCAACATTTCTGCTTTGGCACATCTTAGCCGAAGGCAGGAGGTTATGGGTCATTTCTGCGCACGCAGGAATCTAGGCAGTTTTGTGTCGGGTCCTATGTTCCTCTGGGCAAACGGGAACTCGAAAAGATCTTTTGGATTCCCGCTTCCACAGGAATGCCCTCCCTTGCCTGGCCTCTCTCGCTGAGAGGTTGTCCTGAAATTGCTCCTAGGCAGCAGCCACCAGTCCCTTCCCAACCCTTCCGATTTCCCCAAGTCCCCGTTTTTATTAGGGGTTTGGCAGTCTGAGGACGGCCGGTTGGGGGGACCTCCGGCTAAAAACGGAATTTCGGGAGAGCCTGTTATCCCCTTCTTTCTTCTTCAGGCGGCTTCGGATCCGCCTCGGCCAACCTCCCTGCCTGAGGAGAGGCGAGCTGTTTCAGTCGACTAACGTGTTCCTGCCAAGGTGCAATCCATCGCCAGTAGGTTTTAGAGAGTGTACTTTTGAGAAAATAGAGCCAGTTAAGACCCCTTCATCGCCCTCCACAATTGGGCCCCGGACACCGGTTTGCCTTGAAGAACCTCTTCGGCCAGTTGCCGCCAAGCTCCCGAAGGAACATCGCCCTGTTGGAGGCGATGCAGGAGGTCCCAGGCTTGCACATCCGTTGCCACCACCGGCGAAGCCGTGAGGTATTGGAGCATCCGTTCCACATGCCGCCGGAAGGCTCCATGCTGCGGGGTATGCCCTAAACTGAGGAAGTAACAGAGGACCGCCGCGGTGGTCCACCAGCGTTGCTCTTCGGTCTTTCCGGGCATGCCGCCGTCGGGTTCGATGCGGCCGGCTAGTTCCACCAGCAAGGCCTCGTCCGAGGTCTCCTCGCCCTTCTCGATCCGATCCTGCGGCCTAGCCCCCACGAGCTGATTAAGGGACCGGTTAAAGGACATCCAGGCCGACATCCAGACGGATTGGGAGGAGGAGACGTCGGAGACATCCAGAGGAGACGATGAGAGGAAGAAGACGGGAGGCGAAGCGGTGCAGGAGGATTCCGAAGCCTCTGCGGGGGAATCGATAGATGAACTGAAGTAACTCTCGAAGGCTGTATCTTCAGGCATCCCGATGGGGACCACTTGGGTTTTCGGAACTTCGTCGGGGCGATCGCCAGGACGTTTGATTACAGCTACCAGGGCCATAGCCCGACTGGCCAGGCCATATTCCTTGCTGAGCCGCTCGAGTTGCGCAAGCAGACGTTTTTCCTGGCGTTGTAGCTTCTGGGAGGAGCTGTCCGGCAAGGCAGAAAGCGTGGCCTCCAAGTCGGTGATGCGGCGTGCCCCTTCCAACAGACGTATCGTCTCGGCCAGTGGAGTCGGTTTCAGCGGAAGGGGAATCTCCAACTGGTGCGCTCCCTCGGCATTTTCCCAGGCGAGGCGCAAGACGATATCGGCGCCAGGGGGAACCTGTACAAAAGCCATCCAAGGCGTGCCTTGGAACACGGTAAACGGGTGATCGGCAGTCACCGTGGCCTCCGCCGAGCCGATCACCTCTGCTTTCCCATGGTGTGCTACCGGCGCTCCGATCCCAGCGAAAAGATCGATGGTGGGTGTATCCACTCGTTCCCGTGGGGTGAGGAATCGGCTCCGCCCGCCCGTTTGCCGGGCCAGCAAGGTGAGGAACCGATCCTGGCTGGCGGCCCCGATGCCCAACACGTGGATGCGGGTTGGCCTGGCCCGCACCTGGCGCAGAATGTCTTCCGTTCCGAAGACCTGACCATCCGTAACCACCAGCACGTCCCCGCCCTCCGGGCCGAGTATCTTTGCTGCTGCCAGCAGTCCCGAAGCAAGCTCTGTACCGCCTCGGGCCTCCATCTGAGCGAGGAACTGTTGGGCCTGCTTCCGATGGAAGTTATCGGCCGGCAGAAGCTCGTCGCTGAGGGTTTCGGCTTCATCATCGAAAGCCACCAGGCTAAACAGATCCTCCGTGGAAAGGGCCGCCAGGCAGGCCGCTACAGCCCGCTTGGCTTGCTGGATGGGTGTACCCTGCATGGAGCTAGAACGATCCACCACAAAGACCACCTGCCGGGCTACTTCGCGGGACCGTCCAAAGCGAGAGGAGGGGACCACCACCGCGGCATATCCTCGGCCTTTTTCGTCCAGGCCGCCAAAGACGCCCGAAATGGCTTTCTCCGTTTGCACGTCGAGAACCAAATCGCGATTTGGCACATCCCGCTCCGGAGCCAGCTCCACCGCTACCCCATCTTCCCCCTCCCAGTTGACCCTGATGGCGTGCGAAGGAGAACCGATTTGCTTTAAGCCCTGAGGCACTTGCACCCTCAACGAGAAACCCACAGCGTGCAAATGTCGGCCTTCCCGCATCCAGGTAGGCAAAATCACATCTCCAAACTCCTCGGGAAGCTCCATTTCGCCCTGCCCCGGGGCCGGCTCCACCACCCGCACTTTGGCGTGGTAACACGGCGCTAACGTGAACGGAAACCGAAAACGAAAGCTTTCCTCATGGAGTTCCACACCTGCCAAAATGTCCAAATAAAGCGCCACCGTCTCCCCCGGTCGAAGATTCCCTAGGCTGAGATTGACCAGGCCGTCCCGGTAACTGCGCACCAAGGCCGACAAACTGCCCTGGGAAATCCCCTCTTCGTATATCTTCGTGGCTTCCGAGACCGGGTGAAGCTCGGAAAAAACAGAAACATTCTCTCCCACCAGGCGGAACTGCCGGAGGGCCGCATCCCGCGGCAACCCAAAACAGTAAATCACTTCCACCGGCTTCCGTTCGGCCGAACGAAACAGATGCCGTACCCGCAACTCCGCTCCCACCGGCAGGACCGTTCCGGTGAGCATAAGCTCCTGCATGCCCAGCTTCAGTTCCTGCCCCGTTTGGGCATCCAGGGCCAGAAAAGGGACCGTGTCCTCAATCAGCGTGCTCATGATCCGTCTCCTCACCTTTGGGAACATCGATCTTGTCCGAGAACAAACTTGCCAGTTGGCCCACGATGCTCCGGATTTGCCGCAGGCGCCAAGCCGGACAGTCCGCCCGAACCTGGATTGTCACCTCATCCCCCAGCCGATATGTCAGCCATAGCGAAGGTTGAGGCAGAGCTTCCTCGGAACTTCGGCCCCCCAACTGCACGGCGATCTCTGCCAAAGTTAGGCCCTGCTGCTGCAACTTGCGGATCAGGGCGATCCGCTCCAAGTGTTCCGGCCCGTAGGAGGCGCCCCGGCCCGCCTTGAGCGGTCGGGGAAGCAAGCCCCGGGCAATGTAAAACCGGATCGTCCGCGGAGGGCAGTTAGCCCGTTGGGCCAACTCCGCTAACGTATAAACCGGACCGTCTTTGGGTGCGTGGGCATCGTGCTGCATAGCACTTTTATTATAGCCCAAAATTCGACACTGTCAAGTAGTGTCTTCTTGCCCTCCTCCTAATCCCTCCCCGCCAAAAAGAAGCCCCGAAGCGAAAAGTGCTCTTCCGGGTCCCTGAAAAATCCCAGATCGGCCAATTCGGTGATGGGGACCCGTGTGGGGAAGAAACCACAACTTATTGAGTGTCAATATCCTAAATCCACTAGATATAGCGGTTTCCGAAATTCCCTTCCCTTCTGGCGACACCCCGGAGGGAGTGATTTCCGCTGAGGTTCCTGGGGGCCCAGCCTGCGGAAGCTCCGTAAACCTTCCCTAAGCCAAGTTCAGAGGACACTTCGAGCCGAGAGACCTCCCGAAAAATCGGCTGCCAGATGGGCCACCTCCTCCCGCTTCCCACCACTGGTTCTGCCCTTACCAACAAAGCACTGTTGTCTGGGGTTTTTCGCGGAAGGGGCTTAAAGGCGATGGGAAAAGTCCAGTCTGTTCCCCTATCGGCGTTTTGTTGGGGGTTTTTGGAGGGTTACCTCTGGGCCAGGCAAGAACGGTTAAACATGAAGTTTCCCCACGGCCTCTCCGATCGGCTTTTGCCAATTTCGGGGAGTCTTGGTATCTCTCGAAAGTTCCCGTTCAAGGATCATTTATTCATATATTTTCCTAACCCTAAGATTGGCAAAGAGTTAAGGCATTACTCCGAGGGTGAACCCGAAGATGCTAAAAGTCCAGTGATTCAGAAGTTCCTAAAAAAGTTGCGAATAAGGTCCGGTTGAGGATAGAACAATTGCAACGGTTTAGCCGAATGGAGGAGTGTGCTTGGCAGGCCCGTAAAAGCGGTGATCCAAGCCAGATACCCCCAAGGGATCGGACCTGACAAGCAGGCGCCTCCAAGGGTTGTTTCATTCGGCTAAAGGGTTACGAATCATTAAAAACGGGCCCATGGGGTAATGATTTCCCAGGAGCAGTTCATATTTTCCAGAAGGAGATGAGTTTTCAGAGGTTGTCCCGAACTCGCTTGCCGGTTGGGCTGCCCCGATCGCTCTCAGGCCTTTTGCCTTACCAAATCCCTTCTTTATTCGGAGGTTTAGAGGTTTGGCGGGGGGGCCGGTTCCGGAGGGCCTGTCCCTGGCACGGCCAAGGCCGGCTTCACCTGGATTTCCCGAAGGCCCATAAAAATTGGCGAAGGACGAGGGGGAAACTTTCCGCGCTCTTCCGAACTTCGGAAAGCCGGATTGCCGTTGGAAGAAACGGGGAACTGGAAAGGCTCGAGGTATTTAGGGGTTTCTGTAACTCTTTCAAGGGAGGTAGTGCTATGAAACGATTCTTTGTGCTGATGGAAGTGGTGGGAATTTTAGGGATGGGGTGGCTTTCCCAGGCAGAGGGGGCCATCATGAGCGTTTCTCAAACGGCCCCTACCGTGGACGGAGCGGATATTGCCCAACTGGTGGGCGGCCAAGACCTCGGCGGCGATCAGGGCCACATCTGGTCCAACCGCCCGGTGCAAGGCCAAACCTTTACCACCGGAAGTTATCCGGGCGGCTACACGCTCAAAGCGGTTACACTTCAAAATCTCAACAACACCACCACCGGAACCACCTTTACCATTCGGGTAGGCGAAGTCAACGGCACGACATTTACACCGATTTATGTCGAAACGGCCAATGCAGTGCCGATTATTCCCCGGGGGACTATATCACCTTTATCTTCGACGTGCCGGTGAAATTGGCCTCCAATCGACTCTATGGATTTGATGTCGGTGCGGCAGGCAATGGGTTTGTTACTTCCAATACGACCAACAATATGGCCTATCTGGGGGGCGTGGCCTACAGTTCCGGCGCCAACGGCGTGGGCGGTACAACCCTCACCTTGCACAACGGCTATCCTCCGAGCACCGTAAGCGGCGATCGAGTCTTTCATCTGGATATGATCGAAGGACAGCCGCCGATCTCCAGCGGCCGGATCAGCGTCAATTTCGTCGGCGGCGGCCAGAATAATTATGGCGCTTATCAGGTTACTGGCGTTGCCGGTGCTGTGCCCCTGGGCAATTGGAACAATATCATGGGCCCTGCCTGGGACAATCCGGATGTAACCAATGTAACCCTAAAGGATTCCAATGGGTTGGATACCGCCGCCCGAATTACCGTCGATGTGCCCAATACTTGGTACTCCGGCGCCGACACCAGCACCCAGGACGGTCTGCTGCTGAAAGGTTATTTGGACAATGCCGCCGGCAGTTTGATTCGGGTGGTTGGGCTGGACGAGGCGTTTGCCAATCCGTTTGGTTACAAAGTGATCGTTTATTACGACACGGATAGCGGCGGAGCATTTGAAATCCGGGTAACCGATAATCTGGGCAACACGGCCGTGAAATGGGCCTACGAGGCCAACGGCAGCAATTACACGCCCAGCCTGGGTCTGCTGGAAAGCACGGCTCGCACGCAGGACGAAGCCATTGCCGCCCTCCAAATGGGCTGGACCAGCAACTATGTGGTGCTGGGCGACTTCTTCGGGCCGAACTTCAACGTCTATCTGACCAACGGCAACACACCGCTGGATGACCGGGCACGGATCGCCGGATTGCAGATCATCGCCAATCCGGTTCCGGAACCGGCCACCGCTGGGCTAGCCGCTCTGGGCTTTGTGATACTAGGAATCTTGGCCCGGCGGCGAGAAAAACCATACCCACCGAGGTGAAAATCGCCCTTGGGCTGGAGGGTGGGAAGAATATCCTTCTCCCACTTGCACCGGGGCCAACCAAAGATGTCCCGGAAAGAAACATTCCTTCTGGGGAGGGCAGGAGTACCCATTTTCGCCGAAGGAAACCGCTCGGCTCTCCCCTGAGAGGCTGTCCCGAAACGGGTACTCGGGGGCGGCCCGGACCGTTGCCAAACCCTTCCGATTAACCAAAGTGCCCGTTTTATGAGGGTTTTGGCAGTCTGGGGGCCGCCGGTTGGTAGGACATCTGGCTAAAAACGGAATTCCGGGACAGCCTCTTAGGAGAAAGGACCGCGGAGCCGAAGGCTCAGCCGGGTAAGATCCTGTGTTGGGAGTCAAGGGCGTTTTTAGGGACAATGGAGTTTCGTAGTATTATGCATGGGGAAGCTCCGAAGGAAGGAGGAGGGCCGCTGGGAATGCGGGCCAAAGGCCCACCTAATTTGGCTGTATCCGACCGGCTAGGCTCCTCAATTGGTAGGGGGTAAAATTGGCGCGAACCCCACAGCTTGTGGTAATACTTCCGGTCGATACAGTCAAACTCGAAAGGAGCCCCAGACGTCCGCCTTCCGAAGATATTCTCTCCATTCGGCTCACTAAAGGTGTCCGGGAATTCGCTTTATCTAACTCTTGGCAGGATAAAGGGATATATCAAACTCCCATGTGCCAAGTGGGTGTCGGACGGGTGGGAGGCGGGTCTAGAGCGGAATGGCCCGGAATGGGGCAAGCCCCCCTGGGCATTTCCGGACACCATCATATAATAATATAGGAACATTTTAGCCGAATGCAGAAGCCCTTAGAGGGACCTGCTTGGGAGGTCCGGCCGCTTGGAGGGGTCTGCCTTGGAACAGCGCTTTTGCAGGCCTGCCAAGCACGCCCCTCTATGCGGCTAAAATTTGTTTTGTTTTGACAAATAGGAACATTTGAGCCGGATGAAGTAACTCCCCTTTCCTCAGGGCGGGAGAGGCCGACTTGGCCGAATGCCAGGCCGGGCGATGGGGCAAAAGAAAGCGGCCGCCCCTTTCTTATGGCCTCTTCCCTTCCACTGCCCCGCCAGAGGAGAGAGGCAAAAGATCGTTCCTCCATTCGGCTAACTGGTTACGGGCTGAATCGTTCCGATTTTTATAGGAGCGCCCCCTTAGCTCAGTTGGTAGAGCAACTGACTCTTAATCAGTGGGTCGGAGGTTCGAGTCCTCCAGGGGGCATTGAACAAATTTACGCTATTTGGAGGGGGTTTGAAAAACTTTGCGTAACTCGGAATTCTGTAAGGGGTTGCGTCAAAAACTTCTCTTCTTCGCAAACGGACGCCGACGCCTGCTTGGCCGCATTTTGTGCCACTTGTGGGCCGCATTTTTAGCCGCATCCTGGCCGCTTTTTGGGCCTCAATCGGAACCTTGCCAGACGTTCACCTGGGCCGCCGGAGAGCCGCATTCCCATCCCTTCGAGATAGTGCAAACTTGTCCAGTGGAGACGAGCGGGCTCGAACCGCCAACCCCTAGCTTGCAAAGCTAGTGCTCTCCCGGTTGAGCTACGTCCCCAAAAGTCTGCTGGCTGCTCGCCGGCAGCTATGTTTCTTTGTGAATAACCAATCTCCTACCATTTTAGCCGAATGGAGAGCTCTATTGTCCCTCTCCCGTGGCCCAAGAGGGTGAGGGCGGTATCATTCCTACGCAGGCAGGAATCTAGGCTTGTTCCCACGTAAGCGGGGATCTAGGCGATATGGACTTCTCCTACTTTTTCTGGATTTCCGCTTTCGCGGGAATGAACCCTTTCGCCCGGCGTCGTCTTGCTCTGAGCCGTCCTCTCCCGTCGGGGGAGAGGCGAGGCGTTTCATTCGGCTAAAATGTTATTGAAATTATTATATGTTATTAGCCGGTAAAGTAAAAGATGGCCTTTCGTCTGGTCCAAGGCCCATTGCCTATTCGGCCGGCTTGCGTTTGGCTATGGATTACCCCTAGCGGAGCGGCATCGCAAAGGCCTGTCATGGTCAGTGTCTGTGGGTCTCAAGCGGGGGAGCAACAGATTCCTAAGGCCCCTATCTTGTCGGCCCGGGGGCCGGTGGTATATTAACGAAAGTCCGACAGGGTAGAACGGTTTTTCCCTGGGCATCTTGGAAGGGGGAGCCAGTCGGTCTTTCTATCGGGCATGGATGGACCAGATAGGGGTGGAGCCGGCTGCGTGGGAAGCAGCGGGCATCCAGGAGAGTGCGAACGATGTGGGTTTCGTGGGTTTGGTAGAGAGGTTTTCTGGAGGAATCACGATGAGTGCTTTTCCTGACATTCCGAAGATTCAGTATGAGGGGCCGAATTCCAAGAATCCGCTGGCCTTCCGGCATTACAATCCGGACGAGCTGGTCGAGGGCAAGCCGATGCGGGAAATCCTACGCTTTAGTGTGGCCTTTTGGCACACGATGCGTGGGACGGGGGCGGACCCGTTCGGAGCGCCGACGATGATCCGGCCTTGGGAGAGCGGGCAGGACACGGTGGAAAATGCCCAGCGGCGGATTCGGGTCTTTTTTGAGTTCTGCGAAAAATTGGGGGTGCAGTTCTATTGCTTCCATGATCGGGATGTGGCTCCGGCTGGCCAGACCCTGGCCGAGTGCAACCGCAACCTGGATGCCGTGGTCCAGGTGATCAAGGAGGAGCAGGAGCGGACGGGGATTCGGCTTTTGTGGGGGACGGCCAATTTATTCAGCCATCCCCGGTATGTGCACGGTGCGGCGACCAGTCCGAATGCCGACGTGTTTGCCTATGCGGCCGCTCAGGTCAAAAAGGCCCTGGAGGTCACCAAGGAGTTGGGCGGGGCTGGGTATGTTTTCTGGGGCGGCCGGGAAGGGTATTCCACCCTATGGAATACGGACATGAAGCGGGAGTTGGACCACCTGGCCCGATTCTTGCACATGGCGGTCGAGTACGCCCAGGAGATCGGATTTACTGGACAATTTTACATCGAACCGAAACCCAAAGAGCCTACCAAACACCAGTACGATTTTGATGCGGCGGCCTGCATCAATTTCCTGCGTGCCTACGGGCTGGAAAAATATTTCAAGCTCAATATCGAGACCAACCATGCCACCTTGGCCGGGCACAACGTGGAACATGAACTGGAATATGCCGGGATGCAAGGTTTTCTCGGTTCGGTGGATGCCAATACGGGTGATTTGCTCTTGGGATGGGATACGGATCAATTTCCCACCGATGTTTATTTGACCACCAAGATCATGTTGGCCTTCTTGAAGTATAAAGGCGGCCTGGCGCCCGGCGGGGTGAACTTCGACGCCAAGGTGCGCCGTGAAAGTTTCGAGCCGATCGACCTGTTCTACGCCCATATCGGCGGCATGGACACGTTTGCCAAGGGGCTGAAAATTGCCGCCCAAATCCGGGCCGACGGCGAACTGGACCGCTTGCTCCGCCAGCGCTACAGCTCCTGGGACAGCGGTATCGGCGCTGAAATCGAGGCCGGCAAACACAACTTCAAGACCCTAGAGCAATACATGCTGGCCAAGGGCGAAGCCGACCCCAATCAAAGCGGCCGCCAAGAGCTGCTGGAAAATATTGTCAATCGGTATATCTTTTAACGAATCTGCCAAGACGGTCATTTTGCCAACGCTAGGGGGCGAAATATCTCGTTTCGGTATAGCTTCTCCCAGACCGGAGTCCCTCGGCCAAGGAGAAGACGAAACATCCCCTACCGTTGGCGTTGGCGGGGCAAGAAGGTTCGCAAGCAGCGGGCTGGTTGTGCACCAACGCACGAAGCAAACCATCGGAAAGCCATCCTCCTCTCGGGGGCTTTCCGGGGGGTGGCAGGATACACCGGCACAACCGGCCCTGCTTTTTATGGCCCCCTCCACCTGTCCCGCTGGCCTGAGTATAATTATCCCTTTCGTAACACGTTATAGCCCACCGAATTTCGACCGGAGAGACCTCTACCGGTCAGGTCGGAGGGCTAGCAGCGGGTAGAACAAGCCAGTCTATCCATTCTTCTGGTACTTTATTAGGGGCTTTGGAAAAACGGATTCACCTCGCAGTCCCCCAGAAACCCCTTAACCATTCCATCGTTCTGGAAGCGGATGAGGTGAAAGGGTCGTTCTCCCAATAAATAAGCAGGTGAGGTTTTTCATGGTGCGAGTGGGTATCGTCCGAGAGATAACACCGGGAGAAACCCGGGTGGCGATGGTGCCCGGGGTACTGCCGGCACTAAAAAAAGCGGGCCTGGAGGTGTGGATTGAAGCTGGGGCAGGCCAACAGGCCGGGTATCCCGATGCTGAGTATACCTCGCATGGCGGTCGGATTGTGTCCCGGTCCGAGGCCCTCCAGGCCGAGGTGCTTCTGATGGTTCGGGCCGGCGGGGCAGGCCCCCTGCCAGAAGCGGATCTGGCGCTACTTCGGCCCGCTCAGGTGGTGATCGCCATGTGCGATCCGTTGGGCCAGCCGGAGGGGCTGGTGCCGCTTGCCCAGCGGGGGCTGAACGTTTTTGCCCTGGAGCTATTGCCCCGGATTACTCGGGCACAGAGCATGGATGTGCTTTCGTCGATGGGGACGGTGGCCGGGTATCGGGCGGTACTTTTGGCGGCGGTGCATCTGCCCCGGATGTTTCCCATGCTGATGACGGCCGCCGGGACCATTACCCCGGCCAAGGTTTTTGTGATCGGGGCGGGGGTGGCCGGGTTGCAGGCCATTGCTACGGCTCGTCGGCTGGGCGGCGTGGTGTCGGCCTACGACGTTCGGCCGGCAGTGAAAGAACAGGTGCAGAGTCTGGGGGCCAAGTTCGTTGAATTGGGGCTGGAAACCCAAGAGGCGGAAGATCGCACCGGCTACGCCCGGCAGCTTGGCGACCAGTTCTACCAGAAACAACGGGAGATGATGGCCCGATGGGTCGCCGATAGCGATGTGGTCATCACCACAGCCATGATCCCCGGCCAAAGGGCGCCGGTGTTGATCAGCCAGGAGATGGTCTCCGGGATGCGGCCCGGCTCGGTCATTGTGGATTTGGCTGCCGAGCGGGGCGGCAATTGCGAACTGACCCGGCCCGGCCAAACCGTCCACCAGAACGGCGTTACCATCCTGGGACCAGTGAACCTGCCTGCCGAAGTTCCCTACCACGCCAGTCAAATGTACGCTAAAAATATTGCTACCTTTCTCCTGCACCTGTTGAATAAAGAGGGCCGGATCGACCTGGATCGGGACGACGAAATCCTTCGGGAGACGTTGGTGGTTCGCCAAGGCCAAATCGTCCACCCCCGAATTCGCCCCCTGCTCGAAAAGGCCCCGACGGAAAAAGGCCGTACCTAGTTCCGCCCTGCCCGACAGCAGGGGCTGGGCGGAATCGACAAGCAAATGAGCACAACGTATCCTATTCCTTCCCCCTAGCTCGATAGGAGAAAAAGGGATGTGTGGGTATTCCGTGGGAGCATGGCTAGCTTTGTGGGCGACGGTGGAGGGTTCGCCGGCCACGGAGGCGGTGCGAACGCCGCTGGTGGTGAACCTGGCCATTTTTATATTGGCCTGTTTTGTTGGCTACGAAGTGATTACGAAGATTCCGCCGCTATTGCATACGCCGCTTATGTCCGGCTCGAACGCCATTTCGGGCATTACGTTGGTCGGCTCCCTGGTGGCCGCTGGCAGCGGGTTTACGGCCCTGTGGTCGGCTGATGCCGCTGTGTCGCTTTTGGGCTTTTTGGCCGTGGTGTTTGCCACGATCAATGTGGTAGGCGGCTTTTTGGTCACCAACCGGATGTTGGAAATGTTCAAACGAAAGGAGTAGAATGAGGGATCGGAAAGATTTGATTAAGGGTCGTGGAACGCCCTACGGAACCGATCCCGTCCGGGAAACTCTATTTTTTGCGTTCCCCCCGGGGCGATGCGTTCCATTGGCTTTACAAATATCCCTAGAATGAACGACGGGAGTGGGCGTCTCGTGTAGAGAACATCGTCGGTGGATATTCGGCCGAAGGGGAACACAAGAGCAGAGTTTATTTTCAGGAGGACGCTAGTGGACATGAAGAAGATCATGAATGATCAGCCCCTGAGGTCCAGGACCAGGGTGACTCCCTGGTGGGGGGAAGACCAAGCGGTCCATGATTGGTATAGATTTGTTCTGTCCTTTCCTGCTCCTTTGGTGCGTGAGTACCTGGAGCGATTTGGGATTGGAAAAGATCAGAAAGTTTTGGACCCGTTTTGTGGGACAGGAACGACCTTGGTGGAATGCAAGAAATTAGGCATTCCCAGTGTAGGAATCGAAGCTAATCCTTGGGCCTATTTTGTCACGAGCGTCAAAACGGATTGGACTCCATCGCCGGAGGGCCTGGTGGCTCACGCTCAGGAGATTGTTCGGTTAGCCCATCGGAAACTTCTTTCTGACGGAATTGAGGATGAGCCGGATCTGCCTCTGTTTGGGGGTGAAAGTTCTTCTCCAACCAGGCTGAAAAACCTCCGAAAGCTTCCGCCGGAAAAGGAACGCCTTCTGCTAAGAAATTCCATCAGTCCTCTACCTCTTCACAAAACGCTTGTTCTTCTAGAGTGCATTGATTTATGCCGCGACGACCGATACAAAAACCACGAACTTCTGGCCTTAGGAAAAACCCTTGTGTTTTCTATAAGCAATCTTCACTTTGGACCGGAAGTCGGGATAGGGGTTCCCAAGAAAGACGCTCCTGTTCTTCGGCCCTGGCTGAGTATGGTGAAAAGGATCGCCGAAGATTTACAATTAGTCCATGAACTCGCTCATGTTCCTGCGCGAGTTTATTATGGAGACGCTCGTAGGGTTTCCGAGCTTCTGCAAGGAAGCTTGTTTGATGCGGTGATCACTTCGCCCCCTTATCCGAACGAAAAGGACTACACACGAACGACTCGGTTGGAGTCCGTGGTGCTGGGATTCGTTAACAATATGGCTGACCTTCGGGCTTTGAAACAGGGTTTGATTCGTTCCAATACCAGAGGGGTGTATAAAGGAGACGACGACGATCTTTGGATCGCTCAGAATGAGGAGATTCAACAGATTGCCGCTGAAATCGAGAAACGAAGAATAGCTCTGGGGAAAACTTCGGGATTCGAGCGCCAATACCACAAGGTAACGAAACTCTATTTCGGAGGTATGACGCGGCACTTAAGCGAACTACGAAGTGTTCTGCACCCGGGGGCTCTTTTGGCCTATGTGGTTGGCGATCAAGCGTCTTATTTACAGGTCATGATCCGGACGGGGCAATTATTGGCAAAGATCGCGGAATCCCTCGGATACCAAGTCCTCGGGCTTGAGTTATTTCGCATGCGGTTGGCCACCGCAACCAAAAACCAACTCCGAGAGGAGGTGCTCCTTCTCCGCTGGCCGGGTTTTGAAGGCGAGTCCAACATGCAACAAAAAAACAGCAAACCGTAAGGAATCGTATCGTGGGGCGGAAAAATAAGGGTAAGCCTCCCAGTCGGTATGCCCAAATTATCGAAAAAATCTTCTTCTCCCATTAACAGATTGGGAGAGAACAAAATTCCCTTTACGAGAGAGGAGATAAGGAAGGTTGCAAAACAACTAGGAGTCGATCTGCCTAAAAATCTCGGCGATATGATTTATAGCTTTCGCTATCGAACCCCCCTTCCCGATTCTATCCGGAAAGAAGCTCCGCCTGGGAAGGAATGGGTTATAAAACCGGCGGGGCCTAGCAAATATTGTTTTGTTGCTGCGCCGTTTGCAAAAATCCAACCCACTCCAAACCTTGCGGAGACCAAAATTCCCGATGCCACTCCGGGCGTCATTGCTAAGTACGCCCTCAATGACGAACAAGCTCTGCTTGCGCGATTACGATACAATCGACTTATAGATATTTTTACAGGCGTGACTTGTTACTCTCTCCAAAATCATCTCCGAACTACGGTTCCCCATCTTGGACAGATAGAAACCGATGAATTGTATATCGGCATAGATAAAAGAGGATCCCATTATGTATTTCCTGTCCAAGCCAAAGCTAGTAAAGATTCCCTTAGTATAGTCCAAATTGAGCAAGATATCGCTATGTGCGCCGACAAATTCCCCGATCTTATTTGTCGCCCTATTGGCGCCCAATTTATGGAACAATGTCTCATTGCTCTTTTTGAGTTCGAGAAAACCGATGAGGAAATTAAAATTGTTTCGGAAAAGCACTATCGGCTTGTCCCTCCAGAAGAAATCTCCGTGGAAGAATTACAATCCTATCAACGTCGACTTGCCCATTCTTAAGCGTCCATAACAACACAAATCGGCATTGTTGTCAGTTGTATAGGAAAAGATATTTTTCGTTAGGTTATTCGAAAAAATGGACTTTTGAGACTTCATAGGCATTCATTGGAACAATGGAGAAAGACGACGTCTTTTTCCCAAAAATCCCTTTCTAGAGACATTCCAACGAGGTTTTGCCGATGCCGAACATCCCGTGGGAACTGAGTTATCTGGTGTATCTTTTGGCGGCGGTGCTATTTATCTTTTGTTTGAAGATGCTCTGCCATCCGCGCACGGCGGTACGGGGCAATTGGACCGGGGCGTTGGGCATGCTGCTGGCGGTGTTGGCCACCTTGCCGTTGGCCTTGAAAGAAGGGGCCGGCAAACCCATCAGCAGTACGCTGGGGGTACTGTTGGCCGGGCTGATCGTCGGGGGGGTTATTGGCGCCATCTTGGCCCTCCGGGTGCGGATGACCGCGATGCCGCAGATGGTGGCCCTATTGAACGGGTTCGGTGGGGCGGCCTCCGTGTTGGTGGCCGGGGCCGAACTGCTTCAGCGGAATCTGAAAGCACTTTCCACCCCCTGGGATGTCGCTCTGGCCACGGTACTTTCGGGCATTATCGGCACGGTAACCTTCTTCGGCAGTCTGGTGGCCTTTGCCAAGTTGGAAGAATATAAATGGTTCCGGCAACCGATCCGGTATCCGGCCCAGCAGCCGATCAACGCCCTGCTGGGGCTGGTGGTGCTGGGACTGGGAGTGGCCGGTTTTTTGCAGCCGACCAACGCCTGGCTCTATCTGGGCTTGGTGGCTGTTTGTTCCGTCTTAGGATTGACTTTGGTCAATCCGATCGGCGGGGCGGATATGCCGGTGGTTATTGCTATACTCAACAGTTATTCCGGTCTTGCGGCGGCAGCCACGGGGTTTGTGATCAACAATGCGGTGTTGATTATTTCCGGGGCGTTGGTGGGGGCGTCCGGCGTGATCCTGTCGCAACTGATGTGCAAGGCGATGAACCGGTCGCTGGTCCATGTGGTCTTTGGGGTCTTTACGGCCGAAGAGGACCAAGCCAAGGCCGACGAAGTGTATGGAGGTCGGGTCAAAGCCACCACGGCCGAAGAAGTGGCCATGCTCCTCGATAGTGCGCGGCGGGTGGTGTTTGTGCCCGGCTATGGGATGGCTGTGGCCCAGGCCCAACATGCCGTCAGCCAATTGGCCGCCCTGCTGGAAAGCCGAGGTGTGGAAGTCGAGTTTGCCATCCATCCGGTGGCCGGTCGCATGCCGGGCCATATGAACGTGCTTTTGGCCGAGGCGGAAGTGCCCTACGAAAAATTCAAAGAAATGGAAGAAATCAACCCCACCTTCCCGCAGACGGATGTGGCCGTGGTGATCGGGGCCAATGACGTGGTCAATCCGTTGGCCCGAACCGATCCGAAAAGCCCCATTGCCGGGATGCCCATCTTGGATGTGGACAAGGCCCGGACGGTGGTGGTGATCAAACGGAGCCTAAGCCCCGGCTTTGCCGGCATCCCGAACCCGCTTTTTGCGGCGGACAATACGCTGATGTACTTTGCCGACGGCAAAAAGGCCATCCTGGATATCATCCAGGCAATTAAAGAAGGTTCGTAGCCCTGCTACGGCGGTTCCGCAGCCAAGCCCTTTTCTCCTCAAACCCCATCCGAAAACCCATCGAGGTGGGCGTTTCCTGTGCTCCCTTGCCGGGGTTTTTCGGGCTTTGAAAGGCTTATCCGGCCGGTAAAGACTTGTCCTGCCAGAAAACTCCCTTGATATAATATATTTTAGCCGAATGCAGGGAACCATGTCGTTCCTCCTTCCGCAGGAATGACACATTGGCCCCCTTCCTTCGGTGAAAATGTTCCCTTTTCTCCAAAGCAAAACCCGACACCCGTTCCGCCGGCGGAAGCTTCCTGCCGAACGAAGAGAGAATCACGTGGATTATCGCTTGACCCAGCACGCTCAAGATGTGCTCCAAAAACGCCAAATTGCTTTGGCGTGGGTAGAGAAAGCCTTCTATCAGCCAGAATGGACCCAAGACGATGCCATTGACCCAGATCTAGAGCACCGGATGGCAAGATTTCCGGAATTTGGAGACCGTCTTCTCCGAGTGATTGTAAATATCAAAACAGTCCACCAGTTATTGTAACCGCTTTTTTCGACCGAAGGAGACCGGCCTGATGAAACTCAAAGTGGACCCCCAAGCCGACGCCCTCTATTTAAGCTTGGGCGAAATCCCAGCGAGCCGATCCGAAGAAATTTCTCCAGGAATCATCCTCGATTACGACGAGAACGGCCATGTGGTAGGGATCGAAATGCTTTATCTTTCCAAACGGGCCCCTCAGGTAGAGTGGCACCGGTTGCTGTTTGAGTCCGTGCCGCAGCGGGGGTGAACCCCATCCATTGTTGATCCGCCATCCCAGCATTATGGTAGCCGATTGAAAAAAACCGCCTCTCCCCTGGTGGGAGAGGCCGGGTGAGGGGGCAGAAAAGAAGGCGACCTTGCCCTTCTGATAGCCCCCCCCTCACCCTACCCTCTCGACAGCCTGGGGAGAGGGGAAAAACATCGCCTCTTTATTCGGCTAAATGTTCCTACCCAAGGAAAACCTCTCCTCCATGAACGAATCAGAATTAAGAGAAACCCTGTTGCAACTGGTACGTCGGCCTGGTTATCAGCCGATGAAACTTCAGGCTCTGGCCCAAATGTTAGGGCTCTCCAAACAGGAGCGGGCTAGGCTGCGCAAGCTCGTTCGGCGGCTGGCCGAGCAGGGAGTGCTGGCCTATGTGGGCGGACGGGTCTTGCCGGCCGGGCCGGAGACTCTAGGTATGTCTCCTGCTGCGGCCAACCAACTGGTCGGCATTTTCCGGCGGATGGCGGTCGGGCATGGTTTTGTCCGGCCTCAACTGCCCGGTTGGGAAGAAGCGGATCGGGAGGATATCTACATCCCCGCCCAATATGCCGGCGACGCTTCCAGCGGCGATGAGGTGCTGGTGGAACTGAGCCGGGCCAGAGGCCCCGGCGGCCGACTCCGAGGCCGAATCCTCCGTGTCCTCCAACGCCAGACCTACCAATTCGTGGGAACCTATTTCGAGCGGGGCGGACAGGGATATGTTCAGGTGGACGGCACCGTGTTCAGCCGTCCTATTCCCGTGGGCGATCCGGGGGCCAAAAACGCCCGGCCCGACGACAAGGTGGTCTTCGAGATGGTGCGGTTTCCTTCCCCCTGGCACGAAGGGGAAGGAGTGATCACCGAGGTGCTTGGGCCCCGAGGCCAACCGGGCGTCGATACCCTGTCGATCATCCGGGAGTTTGACCTGCCGGACGAGTTCCCCCCGGATGTGCTGGAAGAGGCACGTCGAGAAGCCGAAGCCTTCCAGGAACTCATCCCGCCTTGGCGCCGGGATCTGACGGAGCTCACCATTGTAACCATCGATCCAGAAGACGCCCGGGATTTTGACGATGCGATTTCGCTGGAGGTGTTGCCCAACGGCCATTGGCTGTTAGGGGTGCATATAGCGGATGTGTCGTATTTTGTGCGGCCGGAGTCGGCCCTGGACCGGGAGGCCCGGCATCGTTCGACCAGCGTGTATCTGCCGGATCGGGTCCTGCCGATGCTGCCGGAGGTGATCTCCAACAGTCTGGCCAGCCTGCAACCGGGGAAACTCCGTTATACCAAATCGGTCTTCATCGAATATACGCCGGAGGGGGATCGGGTGGGGGTGGAGTTTTGCCATTCGGCCATCCGGAGTACGAAACGCTTGACTTATGAGCAGGTGGATGCATTTTTAGCTGACCCGGCCGCCTGGCGCCGAAAGCTCGGCGTGAAGGTGCACGATCTTTTGGGCCGGATGCACCGGTTGGCCATGACCCTCCGCCGCCGCCGCATGGAGCGAGGCGCCTTGGAACTCGTGTTGCCGGAAGTAAAAATCCTTCTGGACGATCAAGGCCGGGTAAGCGGCGCCCGCCTGATCGAACACACCGAAAGCCATCAGATCATCGAGGAGTTCATGCTGGCGGCCAACGAGGCGGTAGCCGAACGACTACGGGATGCCGGAGTGCCGTTCCTGCGGCGTATCCATAAACCGCCCACGACCAAAAAACTGCGGGAATTGGCCGAGTTTGTCCAAGAGCTGGGCCTGAAAACCAACGGCCTGGAAGACCGCTTCGAGTTGCAAAAGGTGCTCCAGCAGACGAGCGGACGGCCCGAACAACACACCGTCCACTATGCGGTGCTCCGCTCCCTGCAACGGGCCGTGTATAGTCCGGAAGCCGAGGGACATTTCGCCCTGGCCAGCTCCTGCTACTGCCATTTCACCTCGCCCATCCGGCGGTATCCGGACCTGACGGTGCATCGGCTCCTGGGGGCCGTGATCGACGGGCGCCGGCCGCAAAGCGACCTTCGGGAATTGCTCATCCTCGGCCAGCACTGTTCCGATCGGGAAGAACGAGCCGAACTGGCCGAACGGGAACTGACCAAATGGAAATTGCTCGCCTACCTGGAAAGCCGACTGGGCATGGAAATGGACGCCGTGATTACCGGTGTAGAAAGTTTCGGGCTTTTCGTCCAGGGGCTGCAACTGCCGGCCGAGGGACTGATCCACGTGGATTCCCTCGTGGACGATTATTACTACTACGACCGCACCGCGCACAGCCTTTCCGGCCGACTCCGAGGCAACCAATTCCGCCTAGGCGATGTGGTCCGGGTGGCCGTGGCCCGTGTGGACCTGGAACGGCGGGAACTGGATTTCCGCCTGGTCGGCCCGGCCGGCAAAAAGAAACTCCCCTCTGAAGGCCCCCGAAAGCGCCGATAGAAACCATTGGCCACCCCCAGCATGGTAGATGGCCAAATCCCCCGCCAGGGCATTCCCCTCCTCCCCACCGCCGATAGAAAACATCGGTAACCCCCCGGTGTGCTTGGGGCCCGGAAAGAGACTGCCCAAGTCCTTTCTTTCAGGGAACCTCCGCCTTTTTTCCCCACCGGGTGTGCTTGGGGACCGGAAAGAGACTGTCCAAGGGGGCTGGCAGGGGAAGAAAAAGTAGGTATAATCCAGAAAATGAGGATCGGGAAATCAGGGGGCTGTTGGTCTGGCATCTGGTGGGCAACTGCCTTGCCCCTGGCCGGTTCCATCCTCTTCCCGTTGGGAACCATTTTCTGTGGAAACCCGAACTCCCAAAAACGGTGGCACCAAACGAACCACCTGAGAGCCTATCCCAAAATGCCGCTCCCTTTGTCCGATCATCCCATGGAGGTAGGTTTCAGGGGCCAGATAAATCCAACCCAGCGTGCACCCGCCTGATTTTGGGATAGGCTCTTAGTGGGATTGTAGCTGTTAGCCCAGACCCCTCCGCTTTGGAGGAGCTAAAAAAATCGGCTCGAACTCCCCCGATGGTGGTCCTAGTTCACGGCGGATACAGTGAACTTAGCCGAATGGAGGGGCACAATATGTCATTCCTGCGGAAGCAGGAATCCAGGTTTATTCTCGCGCAAGCGGGAACCCAGGAACCATGGGTTTTTCCTTCTTTCTGGACTGCCGCTTTCGCAAGAATGACACGCTGGGGGTTGCTGCCACGAGAGAGGCCAGTTGGTTCATTCGGCTAAATGTTACCGAAGATTAAAAGGCATGGATCCTCCCGTGTAGGGAACTTTTCCCTGGATGGTACCCTTTTCTTAAAAGGAGTCTCGGTATGATGGGGGGAATAGAAAAGGGTTCACCTTAGTGGAGTTGCTGGTCGTCATTACGATTATCGGCATTTTGATTGCTCTGTTGTTGCCGGCGGTGCAGTCGGCCCGGGAGTCGGCCCGGCAAACGCAGTGTTGTAATAACCTGAAACAACTTGGACTGGCTTGCCTAAATCATCAGAGTGTGCACGGTCATTTTCCTACGGGCGGCTGGGGCTGGCGCTGGGCAGGCGATCCCGACCGAGGCTTCGGCAAACAGCAACCCGGCGGTTGGCACTATAATATCTTGCCCTTTATCGAACAGGAAAACCTCTATCAGATGGGGCGTGGAGGCAATCGGGCTGCCGGCGCCCAACGGGCTGCCACGCCGGTGGCCCTTTTCCATTGCCCCTCCCGACGCCGGGCCATCCAGTATCCCTATGTCCATGGATCCCCTTGGTTCAACATTGACCGGCCTCCCGCGGTCGGCCGAAGCGACTATGCATGTAACGGCGGCGATGGAAATACTGCCGTCAATCCTCAACCCTCTTCCTTGAGTGAGGGAGATAGCCTAACCGACGAGCAATGGGCCGCTACGTATCCCGGCACTGCTCCCGATCCGAATGTTACCGGCGTGATCTACCGTCGGAGTGAAATAACCCCCGCCCACATTCGAGACGGAACCAGCAATACCTATCTGTTGGGCGAACGTTACCTGGACCCGGATCGCTATCTGGACGGCATCGGCTGCGACAACGATCAGGGCTGGGACATTGGCCATGATTATGATGTTACCCGATGGACTACGCCGGGCAGTGCTCCGATGAGGGATCGGCCTGGGTTCGGCGGCTGCCAAACACGTTTTGGCAGCGCCCATCCGGCTGGCTTCCACATGGTCTTCTGCGACGGTTCGGTCCATCGGATCAACTATGCGATTGATCCGGAAATCCACCGTCGCCTGGGCAATCGCAAAGACGGCCTGCCTATTGACCGAAGCACTCTCCAGTAATGGAAAACTGCTCGTGGATGGCCCGGCGGCTTCTCAGAGGCTGTCCCGAAATTGTCTCCCGGACACCATCGTCCGATCCCTCCCCTCCATCTCCGGTTACCCAAAGTCCCGTTTTTGTGCGGTTTTTCGGAAGGTTGCAGGTAGAAGGAGGACTTTTTCTCCCGGGTAAAATGGAATTTCGAGACAGCCTCTCAGGGAGTCCCCCAAAATGGCTTCTTGAGCCGGATGCACCACCAACCGGCGACCCCCTCGCCTCCCAAAAACCCGAATCAAACCGCATTGGGATAAAGCAGACCGGTCTGGCAAGAGATCGGGGGGCTGTCGCTGGGAGGCCAAGGCACAGTTTCCCGGGGGGACGGTGCGTCCTTCCTGCCGAAACCAAAACGCCCGGCGTCCGTGGGCGAACAGACGCCGGGCGTTTGCCCGCTTGCCGCCAAACCACCCCGCCGAGTAGGCAGGGCGGCCTACTGCATTGAAGCACACGACCGTTATTTGAACGGCGTAACGCCGGGGATGGCCAACGGATACAGTCCATCCGGACCGGGCATCACCGGCGGATCCGCATCAAACCGGTAGGCTTTCGGGGAGAGGTCCTCCTGGGAGTTGATCGCCTCCTCCCAGGTGATCACTTTACCAGTATAGGTTACCATTCGGCCCAGGATGGCCAGCATGGTGCTCAGGGCCATGTAGTGGCCGTTGTTGATCGGTTTGCCGGAGCGGATGGACTTGAACAGGGCCTCGTGCTCCAGTTCGTACATATTGCCGCCGGGGCCTTCGTACTTCCAAACCACCTGCCCGTTTCGATCCGTGATTTTATACTGCGGAAGGACCACACAGGTGCCTTTGGTGCCGAGGAAATGATCGGACACATCGCCCCAGGCGCCTCGTTGTTGACGGCAGTAGGAGTACATTCGAGCACCATTTTCGTATTCATAGACCACGGCATGGTGGTCGTAGATATTGCCGAATTCGGGTTCTCGGCCTCGGCTTTGGCGTCCGCCGGTGCCCCAGGCCCGCACGGGGGGTTTGTCGCCCATGGCCCAGGAACCTTTGTCCAGGCTATGGACGTGCTGTTCCACGTTATGGTCCCCCGACAGCCAGTGGAAGTTATACCAGTTGCGCATCTGGAACACCATTTCGGTCTGTCCGGGCTCCCGTTTCCGAGCCCAAGGAAGAGCGGTCAAATACGTCTCCTGGATGGCGACGATCTGACCGATGGCCCCGTCCTGCACCCGTTTCATTGTTTCGATCACTGCCGGGTGATACCGCCAGCAAAGGCCGGAGACAATGCTCAGGCCCTTTTGCTCGGCCAGGTTGCAAGATTCGACCACCGAACGGTAGCCCGGGGCATCGACGGCTACAGGTTTTTCACAGAAGATATGTTTACCAGCTTCTACGGCCGCCCGCAAATGCAGAGGCCGAAAATGCGGCGGCTCGCACAAAAGCACCACATCCACCCCACAGGCCAAAAGCTGCTTGTAGGCGTCGAACCCGACAAAGAGGTGATCGTCCGGAATGTCGGTTTGCTGGGGATTCTGCGTTTGGAGGGCTTTTCGGCAATTTTGGACCCGATCTTCGAAGGCGTCGGCCAGGGCGACCACTTTGACCTGCTTATCGGCGGCCATGGCATCCCGTGCGGCGCCGGTGCCCCGGCCGCCGCAGCCGATCAGCCCCACCCGAAGCACTTCGCTGGCCCCAGCCCCATGGGCACTCCGGGCAATCGACAAACCGCCCAACACCCCGGCGCCAGCCGCCATACTGGCCGTCTTCAAAAAATCACGCCGACTGGTCGTTCCAGTGAAACTAGGACTACTACGTGGCATTGCCAAGACTCCTTCAGGAAGGTAAAGGGAGGAAAGACATACCAG
>Ga0209809_1001014_pt1:0-15000 | contig 24047 bp, 9 predicted proteins | sample YNPMSTMetaG_FD_186172 | JGI IMG/M metagenome (GOLD analysis project Ga0209809, IMG submission 186172) | Anoxygenic and chlorotrophic microbial mat microbial communities from Yellowstone National Park, USA - YNP MS-T MetaG (SPAdes) (version 2) ...
CTGTCCCACCTGCGCCAGCACGTAAAGACCCTCGGGAATCACGGCCACGCGCGCGCCGGGCGCGAGTTCGGCGCTCAGGCTTTCCAGCGCGCTTTCGATGGAAGCGAAGCTCCGGCCCCACAACGATGAGCGATCCTCCGCGGGAAGCCCGGGCACATAGAAAAGCAAATCGGCCCGTTGCCGCACCAGGGCCAGCTTCTCCAACTGCCACTGATCCACGATTACGGGACTTCCGCGGATACGATCCAGGAACCGGCGCCAGTCGGGCGACTGCTTCAGCAGTTGGCGGAACTCCTCGCTTCCCGCGCCTTCCTCGCACGCCGCCGCGAGCAGGATCTTGCCGCCGGGCTTGACGATGTGCGAGGCCGCCGTGATCCCCTTGATCGCCTGGTAAAAAGTGAGATCGAGCGGGTAGCCCGCTCCGGTGGTGACGGCGGCATCCACAGCGGCGTCCAACTTCTCCAGCATCACTCGCGAAACGAACTCGACGCCCCTCCGGTGCGCCTCCACAGGATGACCGGCGAACACGCCGGCGATGCTGCGATCCCGCGCCAGCGCCACGTCCACGATGAAATCATGCCGGGCCAGCCGGGCGATCTCGAGCAGCTCATGATGAAGCGGGTTATCCTCCACCGAGCCTTCGGTGGCCCGCGGATCGCGCATGAAGCGCGGGCTGTGGAGAACCTCGATCGTCGGGCGCGCCGCCAATCCCGGCGCGATCAGTTTGCGACCGCCGGAGAAACCCAGCATGAGGTGGGGCTCGATGAAGCCCAGCGTGAGGTGAAGATCGGCAGCGAGGAAACGTTCATCCATCCAGACCGGCGTGCCCGAGGCGGTGCGGCCGAGGTAGCGATGCATGGCCAGATCGCGCGCGTCGTGATTGACGACCTCGCAGGCAGCCGCCACAGGCTCGCCCAGGATCTGGCGGATTTCCTCTTCGGTGGCCGGGCGATGAAGGCCGGTGGCGATCAGGATCGTGATCCCGGAGGGCGCAATCCCCGCCCGGTGCAAGCGCTCGAGCAGGGGCGGCAGAACCACGCGGTTGGGAGCAGGGCGCGTGATGTCGCAAACCGAGATGGCAACGCTGCGCTTGCCTCGCGCCAGCTCGACGAGCGGCGCACTGGCGATCGGCTCGTCCAGAGCGCGCTCGATCTCCGCCGCGGCGTCGCTCAACGGGGTGGCCGAACGGGCTTCCAAAATGTGGTAGCGGAAGCCGGGCGGCAGCTCGATCTCCAGGCCGTTGCGGCCAAAGGCCAGCCTCACGCGCATAAGCCAGATTCTCTCATTGCGCGGCCTCGCGGTGCGGCGAGTCTGCGGCGCCGGCCGCCTCACGTTCCCGTTCCCGGCGCGCAGCCCACTCGGCGCCGGCCAACACCACCATCGCGGCCAGGAAACTCCACAGGATGATGCTCACCGAGTAATAAAAGGGACCGTATTCCTGCCGCACCTTGGCGCGCCAGAGCGGCCAGGTCACGAGATTGAGGTATTGCATGAGTTGCAACAGCAGCCCCACCGTCAGCGCCACCGGCGCCACCTGCCGCCAGTCCAAACGGCGATTGGGCAAGCGCCAGTACACCAGCAACAAGGCCAGAGGCCACAAAGGGATGGCGGCCAGTTTCAGCAACAACACGGCGGGTGATTCCACCCAGCCGGGCGCCGCGCCAAAGATGCTGCGAAAGACGCGCGCGTTCATGCCCGTGAGTATCGTCGCGGCCAGAGCCAGAGTGCCGCAGGCGAACACCAGCAGCGTACTGAGCCACTGGTTGCGCCAGTAACTGCGGTTTTCGGAAACGCCCCAGACGCGATTGAGAGCGACTTCCAGCGGCACGAAGATCCCGTTCGCCGTGAACAGCAACAACAGCAGGGAAACAAAGGGCAGGGCGCCCCGGTCCTGCACGATTACCCGCAGGTTGTGGACGATAAAATCGCCCAACTCGCCCGGAAAGTACTCGTTAAGGGCCGCATAGACCGCGGCGGCGCCGGCCGGCCAGCGCAACACCCAGCGGCAGAACGAGGCCATCACGATGAGGAACGGAAAGAACGAGAGCATGAAGCTGGCGGCGATCGCCAGCGCATAGACATGAACCTCGGTTTGCAGCCAGTAGTCCAGCGTGGGCCGCAGCCTGCGCCACGCCTCTCGCCAATCCGCGCTCGTCGGCTCCGCGAGCTTCAAGCCCGCCATTGTCGCGCAAACGGTTGCCGGCCCGCCGCCTCAAGGCTCGTTCAGCTCTTCGGGGAAGACCGCGTAGCCCGGGGGTGGCGGGAAGTAGTTCTCCAGCAGCTCGAGGCGCCGGCGCAGGTAACGGCTGGGCAGTTGGCGAGGACCGGTCTCGACGTCAATATCGCAGCAAATCCCGTGCAAGTAAAGCGTCAGCGTGTCAATGAACGATTGCCGGGCATACGTCCGGAAAAGCTTGGTTTCCCGTCGCACGTTGGACTGGCGCCGCAGTAACGACTGCTTGAGTTGCCAGCCGGGCTCGTCCACCTCGCCATGAATGCGATTGCTCAGCTCGTCGCGAAGCAGGCGCGTAAAAGCCTCCTCCACCTCGGCGGGGAGTCTTTCGGCCGCCAGCGTGGCGATGGCGCGGAAGAAAGAGTAGTGGGAGTCGGCCACGTTGCGGTCCCGGATGGCGAGCACGACCGCCGGGCCGTTCTCCGTGTTGAACTGCGTGGCGGCCACTTGCGACTTTTCCCCGGGCTTGTCGAAGGTGACCAGCTCGTCGCTCTTGCCGTTGGGTTTCTCGAGGTAAGGAACGAGAAACACAGCCAGCCTGGGCAGGATGGTCTGGATGGCGGGCGGCAGAGCTGCCACAGGGTCCTGCAAGTAATCCCGGAGGTCCTCCTCGGCGATGGGGACCGCGGAGAAATAGGAGACGTTATTGCTCAGCGGGATAACCTCGTGGCGGAAGCGGTCGGCGAATTCCTGCACACGAAGCTTGCCCACCTCGGTCTCAATGGACATCTTCAGGCTTGCCCTTATTTTAGCAGAGCCACAACGCCGGCACGGCTCTGTTAGACTGCATCCCGTGCAGGTGAAAGTGCTGATTTCCGCCGGTGAGGCCTCCGGCGATCTGTACGCGGCCGAGCTGGTGCGCCGGCTACGGGAGCACTGGCCTGAGGCCGAGTTCTTCGGGTGCGCCGGGCCGCGGATGCGGGAAGCCGGCGTCCGCGCCGTCGTGGATGCCGCCTCGCTGGCGGTGGTCGGCATTGCGGAGGTCGCGCGCCACATCCCCCGCATTTACCGGGAGTACCGACGCCTGTCGGCCGCCGCGCGGCGCGAAAAGCCCGACCTTGGCATCCTCACCGACAGCCCCGATTTTCATCTGCGACTGGGGCGCAGGCTCAAGCAGTCCGGCATCCCGGTCGCCTACCTGGTAGCGCCTCAAGTCTGGGCCTGGCGCCGAGGCCGCTTGCGGGCCATGCGAGAAATCATAGACCTGCTGCTGTGCATTTTCCCCTTCGAGGAGGAGTTTTTTCGCCGACACGGACTGCCTGCGCACTACATCGGTCATCCGTTGTCCAGGCTGGCCAGGCCCGGCATGAGCCGGGAGGAATTCCTCGCCCGATTCGAGCTGCCGGCCGCGCGCCCCTTGGTGGCCCTGCTGCCCGGCAGTCGCCAGGGCGAGGCCGCCCGGCACATGCCGGCGCTGATGGAAGCCGCCGAACGAATCCGACGCGAACAGGAAACCAGTTTCGTCTGGGCGGCGCCCGGCGGGGCTTTCTGGGGAGCGTCCCTGCGGAGTTTGCGGGAACCTGTTAGCCGCTCGTCCATCCAACTAATTGAAGGCCACACCTGGGACGTACTCGCCCACGCCGACGTGGCGTTGGTGGCGAGCGGTACGGCCACCGTGGAAGCGGCGCTGCTCGGCACCCCGATGGTGGTGTTCTACAAGGTCAGCCGGTTGACCTGGCTGGCCGGACGCCCCCTGGTTCGCGTGCCCTTTTATTCCATGGTGAACCTGGTCGCCGGGCGGGCGGTGGTTCCCGAATTGATTCAGAATGAAGTTAGGGGCGAACGGCTGGCAGCCGAGGTCCTGCGGTTGCTGCGCGACCCTCGGGCGCGCGCGGCCATGCGGCGCGAGCTCGGCGAGGTGGCGGCGCGGCTCTCTATCGGCGGGGACCCCATGGTGCGGGCTGCCAAGCTTGTCGCAGAGCATCTGCGGAACCGACAGACCAGTTCCAGGAGTCAGGCATGAGTCGCAACCGGTGGGTGGCAACGATGGTCCTGGCGACGGCGGCGTTTGCCGCGGCTCAGGACAGACGCCCCCGCATTGACGTCCAGCACTACCGGATCGAAGCCGAAATCAGCCCCCAGGAGCGCTCGCTCACGGCCCGGGTTGAAGTATGGTTCGTGCCCGAAGATGACATCAGCTCGGCCATTTTCGAGCTCAACAATGCTCTCAACGTCGCCAGGGTGGAGGACGGTCGCGGCCGCCCAATCTCGGCCACGCGCTCGCACCAGGATTTCACCCAGCGGTTGACGTTTCCCGAGCGCCTGGCCAAAGGGGCTCCCAACACCGTGATCTTTTACTACGACGGCCGGCTCACGGGAGACGAAGAGTCGCCCGTGTTCGGCATCAAATTCGCCGCCATCCATTCCGACTTCGCGTACCTGCTCTACCCGGCGCGCTGGTTCCCGCTGAGCGGCTACACGACGGACCGCTTCACGTCGGAAATGAAGATCACCGTGCCGCAGGGCTATCGCGTGCTGGCCCCGGGCATCGAGAAACCGACGGAAGCGCCTGGCGGCAAAGCTGCCTTCGGATTCGAGTTCACCCAGCCCTCGTTCCCGGGCAGCCTCGCCGTGGTCCGCGGCGAACCGGCGCGCATCGGCGCCGAGGGCGTCTCCACGGCGCTGTACTTCCGCGGGGCCAACCAGGAGATGGCGGCGGCCTACGGGCAGGAGTTCGGGCGCGCCGTCTCGTTCTTCACCGGCTTGTTCGGACTGCCGCCTCAAGCCGCTCTCACCGTGGTCGAGACCGAGCTGGGAGCGCCGAACGGGTATGCAGCCCCCGGCCTCGTCTTTCTGGCCACCAACAGCATCGGCAAGCAGGTCAACCTGCGCCTGGTTGCGAACCAGGTGGCGCGGCAGTGGTGGGGAGTTCTGCTGTCCCCGGCCACTCGCGCCCACCTCTGGGTGACCAACGGCGCGGCCCGATACGCGGAGTTGCTTTATTTGGAACATCTGAGCGGTCCGGCGGCGCTCGAGGCCGAGGCGCGCGACCTTTACGTAGACGCCCTCACCATCAACGACGTGCCAGTGTTACAAGCCGGGCGCATCGAGGACTACTCGCCGGAGTTCTGGGCCGTTTCGGCGAGCAAGGGAGCCGCTGTCTACCATATGCTGCGCCACGTCATCGGCGATGAAGCCTTTCGGCGCCTGCTCAAGGAATTCCCCGCCAATCACCCCTGGGCCCCGGTGAGCACGGAGGACGTTCGCAAGACAGCCGAGGCCGTCTCGGGCCAGAACCTGGATTATTTCTTCTTGCAGTGGATCGAATCCAGCGGGGCGCCGGAGTTCAAGCTGGAGTACACCGTGTACCGCACGCAAAAGGGTTTCCGGGTGGTGGGCAAGGTTGCCCAGGATCTCGATATCTTCCGCATGCCGGTGGATTTGAAGATCGAAACCGAAGGCAATCCCGAAATGAAGCGAATCGAGGTCGTGGGAACCTCATCCGAGTTCGTGGTGGAGACCTTCGGGCGACCCAAAAAGCTCATCCTGGACCCCGACAACCGGGTTCTGCGCTTCAGCGACAAGGTGCGCGTAGCGGTGGCCATACGGCGAGGCGAGCAGTTCGCCGAAATCGGCGAGTTCAACGAGGCTTTGAAAGAGTACCAGCGCGCCCTGGAAGTCAACCGCTACAGCTCCCTGGCCCATTACCGCATCGGCGAGATCTTCCTCCTGCAAAACAACCTTCAGTCCGCCGCCAACGCCTTCCGCGAAGCCCTGAACGGCGATCTGGATCCGACCTGGACCGAAGTCTGGTCCCATATCAACCTGGGCAAGATCTTCGACATGACCGGGCAGCGCGAGCGCGCTCTGAACGAATACCGGCAGGCCATCCGCACCAAGGACAACACCCAGGGAGCACAGGAAGAGGCCGCCCGGTACCTCAAGGAACCCTACCAGAGACAACGTCCGCAAGTCTGAGGCGGGGCGGCGCGGCACACGCGCACAGCCGTGACGCTCGCCCGCCACGGGTACAATGAGAAATCTCTCATGCGAATCGCGCTGGGTCAGATCAACACTACGGTCGGTGACCTCGAGGGCAATCGGGCGCTGATGCGAGAGGCGGCGCGACGTGCGGCCGCGGCGGGCGCCAACCTCATCGTGTTCCCCGAACTCTCGCTGACCGGTTATCCGCCGCGCGATCTGGTCGAGAAACCCGCTTTCCTCGAGCGCACCGAGGAACATCTGCACGGGCTGGCCGCCGACACCGCCGGGCTGGACCTGGCGCTGATCTGCGGCTTCGTGGGCCGGGCCTCCTCCCAAGTGGGCAAGCGCGTCACCAACAGCGCCGCGCTGATTCAAGGCGGGCGCGTGGTCTTCCGGCAGGACAAGGCGCTGCTTCCCACCTACGACGTTTTCGACGAAGCGCGCTACTTCGCCCCCGCCGGGCGGCAGTCGCTGTGCGAGATCGCAGGGCGTCGCATGGCGCTGACGATTTGCGAAGATGCCTGGAACGACAAGCAGTTCTGGGATCGCCCGCTCTACGAGCGCGACCCCGTGGAAGAGCTGGTCCGCGCCGGCGCCGAGGCGCTGGTCTCCATCAATGCTTCCCCGTATCACATGGGCAAGCGCGAACTGCGCAGGAGGATCTTCGCCGCCGCCGCGCAGCGCTACCGCCTGCCGGTGATCTACGTCAATCAGGTGGGGGGCAACGACGAACTGATCTTCGACGGCTCCAGCTTTGCCCTCGACGCGCAGGCGAACTTGATCGGCTCTTGCCTGTCCTTTTCTGAAGACCTGATCATCGTAGACCCGTTCGCCGGCGCAGGCGAGCGCCACGAGAACCTGACCGACGAGCACGAAGCCGTCTATGAAGCCCTGGTGCTGGGCACGCGTGACTATCTCGCCAAGTGCGGCTTTTCCAGCGTGCTGGTCGGCCTCAGCGGCGGCATTGATTCTTCCCTGGTGGCCACCATCGCAGTGAGCGCGGTGGGACGCGACCATGTCACCGGGGTAGCCATGCCCGGACCCTACTCCTCGCCCGCCAGTCTCGAGGATGCCCACGCCCTGGCCGCGCGCCTGGGGATTCGTTTCGAGGTGGTCCCTGTCACCCATCTCTACGACGCTTTCCTGAAAGCCCTGGAGCCGTTGTTTGCCGGGGCCGCACCCGACGTCACCGAAGAAAATCTGCAGGCCCGCATTCGGGCCGTCATCCTCATGGCCCTTTCCAACAAATGGGGTTCGATTGTGCTCACCACGGGCAACAAGAGCGAGTTGGCGGTAGGCTACTGCACACTGTACGGCGACATGTCGGGCGGTCTCGCAGTCATCAGCGACGTGCCCAAGACGCTGGTTTACGAGCTGGCGCGCGTGGCCAATCGCCGGCACGGCGGCGCCATTCCGGAAAGGGTGTTTCAGAAACCTCCCTCGGCCGAGCTGCGCCCCAACCAGCGGGATACCGACTCGCTGCCGCCCTACGAACTGCTGGACGCCGTCCTCCGCGCCTACGTGGAGGACATGTGGCCCGTGCGCGAGATCGCCGCCCGGCTCGATCTGCCACTCGATTTCGTCCGCCACATCGTCAACAAGGTGGACCGCAACGAATACAAGCGCCAGCAGGCGGCCCCGGGCCTCAAGGTCACCACCAAGGCCTTCGGCACCGGACGGCGATTCCCGATCGCACAGCGATTCCTGGAATGAAACGAAACCTTTGCCTCGCGTTCGTCTCGGCCGCGGCTCTGCTGATCCTCGAGCCCTCCCTCGTCCCGCAAGGCGGGGAGCTGCGCGAGCGGGTGGGGCCGCAGCCCGATGGCAGTTTCCTTCTCAACAGCGGCTGGCGATTGCGACCGGCGGGCTCGCTGGTCCCTGTGGACACGTTGCCCATGTCGCTCCTCGTGATGCCGGACGGCAAGCGCCTGCTGGTGTTGAACGCCGGTTACAACCCGCCCAGCCTCAGCCTCCTCGACGTCGGGGCCCGCCGCGAAATCGCGCGCACGCCCGTGCCCGACGCCTGGCTGGGGCTCGCCTTCTCGCCTAAGGGTGACCGCGTCTACGTCGGCGGGGGCTCGCAGGCGGCGATTTTCGAGTTCCTCTGGGACGGCCGGCGTCTGGCCGCCGGGCGCACGTTTCCCATCGTGCCCGCCGACAGGAGAACCGTGCGCGATTTCATCGGCGACGTCACGTTTTCCCCCGACGGGCGGCTGCTCTACGCGGCGGATCTTTACCGCGACGCGATCGTCGTCGTGAATCCCCAGTCCGGAATGGTCGTCGAACGCTACCGCACCGGCCGCCGTCCCTATCGAATCCTGTTCCACCCCGAGGGCGACTCGTTCTTTGTGACCAGTTGGACGGACGGGACGCTGCTGCATCACGACGCGCGCACGGGAGGCGTGCTGGCCCGGCTGCGGCTCGGTCCCCGAACGACCGATATGATCTGGGGGCCGGGACCGCCCCCGGACGAAGAGGGTCGGAGGGAGTTTCCCCGCCGGCTGTTCATCACTGCGTCCAACACCAACAACGTCTACGTGGTGGGCGTCTCGGAAACCAGGCGGTTGCAATTGCTCGAGGTGATCAACGTGGCCATGACACCGCGCCAACCCGCAGGCATGACACCCAGCGCCCTGGCGCTCAGCGCCGATCAAAAACGGCTGTTCGTGGTTTGTTCGGACGCCAATGCCGTTGCGGTGGCCGACATTTCCGGGCCGCAGAGCCGCGTGCTGGGTTTCGTTCCCACCGGGTGGTACCCTACGGCCGCTCGTGTCCTGGCTGACGGCGCACTCGTCGTGCTCAATGGCAAAGGCGTGCGTTCCTATCCCAATCCCAAAGGACCGAACCCGATGCGCCGGGCGCCGCCCGAAGAGCAACTCCACGGCGACGCCCAATACGTCGCTCGCATGCAGACCGGCGCGGTCCAGTTCGTGCCGCCCCTGGATGAAGAGCGCCTGCAAGCTTACACCGCCACGGTCCTGGCCAACACCCCTTACCAGGACGTGAAGTTGATAGACGCCGGCGTACCCGAGGGCAATCCCGTCCCCAATCGGCCGGGTGATCCCTCACCCATCGAGCACGTGGTCTACATCGTCAAAGAGAGCCGCACCTACGACCAGGTGCTGGGCGACATGGAGGAAGGCAACGGCGACCCTTCGCTGTGCGTGTTCGGCGAGGAGGTGACGCCCAATCACCACAAGCTGGCGCGCGAGTTCGTCCTCTTGGATAACTTTTACGTGAACGGGGACGTGAGCGCCGACGGACATCACTGGTCCGCCGCCGCGATCGCGCCCGACTACGTTCAGAAGCTCTGGCCCAACAGCTATGCGCGCCGCAGGCGGACCGACGACTACCAGGGACAGGAGCCTACAGCCGCGCCGCCCGCCGGCTACCTCTGGACGAACGCCGTGCAGGCCGGCCTGACTCTCCGCAACTACGGCCACTTCGTCACCAATCGCGACCAGCCCACCGAAGACGGCGTGCACGTGCTCGAAGTACGCGACCCGGTGCTGGCCCGCGTCACCAACTTACGCTTCCGCGGCTTCGATGCGGATTACCCGGACGTCGCACGAGCCAGGGTCTTCCTCGAAGATCTGGCCGAGTTCGAACGCACGGGCCAGATGCCACGTCTGATCGTCATGCGCTTGGGCAACGACCACACCGCCGGAGCGGCGCCGGGTCGCATTGCGCCCCGCTCGGCCGTCGCCGACAACGATTACGCCCTGGGCCTGATCGTCGAAGCGCTCACCCAAAGTCGCTTCTGGCCCAGGATGGCCATTTTCGTGCTCCAAGCTGACGCCCAGAACGGCCCCGATCATGTGGACTCGCACCGCTCGCCCGCCTTCGTGATCTCACCCTATGCTCGCCGACGCCTCGTGGACAGCACCATGTATAACACCACCTCGATGCTCCGAACCATCGAGCTGATTCTCGGGCTACGACCCATGACTCACTTCGACGCCGCCGCACGCCCGATGTACACCGTCTTCCAGTCCACGCCCGACCTGCGCCCGTACCGCGCCGAGAAGCCGCGCCTCCCGCTGGACGAGCGCAATCCCGATGGAACGGCCTCGGCCGCCCGTCCGGCGCGGCTGCATGTCAGCGAAGCCGACCGGATTGATCACGACGAACTGAATCGCATTCTGTGGCTCGGGCTGCGCGGCAGTCCGCCGCCGGCGCCCGTGCGCAGCTTTTTCTCCCGGTAATGCCTATGCCGCGCATTCACTTGTGCTTTCTCTGGCACATGCACCAGCCCTTCTACAAAGACCTCATCTCGGGTCAATACCGCATGCCCTGGACCAGGCTTCATGCCCTCAAGGATTACTACGGGATGGTGCGCCTGCTGGAGGAATTTCCCGAGATCCGGCAAACCTTCAACCTGGTGCCGTCGCTCGCTGTGCAGATCCAGGAATACGCAGTCGGCACGGCCCGCGATCCCTTCCTGGAATGCGCTCTAAAACCGGCGGAGCATTTGACCGAGGCCGAGCGCGACCTGATCCTTACTTACTTTTTCCAGGCTTCGCACCGCCTGATTTACCGCTTCCCCCGTTACGTCGAGCTTTACGAGGCCTGGCGCGCCGCCGGGCGCCGGCCTCAGCAGGCAGCGCGGCTGTTGGGAACCGGCTCGCTGCGGGACCTCCAGGTGCTTTCGCAACTGGCCTGGTTCGACGAGCAGTGGCTGACGGAGGACCCCGACATTCGTTCCCTGGTGGAGAAGGGACGCAACTACACCCTGGAGGACCAGGCGCTGGTGGGCCGCAAACAGGCCGACTTGCTCGCCCGCGTGTTGCCGGTGTACCGCGAGTTCGTCGAACGGGGCCAAATCGAGATCTCGACCACACCCTTCTACCACCCCATCCTCCCGCTGTTGTGCGATTCCGACATTGCCGCCCAGGCCCATCCCGGCGTGTCTTTGCCGCCGCGCTTCCGCTATCCGGAGGATGCGCAAGCGCAACTGGAAAAGGCCAGGGACTACATCACAGGCCTGTTTGGCTCGGCGCCCGCAGGTCTGTGGCCTTCCGAAGGCGCGGTCTCCGACGAGGCGCTCTCCCTGGCCGCCCAAGCCGGTTTCCGTTGGTCCGCCAGCGACAATGGCGTGCTGAGCCGCACGCTGGGACGCCCCGCCGGACCGACTGAGACCTACCGGCCCTATCTTTGGCGGCAGGATGGCCGCGAGCTCCTCATGATCTTCCGCGACCACTTCCTCAGCGATCTGGTCGGGTTCGTGTACTCGCGCATGGCCGCGGCCGAGGCGGCTCGCGACCTGCTCGACCGAATCCGGGAGAACTGCCGTCCCATTCTGGCCTCCGGTCGGGACGCCCTGGCGCCCATCATCCTGGATGGCGAGAACGCGTGGGAATACTACGAGCGCAACGGACGGCCGTTCTTGCGCGAATTGTACCGGCGCGTCAGCGATGACCCCGGCATCTGTGCGGTCACTGTCAGCGAGGCCCTGCGGCGCCTGGAGCCCGAACCGCTGGCGCGGATCTTTCCGGGTTCCTGGATCAACGCCAACTTCGATATCTGGATCGGCCACGACGAAGACAATCAGGCGTGGGAGCAGTTGCTGCGAGCCCGGCAGGTCTTCCAAAAGCACGCTCCATCCGCGTCACCGCCGCAGCGTTCGCTGGCCTACGAGGAACTGCTGATCGCCGAGGGCAGCGACTGGTGTTGGTGGTACGGCCCCGAGCACGAGTCCGCCAACCGGCAAGAGTTCGATCAACTCTATCGCGGGCATCTGGCCAACGTCTACCGCGCCTTGGGGTTGCCGCCGCCGGAGGACCTCTCCCGCCCCATCGTGAAAGTGGTTGTGGCGGAACTGCACACGCCGCCCACGGGCTGGATCCGTCCCGCCCTCGACGGGCTGGTCAGTTCCTACTTCGAGTGGCTGGGAGCGGGCCTGTACCGCACGGACTTCAAGCAAAGCGCCATGCACGGGCGACGTTTCCTGATTCGGGAGCTTCACTATGGCTGCGATGAACAGCATCTGTACTTGCGGCTGGACCTCATGACGGAGGGGGCCGGCGGCGAACTGGAGGCGCGCTTCGTAGTGGAAGCTCTCAGACCGGGAGTGCGCAGTCGCAGCTATCGCGTGCTGCTGTCGCCGGGATCTGCCAGCCTGCTGGAAGCCAGTCCGGCTGAATCGGCCACGGGGGTGGCGTTCGCCTGGCAGCGGGTCCTGGAAGCACGTTTCCCGCTGGTGAGTCTCGAAGCGGCCAGCGGCGACCGCATCCGGCTCCAGTTGTCCCTGTGGAGAGGCGGCCTGCCCCTGGATGCTCTGCCGCAGCAAGGATGGCTGGAAATCGGGACGGCGGAACCGACCGAGTGGTCGGTGTGAAGGCATCCGAAAAGCGAGAAGCCCGGCGTTGCCGGGCTTCTGGTCGAGTCTGAGTCTCCGGGCGATGCCCTACTCTCCCACGCGGCTGCCCGCGCAGTACCATCGGCGCTGAGGGGCTTAACTGCCGTGTTCGGGATGGGAACGGGTGTTTCCCCCTCGCTATGATCACCCGGAGGAAACTTGTTCTGGCTTGCCGGTGGAGAAGATCCGTCCGGCACTGAATATGGACGGGCCACCGGGCACGCGGCCGGCTGTGCCGGTGGTAAATTTTATGGTCAAGCCGAACGGGCTATTAGTAGCGGTAAGCTCAGCATGTTACCACGCTTACACATCCGCCCTATCAACCTGGTAGTCTTCCAGGGCCCTTCTTAGCCTTGCGGCTTGGGAGACCTTATCTTGGGGAGGGCTTCGCGCTTATATGCGTTCAGCGCTTATCCCGACCGGACTTCGCTACCCAGCTGTGCCGCTGGCGCGACAACTGGATCACAGGAGGTCCGTCCACCCCGGTCCTCTCGTACTAAGGGCAGCACCCCTCAAGTCTCCTGCGCCCACCACAGATAGGGACCGAACTGTCTCGCGACGTTCTGAACCCAGCTCACGTACCGCTTTAATGGGCGAACAGCCCAACCCTTGGGAGCTTCTTCACCCCCAGGATGCGATGAGCCGACATCGAGGTGCCAAACCGGAGCGTCGATGTGGACTCTCGGCTCCGATCAGCCTGTTATCCCCGGCGTACCTTTTATCCGTTGAGCGATGGCCCTTCCATACAGAACCACCGGATCACTAAGGCCTGCTTTCGCACCTGCTTGACTTGTAGGTCTCGCAGTCAACCCGGCTTATGCCTTTGCACTCGACGGCTGATTTCCAAACAGCCTGAGCCGAGCTTCGCGCGCCTCCGTTACCTTTTAGGAGGCGACCGCCCCAGTCAAACTACCCGCCTACCAGGGTCCCTCTCCCGGATCACGGGAGCAGGTTAGAACCACAGAACGATTAGGGTGGTATCTCACCGGCGGCTCCCCCCAGCCCGAAAGCCAGGGTTCAAAGCCTCCCACCTATCCTGCGCAAACCGCCCCATAGTTCACTGGTAGGGTGCAGTAAAGGTGCACGGGGTCTTTCCGTCTAGTGGCGGGCACCCGGCGTCTTCACCGGGACCACAAGTTCGCCGGGCGGGTTGTTAAGACAGTCCTCACGTCGTTACGCCATTCGTGCAGGTCGGAACTTACCCGACAAGGAATTTCGCTACCTTAGGACCGTTATAGTTACGGCCGCCGTTCACCGGGGCTTCAGTTCGGAGCTTCGCAGCGCCCTTGCGAACGCCGCTGACCCCTCCCTTTAACCTTCCGGCACCGGGCAGGCGTCAGCCCCTATACGTCGTTTTCGACTTTGCAGAGACCTGTGTTTTTGTTAAACAGTCGCGTGAGGCCTTTCACTGCGGCCCCCAGGTCGCCCTGGAGGCGCCCCTTCTCCCGAAGTTACGGGGCCAATTTGCCTAGTTCCTGAACAACCCATCACCCGAGCGCCTGAGAATACTCATCTCGTCCACCTGTGTCGGTTTGTGGTACGGGCGCCCTGACTCTCCTTAGGGGCTTTTCCTGGCGGACGGCCGGGCGGATTTGCCTCTCCCGGCCTCCCTTCAGCCAGCCAGAGAAACCATTGCTCTGGCCGACCTCCGGGCCGCGTCCCCCCATCGGTCTTTGCCGAGCCAGGGCGGTCACGGAATATTAACCGTGTGTCCATCAGCTACGCCTTTCGGCCTCGCCTTAGGTCCCGACTAACCCTGAGCGGATTAACCTTTCTCAGGAACCCTTAGACTTTCGGCGACCAGGGTTCTCACCTGGTTTATCGCTACTTATGCTGGCAGAGTCACTTCCCGGCGGTCCAGCCGTCCTCACGGTCGGCCTTCGCTCCGCCGGGAACGCTCTCCTACCACCCGTTGCCGGGTCCGCAGCTTCGGTACCGCGCTTGAGCCCCGTTGGATTGTCGGCACCGAGTAGCTCGACCAGTGAGCTTTTACGCTTTCTTTAAAGGATGGCTGCTTCTAAGCCAACCTCCTGGCTGTCTGAGCCACTCGACCTCCTTTCCCACTTAGCGCGGATTCCGGGACCTTAGCTGGCGGTCTGGGCTGTTTCCCTCTCGACGATGGAGCTTAGCCCCCACCGTCTGACTCCCGCGCTCGACGTTCGCGGCATTCGGAGTTTGGTTGGATTCGGTAGCCTGGAAAGGCCCCTAGTCCATTCAGTGCTCTACCACCGCGACGGACCGCGCGAGGCTAGCCCTAAAGCTATTTCGGAGAGAACGAGCTATCACGGAATTTGGTTAGCCTTTCACCCCTACCCTCAGCTCATCCGAGCTGTTTTCAACCAACACCGGTTCGGGCCTCCATCCGTTGTTACACGGATTTCACCCTGGCCAAGGGTAGATCATCCCGCTTCGCGTCTATTCCCGGCGACTCATCGCCCTGTTAGGACTCGCTTTCGCTTCGGCTCGCTTCCGCTTAACCTCGCCG
>Ga0209809_1001014_pt1:20000-24047 | contig 24047 bp, 9 predicted proteins | sample YNPMSTMetaG_FD_186172 | JGI IMG/M metagenome (GOLD analysis project Ga0209809, IMG submission 186172) | Anoxygenic and chlorotrophic microbial mat microbial communities from Yellowstone National Park, USA - YNP MS-T MetaG (SPAdes) (version 2) ...
CACCTCGTAGTCGAGCCCGGTCGCGGCGCCCTCCGGTTCAGAGGATTCGCCCACGGCGTTCTCGCCGACCAAATCGCGGTACTTGGCCAGGGACTCGCCCGGAAGAATGGCGAACTCCTGCACCTCAGCCTCTTCCGGCCTCCCCCGGCCGCTCACCGCATACTTGGATTCCGGCAGTGCATGGGGACGCCCGCGGCGTCGCCGACTGCGACGCAACCGCCGGTCACGCCGCTCGCTGACGCCCGCCGTCCCCGTCTCGGGGGCGGCGCGCTCGGCGCTGCGCACCGGGATCCGATCGTACTCTTCGGTCTCCTCCACGAAATCGGAGACGTACAGGAAAGCGTCCCGCTCCAGTCCGAGGTCAACAAAAGCCGACTGCATGCCGGGCAACACGCGGGTCACGCGCCCCTTGTGAATGCTGCCCGCCAGTGAATATTCGTTGGCGCGTTGGAAATGAATCTCGACCAGTTGTTCGTCTTCGAGCACCGCCACTTTGGTTTCGTGACGATTCGCGGAAATGACCAATTCCTTCGCCATGATCGAACTGCTCCTTCAGGGAAGCAAGCAGCCCGCGTTCCGGAGGGAAGATGAGGCGAGCTCGCCGAGCGGGCCGTGACGTGGACGGCCAGCCTGCTCTCAGGGTGCACTTGCCTCCCGCCTGCCGGCGGAGCCCTCGCTCGAACGCTACAAGCGGGGCGGGCAGCCGACGGCGCATCCCACTCGGCTCATGCTGCAAAGCCCTCGGCGCCCTTTCAAACCCGTTGCCAACCTCGTTCCAATCCTGGAAACCGCGTGCCTTCGCTTCACCGTCGCCCGCCGCCGTCGTCCTGACAGGCTGCGCGGGCGCTCATCACCTCATATTCCGAATCGCCGGAGCCTGACGTTGTGGACCAGCCCCAGCATCATGAACCACGACACCACACTGGAACCGCCGTAACTCATCAGGGGCAGCGGAATCCCCGTCACAGGCATGCGTCCCACCACCATGCCGATGTTCACCAGCAGGTGGAACAGCAGCAGGCCCGCCACTCCCATCGCGATGTACATGCCTGCCCGATCCGCCGCCACCTGCGCATTCTGCACCACCTGCATCAACAGCAGGAAATACAAGCCCAGCATCACCAGCACCCCCACGAACCCGTGCTCCTCGGCGAACGCCGAGAAGATGAAATCCGTGTGGGGTACCGGAAGGAACCGCAATTGGGTCTGCGAACCGCGGGTTACACCCTTGCCCCACATGCCGCCGGCGCCCACCGCGATCTGCGACTGGATCACCTGGTAGCCGCTCCCCAACGGATCGCGGCTCGGATCCAGAAACGTGATCAGGCGCATCTTCTGGTAGTCCTTCAGAAGGTGCCAGCCGACAGGCAGGGCCAGCGCCCCGATCAACGCCAGCGCGACCACGTGCTGCCAGCGCAGCCCGGCCAGGAAAATTCCCATGGCCAAAATCGGCAAGTAGCTCAGCGCCGTTCCCAAGTCCGGCTGCTTCATCACGAGTGCCGCCGGCAAGCCAACCAGGGCGCCCAATTTCAGCAGGTCCCGCGCTTGCGGGTGGTCGCCCTTCAAATCCGACAGATACCGGGCTACTTGCAATATTAGCACCAACTTAACGAACTCGGAAACCTGGAAATGAAACCCTCCCGGCAACGGGATCCATCGCTTGCCTCCCGATACCTCCCGGCCTAACAGCAACACAGCTACCAGCCCGGCCATCGAAGCCCAGTAATAAATCGGCGCCTGGTTCAACATCGTGTGGTAATCCACGGAAGCCACCAGCCACATCACCGCCAGTCCGACGCCTACGTACAAGCACTGGCGCCACCACGCGCCCGTCCAGCCGGTCCCGTGCGTCGCGCTGTAGATTTGCAGGATGCCGACCGCCGCGATGACCATGGCGATGGTCAGCAACGGCCAATCCATCTCGCGAACCAACCGGTAACGCGCCATCGTCGCCTCACGGCCCGGCCGCCGGCATCGCCTCCGGCGAGGGCCCAAAACGCGGGGTCGCCTGCGCCACTAAAGCCCGCCTCAGGCGCGCTTTCTTGTCGAAGTAGGCTTTGATCACGTCGCGCACGATGGGCGCCGCCAGATAGCCGTGCTCGCCGCCCTCCCACAAAGCGGCCACGACGATTTCCGGACTCTCGCACGGCGCAAACCCCACGAACCACGCATTGTCTTTGAGCACTTGCCCCAGCTTGGTGTTCTTCAGAACCTGGTTGGACGCAAGCTGCGCAGTCCCCGTCTTGCCGCACACGCTGATGCCCGGGATGCGGGCCCGGATCGCCGTGCCGCCCGGCTCGTTGACCACTCCGTACATGCCATGAACGATCTTGACCGCGTGATCCGGATTGATCTTGGCCACCCGCGGCGGCTCGCGCCGCGCCGGGTCCTTGACCAGATGCGGGCGGTACCACACCCCGCCCATCGCCAGCCCCCCGATCGCGTAGGCCAGTTGAAGCGGCGTCACCGTCAAAGCGCCCTGCCCGATGGCCACCGAGATCGTCTCGCCCGCATACCACTTCTGCCGGAACATTCGCATCTTCCACTGGCTGGATGGCACGACGCCCTCGGCCTCGTGCGGCAGGTCAATCCCCGTCTTGCGCCCAAAACCCGTCATTTCCGCGTAGCGCGCAATGTCATCAATGCCCACCCGGTTGCCCACGTTATAAAAGTACACGTCGCAGGACTGCACGATGCCCTTGTGCAGGTCCACCACCCCGTGACCACCCTTCACCCAGCATTTGAAATAGCGGCCGTAAAACGTCGCGCCTCCCGGGCAGCGCACGCGGAAGTCCTCGTCAATGGCCCCGCTCTCCAATCCGGCCAGGGCCACCACGGGCTTGAACGTGGACCCCGGCGCCAACTGCGCCTGGGTGGCCCGGTTCAACAATGGATTGTCGGGGTTCGAGACCAGCTCCTTCCAATCCCCCGGACGAATCCTGGTGGCGAACTTGTTGGGATCGAAGGCCGGCCGGCTCACCATGGCCAGAACCTCGCCGTTGCGCGGGTCCAGCGCCACCACGGCGCCCTTGCGGCCTTCCATGGCCAGCTCGGCCACCACTTGCAGATCCAGGTCGATGGTCAATTGCAAGTTCTTCCCCGGGATCGCAGGCTTGAATCCCAGTACCCTGCGCTCCCGGCCCAGGTTGTCCACCAGCACCTGACGCTGGCCGTCCACGCCCCGCAGATGCACGTCGTACTGCCTCTCGATGCCCGCCTTGCCGATCACGTCTCCCGGCTCGTAGCGAATGAACTCGGGCGAATTCAGCTCGGCCTCGCTGACCTCCCCCACGTAGCCGATGACGTGAGCCGCCAGCGAATTCTGCGGGTACAAGCGCCGGTACGCATGGACCAGCTCCAGCTCCGGCAACCCGTTGGCGTCGCGGTGCGCCTCCACGAAAGCAATCTCGGCCGGCGTCAGCTCCTCCTTGATGATGATCGGTTCGTAGCGCGGGCGCGTGCGGAAGCGGTGCAACCGTCGCTCCAGTTCGCCCTGGTCCAGATCCAGCCCCGCCGCAATGATCGGAACATTTTCCGGCTTCAGGTGCTCGCGCGACAGAATCAGACTGAACGAGGAATGGTTATCCACGATCACTCGCCCGTCGCGGTCCAGAATCTTGCCCCGCGGCGCGAGCACCGGCAAGGCCTTGATCGAATTGCGCTCGGCGCGCTCGCTGTAAATCTCGGGATTGCGAACCTGGAGTTCCCAGAAACCCGAGATCAGGAAAAGAAAAACCGCCAGCGCCAGGTACTGGAAGAAAGCAATCCGCCCGCTGGCGATTTTGGGATCGTCCCGCAGCGCCCGCTGCCGGGCTTCGATCCGCTCGGTGGTTTCCGGAAAATCCTTGTACACTTTCCGCGCCCCGAGCTCGACCACCCTCCCATTCCCAGTTTATCCAAGGCGGCTGCGGGCGTGCCGTCCTCAATAAGAGCGCGGCGTCGGCGGGCGGTTCAGGTACGCCAGCACGTCGGCCAGTTCCGCCGGGCTCAACTGCGGCCAGGGACGCGCCGAAGCCTCCAGCTTCTCCTGCATGATCGGCCCGCGGC
>Ga0209809_1001016_pt1 | contig 24034 bp, 22 predicted proteins | sample YNPMSTMetaG_FD_186172 | JGI IMG/M metagenome (GOLD analysis project Ga0209809, IMG submission 186172) | Anoxygenic and chlorotrophic microbial mat microbial communities from Yellowstone National Park, USA - YNP MS-T MetaG (SPAdes) (version 2) ...
CGATGAAGTCTATTATACGGACTCCGTTTTTCCCCTCCAGGGGAGGCATATACGAAATCCGCATATCCCTCCCCAGGGTTGACGTTTAAGAGCGTGATCAAAAACGAACATCTCGGATAGAGCCGATTCAGGAGCATTGCGATAGAACCAAGATAAAGAAAGGCTTCGCTCGATTCTGGATTGCGGTTGTATTCTTTACTGGCCAAACGATTGCGTCCCGCCCACGCGATCGAGCGTTCCACCACCCATCGCTTCGGAATGACGGCACATCCCGTTTGTCCAGCGGGTTTTTCAATGACGTTCAGGCGCATTGCCGTGTTCTTTTCCATCCATACATCTCACCCTTGTTTCTACCCTTCGTCCACGCGAATCTCTCGCATCCGAGGAAATAAGTGATGATGCGCCGCCAAAAGCCATTCGGCGCCTTCGTCATCCGAGATGTCTGCTGGATGCACGAGCACGCGCAACAAGAAACCATTCGTATCAACCCAGCATTGCCGTTTGCGTCCGTTGACTTTTTTTCCCCCATCATAGCCGCGCTCGCCGCCTGCTTCGGTCGTTTTGACCGATTGGGAGTCCAGGACGCTGATGGATGGCTCCAGGTCGCGATTCAGCGCTTGTCGCGCCAGTTGACGCAGCGTATCATTGATTTTGACGCATGTTCTATCACGATTCCATGGGTCGAAAGAGGAACGAACGGAACTCATCGGCGGAACATCCGCCGGAAGCAGACGCCATTGGCAGGCAGTGCGATGTTTGGAGCGCAGCGCGTTGACGATCGCTCGCAGATCGATATCGGTCGGGTGCCCGCCCTTCGGTGACGTGGCAGTGACGAGCGGCGCGATGGCGGCCCAGTGCGCATCGGTCAGATCGGTCGCATCCTGCGTCGGAGAGAATCGACGCTCACGTTTCGGTATACGCTTCTTCTCCGCATCAGAACACCACGTTCGGCATCATAATACCACAAATCCGGGTTTTTGATCGCGCTCTAACTATGTGATTGACTCTCTTTTCTTACAGAGTCCACAATTTTGTCAGTCATCTCAACAGCCAATCCGATATAGTTTGCTGGCTCAAGGAGGTATTCTAACTCGGATTCGGAGAGGATACTCCTGACTTCTGGCATCTCCAGAAGAATAGCCCGGAGTGATCGACCGCTTTGATCAGCACGTAGACAGGCTTCATACATTAGCTCATAGGCCCGATGTCGACCTATGCGGGTGGCTAGGCGCATCTGAATTGATTCAGCCATGATATTTCCATGGGTCAGTGCCAGATTTTTCTGCATGGCTTCAGGTGAAACGATTAGACCGTCAAAAATGGCTATGCTGTGATGAAGCGCTGCTGCAGTGAAGCAACATGTTTGAGGGATAGCTGCCCACTCAATGTGCCATTCACCCATCGCGCGCTCATGTTCGGGCATCATGGCAGCGAGCATGGTCGAAATAGGTTGAGCCATAAGACGTGCCAGGCCAACAACCATTTCACACAGGATGGGATTGCGCTTTTGTGGCATAGTGCTGGAGCTTCCTTTGCCGGGTACAAAGGCCTCGCTCACTTCTGCCACCTCAGTTTTCTGGAGAGACGCAACTTCGTTGGCCATCTTTCCCAAAGTTGCGCTGAGCATGCTGCAGAGAGCAACGAACTCACAGAGGCTGTCTCGGGCAGTATGCCAGGTAATAGGTGCAGGTGCCAATTGCAGCTCCTCGGCCAGTGCCTGATGAACCGCCCAGCCGTCTGAGCCAAGGGAAGCGAGAGTTCCCACAGCGCCTCCGAGTTGACAGCAGAGCAGCCGAGGCCGACATTGTTCAAAACGTTCGCTGTGGCGGCGCAACTCATCGATCCATACAGCCACTTTGAAGCCGAACGTAATGGGAAGAGCGTGTTGTCCGTGTGTGCGCCCAGCCATGACAGTTCGACGATGCCGTTGTGCCAATGAGCAAAGGATATTGATCAGAGTGTCTAGGTCGCGGGTCAAATATTCCAGGGCATCTCGGAGTTGAAGGACAACAGCAGTATCCATGATGTCCTGCGTGGTGGCGCCCCAATGAACATAGCCGCCTGCCTCTCCCTCACAGAGATCGGCTAGTTGTTGTATTAGGGGAAGGATAGGATACCCTACCAGTTGGGTGCCACTACGCAGTTTCTCCATGTCGATGGCTTCTGCTCGGGCCTGGCGGCTGATTTCTTCTGCCGCGCTAGTAGGAATAAGGCCAAGTCGAGCCTGGGCACGAGCCAGGGCTGCTTCGACATCAAGCCAATACTGTACCTGTTTTCGAGTTTCGAAGATAGCACGCATCTCCGGCGTGGTGTACATATCATGGAAAATGAGCGGATCTGGTTGCAAGGGCGATACATTTGACATAAGGTCGTGATTTACTCCTTAGTGGCGCCAGCGATAAGTCCTTCCATCAGTTGACGTTGAACCAGAGCGACGAAAAGGATGGCCGGGATCAGCATCATCACAGACATGGCGCACATTCCACGCCAGTCGGACACGAACTGGCCTGTGAATTCAAAGAGTCCTGGCGGAAACGTTCTAGAGGCAGGTGTTCTGGTAATGATGCTGGCCAGGGCAAATTCGTTCCAGGCGGTCAGAAAGGCGAAGATGGCGCTGGCAGCTACGCCGGGTAGAGCCAGGGGTAATTCCACACGCAGAAATGCGCCCCAGTGTGAACAACCGTCAATTCGAGCTGCGTCTTCTAATTCTTTAGGAATTGCTCGAAAAAAGCCATCCATTAACCAAGCTGTAAAGGGAATGTTCAGGGCTGTATACACGATAATCATACCTGTAACTGTGTCTGACAAGCCAAGGCGTGCGAAGAGAACAAAGAGTGGCAGGCTAAGGGCAATGCCTGGAACTGCCCTTAGCAGCATCATCCCTAAAAAAGTGACATTCTTGTAGGGAAACTGAAATCGAGCGAATGCATAACCTGCCAGAGTACCCAAACTCAACGCACAGATGGTACTGATCAGAGAGATTACTATGGAGTTTCGGGCATATGCGTCGAACGGAATGTTCGCACCCATTCCAAAAGCGCCTGGGGGTGTTGGCATGCCTAGCAAAATTTTATATGAGTCTAGGGTGATTTCCTGAGGAATCCAGACCGGCGGACGAGCGTTGATCTCGGCGTTAGGCCGGATGGACGTAAGAAAAATCCAAAACGAGGGCAAGAAGAATATCAGTAAGATCACGTAAAGGAGGGTATCTCGGCATATATCGAACTTCGTGCGTCTTCGTCCGGAGTAGGTATGTCTTGAGATGCTCATTTCTCTTCTCCTGACCAGCGGCTATTGATGACATGATAGAAAAACCAGCAGGTAAATAAGGCACTCAGCACAACAGTGATGTAAGACATCGCACTACCCAGAGCAAATTTTTGCCCGGTAAACGCCAGACGATTGATGTATGTCCAGATCAACTCGGTACGATGGCCAGGACCACCTCCTGTCATGATACTGACCACATCATATATCCGCGCGATATCTAGCGAACGAATAGCCATGGCCGTATATATGAAAGGCATCAACATAGGAAGAGTCAGGTGACGGAATTTTTGCCACTCTGAGGCTCCATCAACTTCAGCCGCCTCGAAAGGTTCCCGAGGAAGAGAAAGGATGCCAGCTTGCAAGATAATGACCATAAAGGGAGTACTCATCCAGATTTCTGCAACTAGAATGGCGATAAAGCCCAGTCTCTGATCTACAAGCCAGGGAATGATATGAGCCTGGCCGGTCAGAGTCCATAGCAAATTGTTTACTAATCCTACCTGGTCGTTAAAAAACCACTTGAACTGGAATCCAACCAAGATAGGAGCAAACATCATAGGTATCATTATAACAGTGCGAAGAAAATCACGTCCGAATCCCACCTTCGCCATCATGTGAGCGATGATCAGACCCAGAAGAAGTTCGATGTTGACAGCCAGAGCTACAAAGAGAAGGGTACGTCCAAACGCCTGCCAAAAGATAGGGTCTTGGAAGAGACTCCAATAGTTGGCGAGACCAACGAAATTTACATTAGTCGCAGTGGTAAGTGTAAAATCTGTCAAACTGATGTAGAAAGAGTAAAGCATCGGGAAGACGATGACCAGCACCATGACTGAGATGGATGGCACCAGTAAGAAAAAGGGAAACCAAAGTTGTTCGCGATGGAGACTCGGACGTATTTTCCAGATCGTTGTAATCCTTCCTATGATTTGTTCCATAGTCATCTGTTTTTCACTGATCCTCTTTTCCCTGTCCGTGCCCGTCAAATTCGGTGACATGAATGTGCTCCAGATTTCGGATAGAATGACTGTGCGATGCAAGTCTAGACTCGTTTATGAACGAAGGGGAGTCCCATGTTTGATCCAAATTTGCTATGATCCACTGGCCATCCTATCCTGGGCGATAGGGGTATCACGTATGCGCAGCACAAAGCCCTACTCTCCCATTCACATATCCACTGCCCGCGAACAGCAGTTGCAGCAGTTGGTCTGCATACGCACCACGCTGTAGGTCCACATATATGCGATGCGCGCCCGAATCGTGTTGGCCACCCATGACCATCCCGATTGGAGCAACTAACCGATTGCCCAGGCAGTCGGCACCTCCGATCGCATCGTGCAAACGTGGCGCAGACGCTAGATGGAGACCCACTCCCTGGATGATGCACCACGGTCGGGCGCACCCCGGCGTTTTTCCCCTGACACGCAGGCGCAGGTGACAGCCACGGCCTGTCAGTTGCCACGACAGCAGGATGGGCCGTCGGTGCGCGGGAGTCGGGCCAAACCGGCGCGGCGCGTTGTGGCCACGTATCCGGATGGCCTGGTCTTGCCCGGCACGGTCGGAGGCTGGTTGCGTGCGGAGCGCCTGCACCCCTGGCGCTATCGGATGTGGCAGCATATCATGACCCGGCCACGTTGCGGACGCGCGCGTCCGGCGCCAGACGCCTGCGCCAGCATCGTGCGGGTGCAGGGTGCCTGGGTGGGGGAGCGTGACGAAACAACCTCGACCCAGGCGTGGGAAGCGATCGCGGCGCCCGACACCTCGATAGCCGGGGCGCCGCTGCGCCAGTCGCTGCGTTCCCACCAACGGGGCGCCCGGCAATTGATCGCCAGGTGGAGGGTGGCGGAGAGGCGGGTGATCAGAGGGTACACGGCACGCCAGCGTCTCGTGGACTTCCAGCACGTTTTGACGATGGTGCTGCTGCCGGAGGCGATCCGTCGGCAGGCGCCTCCAGGCGCAGTGCTGATCCCGGATACTGAGCCGACGCATGCCCCGAAGCAGTTGGCGCCATGGATCGCGGCGCAGCACTGACCGGTCACGGCGCCGATGACGCAAGCCCCCGCCAATGTCTCGTGGCGCGATCAGATGGAAATCTGGTTCCGTGTGCTGCAACGCAAACTCCTGACGCCGAATCATGTTGCCGGTGTGGCAGCGCTGAAACAGGCGATTGCTGCGTGTATCGCTGCACACAATTGCAGGCTTGCCCCCTCACCTGGCGTCTACCAGCGACGCGCTCGAAACGAAACTCGGATCGCACTTATGATAGCCTGTACCTAGCCGTAGTACCCTGCTCCGGCCATGAGTCGACGGACCTGTTCAGCAGCGGTATCCAGGCCCTTCTGGGGTTCCAAATCTCCCAGGATGATTTGCTGGAGGATCGGGTAGATGATGTTAGACATAGGTACCCACTCTGCAATGAGAGGTGGGGTCCTGTAGTCTTCCTGAGCCTGCAAAAGTGCCAGTTCCAGGCGTTTCTTATCCAGGGGGTTACCCGATGTAGCGGCTTTTGGAATCATAAAGTTATCCCAAACGCTTTGCCGAACCACTGTGAAGCCCAGAGATGCCTCCAACTCATTAGCCTTAACGCTGGTCAGATGTTTGATCAGGGAGGCAGCAGCCTCTTTGTTCTTTGCCGCCTTGGTGATCGAGAAACCATGATGTCCGGCCCAGCCGCTGTGAATACCGCCATCGCCTTTAGGTTGTCGTGCTAGATTGAACTTGCCAGCCACTTTACTATTCTGGGGATCCTGGAAAAAACCGTACCATCCATACCACTCTGTGTACATGCCAATGATTCCATTGGCCCAATTTTTAGCCACATCTTCCCACAGGAAGTTTGTCATTCCTGGGGGCATGGCGCCAGCCTCGTACAACTCCGCGAACATGGTGGCTGCTTTCACACCAGCTGCGCTATTGAAGGTGGGCTCCCACTTATCATTAAACAGACTACCGCCTTCAGCGATTAACACCTCGTAGAATCGGCCAGTGAGGGCCTCTTCCTTTCCGGCAAATTGAGTACCATAGAGACCCTTGGAAGGATCAGTGATATCAATTGCCATTCGCTTGAACTCGTCCCAAGTCGTAGGAGGGGTATCCACCAGGTCGGTAAGGTAGTGGATACAGGAAATATCGTAGTGACGTGGTATGAGCCACAGTTGTCCCTCTTTTCGACCAGCATCTAGGATGCGCGGGATAAAGTCGCTCAGTTCTTCTTCGCTGAAATACTTATCCAACGGCTCTAATCCACCAGCCTTTACATATTGAGAAAAGAAACTGCTGTGATCCCAGCAGACGTCGTAGTCTACTGTGCCAGCGGCGAAGTCCTGCACCAGGCGCTTGTCAGTCTCAAACCCGTTGCCCCGGAAGGCAAATTCCACCTTGGCACCCGTTTCTTCCTCCCATTCAGGGATGAGTTTGTATAGCTCATCGTAGTTCGCACCGCTAATGGCATGCATCCGCACAGTAATCCCGTTGAAGGGCTTGCCAACCATGGCTGGCGCCTGAGTCTGCCTTCCTTCAGCAGTAGGAGACGGAGATTGGCCAGCAGAACCACACGCGGCAGTCAGGAGGCTGGCTACAGCAGTCCCACATGCCGCTTTGAGGAAGTCACGACGAGTATACCGCTTATGTTCAGACATGGATGATCCTCCTTCCTACCGATGGATCAATAAGCAAATACCAGAACGTTTCAGGCTATCAGCTAACCTCCATTAGCCTTCAGTCCACCTTTTTGCTGCCACGATGTCCCATCTTTCAGTCCAAATGGAACACCTCCTCAATGGTATGCCACCACTCACTTTCAGTGCACTCCGGCACTGGCTCTTGCATAGGCATCATCCAGTCCCACCATTCCTGCGTCTTAGGATGGGCGCCCATCTTGGCCATATCTGCCTCAAAATTGTCTCCCACATATTCGAAATAGGCGAAGAGCAGGTTGTTGTAGTGGAAGATAGAATAATTCTGGATGTTGCACTGCTTGATCATATCCAGCACTTCGGGCCACACCGCTGCATGGGCCGCACGATATTCCTCAAAACGTTCCGGCTTTATGCGGATCACCTGTCCAAAGCGCTTCATTGTCGCTCTCCCTCTTATTCACCGAGTCGGTACACTTTCATCGCCGTGCCGCCCAGGATAGCATCGATTTCAGCTGCACTGCGACCGGATAGGGCCTTGTTAGTCTCTCGCCATACCTTATGGTAGTCACCCGCCAGGATGCACACTGGCCAGTCACTGCCAAACATTAATCGATCAGCGCCGAATTGCTCGATGGCGAAGTCAATGTAAGGCTTCAGATCGCTTGCCGACCAGGTTGCCCAATCTGCGGCTGTGTTCAGACCAGATATTTTGGCATACACGTTAGGATACCGGGCTGCCGCGGCCAATTGATCGGCCCATGCATCCATAACTTTATCCTTGATGGGAGGTTTTGCCAGATGATCGATAACCAACGTCAGTCCGGGGAGTTTCTCCGCCAGGGCAGGAACGTGTTTTAGATGGTTAGGATAGACCGCAACCACCTCAAAGATCAGATTACGTTCTTGCAACTGTTTCAAACCCTCAATGACCATCGGCCATACCACCCAATCAGGGTCCTGCTCTTCATGGATCAGGTGGCGCATCCCGCGAAACTTAGGATGCTTCATGTATTTGTTATCAAGCATGCGAGCCACTTCACGAGGATTCCACAGAGGCAGCCAACCGATCACCGCGCCAATCCAGTCGAACCTATCGGCCTGCGTTAGCATATAGTTGGTGTCGTCGTAGGAGTTAGCAGACTGCACCAACACTGTCAGATCGATACCAGCCTCTTTCAGTTGTGGTTCGAGTTCTTGTGGTCCGAAGGTACGGTAAAGTGGTCCGTACTCAGGCACCAGCCACGAATACTCAACCATGTCCAGGTTCCAGAAGTGCTGGTGGGTATCCACCTTTTTCACGGTCATATTCATCCTCCTGAACTTCCTCCGGCGCCAGGATGAGTAGCTGCGCCGTTTTCTCTGCCAAGACGACAGAACGACAATTTCACTTCCAATTTAGTAGGAGTATGAAACGTTTTGCTTCGCTACTGCCCCTTGCGATTCCTCATCTGTAGCTCATGTATGGATAACTGGATAGCGACCAAGATGGCTTAATCCGGAAACCGGTGAAAGAACGAACTAAGTTCCCCCAGGGTACTCCTTTGCCCAATCCTCTCCTGTATTAGGGGCCTCCCCTGGGATCTCCAGGCCACTACGGGGGTAATGGTAGGCTCGGGTGGCGGCTTCGTCCTTATAAACGTACCAGGTGCAGGGCGCCTGAGGATCGAGCACGTGATCCAACGGACGAAGAGGCCGGCCACGTTTACGGCCAGGTAACCACTCCATGGCAATACAGCAGTGACTACAGTACCAGTGGACGCCTGTCTTCTGCCACGTCCACAGATGGGGCGTATGGTTAGTCCCATGCTCGTCGATAGGATGAGGCCCGCGTCCCGTTTCAGGATCGCCTCGCCGCAGCACACCGCCGCTGCCGCAGAGATCCATCACCATCTTATAGCGGTCTCCCTGATCAATGAGAGTTATATCCCCGCGCCGACGCTCCCCACTAAAGTGTCCGCCGCGCATCCCTTCTACTGTCAAGGCAATTTTTTCATGAGGCGTCATCTCGTCCCACCGCCGATAGCGGTCGCCCCAGATATTTTGGTGCGTCTCCAGGATTGAGTCCAGTACCGCTTCTTCGCCCCATGTCACAGCCACATAGGTCAACAGATCTTGAATCCAGGCTACCAGCACATCGTGCGGGAACTTAAACTGTAGCCGCATACGATCAAGTAAATCAATGGCCTGGCTTGCAAGTGTCATGTTGACGGCATTTGCTTCTGTTTGGCTATCGTAGATCGCCTGCTTACACTTCTCTCGTAAACCCACGCCAAAATCGTAGGAACGCCAGGTCTTTAGTAGCTCGGAACTCAGCAACTGCGTCTGATCGGCTGGCACTCCTCGACGCGCAAGAATGTAGCGCATTATGTCCTCCAGCCAGGTGATAAGGATGTCGTGCATAATGCGCATCTCCTGGTAGAAGTAATCCACCAGGGCAATAGCCTCCTCTCTGCGTCCAGCACAGATCGCCTCCTCTGCCAGCGTCTGGCTGGAAATACCCAGGGTTTGCAGATCATCCATGCGAATTTGGCGCCCCAGAGTCGCGTTAAACTCAAGTCTTAGCATTTCTTCCCCTTTCATGGTCACAAGTAACGATCTTCATAGGCACTTAACGCCCGATCAATCATGCTCACCATCTGATCTATTTCAGCGTGACTGATGGTAAGAGGGGGAGCCAAAAAGAGTACGTTACCTGGGTGCAGTGTAAGTGTGATCAGGCCTTGATCCCGGCAGAGAGTACGCATGCAATAACCAGCCTGGCGTGGGTTGTCGGGAAGTCGCCGGGTCGCCTTATCATGCACGAATTCCAAACCGCAAAGCAAACCCAAACCCCGAACATCGCCAAAAGTCGGATGATGACTGAGAGAACGTAACCCTTCGAGCAAATATACTCCTTTCTCTGCAGCCTGCTCAGCTAAGCCTTCACGTTCAATCAATTCGATGTTTTTCAAAGCGACTGCACAAGCCACGGGATGCCCGCCATACGTCTGACCGTGAGATAAGACACCCTCCGGGGATTCCAAAAAAACTTGAGCAATTTCCTCCCTAACAATCGTTGCACCGATGGGCATATAGCCACTGCTCAAACCCTTGGAAACTGTCATAATGTCTGGGATGAGACCCCAGTGTTCAGAGGCGAACATCTTGCCGGTGCGACCAAAGCCCGTGATTACCTCATCTGCGATAAGGAGCACACCATATCGGTCACAAATTTGGCGTAAGCGCGGCAGGTAGCCAGGTGGTGGTATCGAGACGGCACTAGCTGTGGAGCAAGGATCGACAATGACAGCCGCAACTGTCTCCGCCCCCTCCTCCACGATCACTCGCTCAAGGTCATCGGCACAGGTCAGCATGCATTGCGGCTGATCAGCACAGCGAGGGCAACGATAGTGATAAGGGGCAGGCGCGATCCGGCCAAAGGGCGGTAGAGGGTCGTAGAGATGAACACGTGTACCGAAGTAACCGCCATCCACGGCCATGGCCCCAAAGGTGCAACCGTGGTAGGCACCCTCGCGAGTGATAACTTTATAGCGATTGGGATTGCCTCGCAGGTAGTGATACTGCTTGGCTATCTTGATGGCCGTTTCAACAGCCTCGCTGCCGCCAGGAGTGAAGTGCACTCGTGACAGCGTTCCCGGCGTAATCTCAGCTAAACGGGCAGCAAGGTTAATGGCTGGCGGTGATGTGTAACGGAAGACATCCAGAAATTCAAGCTGCTGCATCTGCCTGTAGGCTGCCTCTGCCAGTTCAGGTCGAATATGGCCAGCGACGCAGGCTTCTAGAGCTGAGACTCCATCCAGGTAACGTTTGCCATCGGTGTCCACCATCCAGCTACCTTCGGCGGAAACCAACACGGGTGGTCCTCCCTCGGCAGCATAGGGTTCTGGAGGCTGGTACGCCATCCAGAGATGTTGCCGGGCCTTGAGCTTCAGGGTCTGGATATCATTGTTACCCTCCATATTACCCTCCTAATCCATTTCGTATCCGCCATCCACGTTCAAAGCCTGTCCTGTGATGTAATCAGCATCCGCGGAGCACAGGAACGCAACGGCGCTGGCAATATCTTCAGGAGAAGAGGCCCGTTTCAGCGGCACAGTCTTGATAAATGCTGCCATTGCCTCGCCGGGTTTCGTGCCAAAGAGGCGTGCCCGATCTCGGTCGATTTCATCCCACATAGGTGTAGGCACGATACCAGGACAGACGGCATTAACGTTGATGTTATAAGGAGCCAAGGCTAATGCTGCAGATTGTGTAATACTGATGACGGCAGCTTTGCTGGCCGCATAGTGGGCAGAGAGGGGACGTCCTCGCCGACCAGAAATAGAAGAGATATTTACGATTTTGCCGAAACTTTGAGTGGGACGAGGCATTGACGTAACTTCTTCCGGCTTGATGCTGAAAACATCTGTTAGTCTTTGCGCGGCCTTCAGCTCTTCAGGAAGTTGCTGGATCATCTGTCGGGCAACTGCCTGCAAGCAGAAGAAGGTGCCTCGAAGGTTGATATTGAGTACCCGATCCCAATCTGCTTCCGAAAGATCCAGTAAAGGTTTAGTTTGGACAACACCAGCGTTGTTGACCAGAATATCCACATGCCGGAAGTGACTTACGACGGTCTCGACCATTCTTTGAATTGCCAGTACATCGGCAATATCTACGGGATACGCAAGAGCATGCCGACCAAACCTCTCTTCTATTTCTTGGGCGGTACGTTGAGCTGTCTCCGGGTTGTACTCGGCTACCACTACATCGGCGCCTTCTTGAGCCAGGCGCAGGGCGATGCTTTTGCCAATCCCCTGCCCCGACCCTGTGACAATGGCTACTTTGCCTGTCAACCTGAGTTCCACAGCAGCCCTCTTACAAAACAATTGATCTATGTGATTTCCGAAGGCTGAACAGACCGATTCTCTGCTGCCGAAAGGTAGGCTGCATTGACAATACGGAGGGTGTTCAGGTTATCTGCACCATCCGTCTCCGGCGTACCATCTTCCTGAATGGCCCGCATGAGCGATGCCATAGGGCCAATGAAAGCATCAGGTATCCATAGACCCTCCAACTTGGCCTCAAAACGTTTATCTGGATAGTAACGCTTACTACTCCAGCAAAGAGTATCTGGTCGACCGTGGGGATAGTTGTACATAAGGCCAATCGTGCCGCTGATCACTCCCGCTGTGCCGAGAAAGCGGAAGATAGCAAACTGATCATCAGTCTGGTTATAATGATTGACGGCAATTAAGACTTGCAGGCCTGATGGATAGTCCAAAACGGTGATAGTCTTCGTCTCACCGACCACATCGCCTTGTAAGGGTGATCGAGCATGTCGACTGGTGACCCAGGCAGGGTCACCGAAAAGGTATCGAATACTATCGATGTAGTGGATGCTGTGGTACATAACCTCCAGGCGTGGGACTTTAGCGAGCCAGGGCCACATTTCCCAAGGTGTAGCTACGCTGACCTGAATGGTGGCATCGGTAGGTTCGCCGATCCACCCTTTGCGGATAAGAGTAGCAGTTGCTCGAATACCAGGATCCCAGCGCATTTGCTGGTTGACTGCCAGTTTTACACCGGCAGCATGAGCCTGCTGAACAATGGACACTGCTTCACTAAAGGTGTCCGAGAGAGGTTTCTGGCACAAAAGGTGCTTACCGGCGGCAATAGCCTGTCGAGCAATAGCCGCCTGATGCCACGGCTGCACCGCAATGTCCACAATCGCCACATCAGGATCGGAGAGGAGCTCTTCTAAACTAGCATAGACGTGAGGAATGTGATACGTCTGAGCAGTCTTTTCAGCATTTTCACGATGAATGTCATAACAGCCCACCACGTTGAGATTATGTTTGCGATAGGCTGGCAGATGGGCGTAGTTAACGATGCCGCCACATCCCACGATGGCGATACCGTAATCGTGCTTGGCAGGAAGAAGTGGTTGATAATCGAGTTCAAATAAATCGTTCACTTGATTACACTCCCTGATACTTATAGTGATCCCGCTTGTATAAACTCTGTGTTCACCTATCTCAGTAGCTGTTTGATGGCAGCGATGATATTCTCCTTCCCTGGCAATACTGCGCTTTCTAGAGGGGCGCTACAAGGGATAGGTACATCCATAGCGCCAACGCGAACGATAGGTGCATCCAAGTAGTCGAAGGCGTGTTCTTGTACTAACGCGGCGATCTCAGCACCAATACCTAGCCGACGATGGGATTCGTGGGCTATCACCAGCCGGTTGGTTTTGCATACCGACGTCAAAATTGTTTCTAGATCCAGCGGTACCGTACAACGCAGGTCGATCACCTCAACTGAAATGCCTTCCTTAGCTAGTTCGTCAGCCGCCTCAAGCGCGTGAAGCACTGTTCGAGAGAGACTCACTACTGTCACATCGCTGCCGGTTCGCTTGATATCGGCTTGACCAAGAGGGATGACGTAATCTTCAGCAGGGACAGGCCCTTTGGTGTTATAGAGCATCTTGTGCTCAATAAATACCACGGGATTTCGATCTCGAAACGCTGCCTTCAGTAATCCCTTTGCATCGTATGGAGTGGCAGGGAGCACTACCTTCAATCCAGGAATATGAGTAAAGATGCTCTCCAAACTCTGAGAGTGTTGAGCACCATTTCCTCGGCCACCCCCCTGTTGTGTGCGTATGACTAACGGTACCTCAACCCGGCCACCAGACATGTAGCGCATCTTAGCAGCCTGATTGAAAATTGGATCGGCAGCTACCCAAATGAAGTCCATAAACATAATCTCCACCATGGGGTGCTTACCGGTCATAGCTAGGCCGATGGCTACACCAGTGAAACCTGCTTCTGAGATAGGTGTCTCTCGGACACGCTCAGGACCATAGCGAGCCAGCAGCCCATCTGTCACTTTGAAGACGCCGCCGTATACACCGATATCTTCGCCGAGGAGAATGATATCGGGGTTGCGATCCATCTCCTCAATAAGGGCCTCTCGCAACGCCTGTGCATAGGTTAGTTCGCGCATGTCCGACTCCGATAACCAAGGCTTCGTTATGCGAAGACGTCCTCTACTGCTTCTTCAGGTGAAGGCCAGGGACTGTCTTGAGCAAAGCGTACGATTCCCTGGATTTCACTCTCTACCTCTTTCTGGATCGCTTCAACTGAAGCTGGAGCTATACCGAATTCGTCCACCAACCGTCGGGGAAAGGTGATAAGAGGGTCTCGCTGTCGCCACGTATTTACTTCTTCCTGGGTTCGGTAGGGTTCGCTGTCCCCTACCATATGACCAACTAGCCGATAGGTCATTGCTTCGATGAAGGTAGGTCCTCCGCCGTTTCGTGCCCGCGCTACCGCTTCAGTCGTGGCTTGATAGACGGCTAGGACGTCATAGCCATCTACTCGTGTAGCGGGAATACCATAAGCAGCCGCCCGATCACTCAAGTGCTCGACACGAACCATAGCACGGATGGGCGTCATTTCGGAGTATAAGTTATTTTCACAGAAGAAAATAACAGGGACTTGCCAGATGGCAGCCAGATTCAAACTTTCGTGGAATATACCCTGGTTTACTGCCCCATCTCCAAAGAAAGTGATCGCCACACGGTCGCTTTTATCCAATTTAGCCGTCAGGGCTGCACCTACAGCAATCGGAATACCGGCCCCAACGATGGCATTTTCACCTAAAAGTCCCACAGACAAGTCTGTGAAATGCATGGAGCCACCTTTTCCTTTACTACAGCCAGTACGTCTGCCCAAGAGTTCGGCCATGGCTTCCTTGGGATCTAAGCCTTTGGCAATGGCCTGGCCATGGCCTCGATACGTACATGTCATGTAATCATCTCGACGTAAAGCAAAACATGCACCTACTGCCGTAGCTTCCTGACCAATACATGGATGTAGGGAGCCGCGAATCTGTCCAGCTTGGTAAAGCCGAATACATTCCTCCTCAAAGCGTCGGATGAGCAGCATGGTCTTGTATGTCCGTAGCAGGTCGTTCAGCTTGAGATCCACTAGATTGCCTCCTGAGCAGACCAGATCTGGAATTGGGACGTCGATCCAGGACAAACTAGCACTAGCTTATGGACACCAGTGCAACCGAAATAAAGTAACCAGGCGTCTCATCTGGCGATCTGATGACGATTCGCCCACAATAACAGTTTCGGTGTAAGCACCAGGCACCTCAACAACTTTGTTGGCAGATATGTCTAGAGAACCGACGGTAAATGAGCCAGATCGGCGACACTACTCTATTACTGGACAGATGAGCAATTGAATACAGTTTTGTTGGGAGATCAAAGTCAGTGTGTGGTTCTGGGCACTTGGCGAAGATACTGGTGGGGTTAATTTCACAAGTTCTGCTTCATCATTAGCATATTAGCTCTACAGTATGGGATACACGACCGAATCCGAGTATCTCAGTACCCTCAGCCCTTCTATTGGTGTGACGGCTTCTCTTGATTAAGTCTGGCCAAAATACCCTCAATTGTCTGACGTACATTTTTTCTCACTGCCTGATGAGCCCACTGCGCATCCCTTTGTTTAGATGCCTGATAGATCTCCTTGTGCTCAGCAAGAGCCTGAGATGCCCGTCCTGGCAAATATAAGTAAACGCGGCGACATAAGGAAGAGCGATCCCACAAACTTGCAATAATTTGGAGCAGGATGGGACGTCTGGCAGCTTCGTAGATAGTAAAGTGAAAAGTGCGATTAAGTTCCAGTAAACGGCTATAGTCTTGTTCCGCTGTCGCCTCCTCCATTTGCCCCAAGAGACTTTCCAGCTGATTGAACGCAGAGGAATCAAGATTTGGAACGGCAAGTTCAGCTGCCAGTCCTTCCAGAACCTCTCGGATTAGATAGATTTCCTTGAGCTCAGTAATGGAGAGTTCCGCTACAAAAGCACCACGACGAGGAACTAGCCGGATCAGTCCCTCAGCTTCCAGTTGTCTCAAGCCTTCACGAACGGGAATGACACTGACCCCCAATTTTTCCGCTAACAATTTCTGATCTAACTTTTCCCCTAAGGAGTAGTCCCCTGTCAGGATGCCCTTGCGAATGGCATCAACCACATAATCAGTGACTGTCATCGGACCGCTGTTTTGCCCTCTACCTTTTGTCATGAGCAATAACCACCTGCCTGTCAGCAGCTCAAGACCCTCGGAGTGAGGATATAGGTAATAAAATGTAATTTATAATCGAGCTGGGATGATAATACCACAACACACATTGTCTGTCAACTAAAATTTTTCCGGTGTAGGGCTGAGGGACGGGTTGTGACGAGTCTTTGAAGCAACCAGCACAGGAGCAGGAGCTGGATGAGACGCTCAAGCGGTATCCCTGCTGAACCACCTAACAGGCAGAAGGCTGGTCTAACGTACTGCACTCGGCTGCCGCTTGACTGGTGAAACCCCGTTTCCGTCAATGGAAGATACAGTGCTCTGCTGAGTTGAAATCCGTGCCGATCCATGTGTTCTTCCCCCCGGCTCGCCTTGACAATCATCTCTAAATAGAGTAACATTGACACTAACAGGCGAAACGCCGATTTTTATTTCAGACAGGAATAGTGTAAAAATGACACTAAATCTCTCCATCCATCCCGACATCCTCGACGCCATTCGCCGCGCGCTCGCCGAGGATGTGGGAACCGGCGATGTCACCACCAACAGCATTGTGCCGCCCGATGCGACAATGCGCGGGCGGATTGTTGCGAAGCAGGAGGGCATTGTTGCCGGGCTAGACGTGGCGCATGCGGTGTACCGTATGGTCGATGAACGGGTGATCTTCACTGCCGACGTCGCCGAAGGTGCGCGGGTTGCCAGAGGGCAAACCCTGGCGCTCGTCAGCGGTCCGGCGCGTGCGTTGCTGACCGCTGAGCGAGTGGCGCTCAACTTTCTGGGGCGGATGTCGGGCATCGCGACCCTGACCCGTCGCTTTGTCGATGCGGTCGCCGGAACGCGCGCCGTCATTCTCGATACGCGCAAAACCGCCCCCGGACTGCGCATGGTGGACAAACTTGCGGTCCAGCGTGGCGGCGGGCGTAATCATCGCATTGGGCTGTACGACATGGTGCTGATCAAGGATAACCACATCGACTTCGCTGGTTCGCTACGCGCCGCTGTGGAACGCGCCAGGGCGTACGCGCCGCACCTGGAGATCGAAGTCGAGGCACGCTCCCTTGCCGATGTGTGTGAAGCGCTCGACCTCGGCGTGCAACGCATTATGCTCGATAACATGTCGCTCGATGCGATGGCGGAGGCAGTGCGCCTGGTTGCCGGTCGTGCGCGCCTCGAGGCGTCGGGCAACATTTTGCTCGAAACCGTCCGGCAGATCGCTGAAACTGGCGTGGACGATATTTCCATTGGCGCGTTGACCCACTCGGCGCCGGTTTTTGATGTCAGTTTTGAATACCTTGCGTCTGATGCGGCGCCCGCAGCGCCAGACGCCACGGGGGGACAGCTATGAACGTACAGGACATGTTTACACGGTTGCAGACGAAACTCGGCAATCTGGCGCCGGAATTCGAGTTGTACTACAAGGCGGAACTGGCGGTCGAAATCCTGGAACTCAAACGGCAGCGCAATGCTGTCATCCTGGGGCACAACTACATGGAGCCAGCGCTCTTCCATTCCATTCCCGACTTTACCGGCGACTCACTTGACCTGAGCCGCAAAGCCGCCACGACTGACAAAGATGTGATTGTGTTTTGTGGTGTACGCTTTATGGCAGAGACTGCCAAAATTCTTAACCCGACAAAAACGGTGCTGCTGCCGTCGGAAAAGGCGGGATGCTCGCTTGCAGCAAGCATCACAGCGGAAGACGTTCGCGCCTTGAAAGCGCGATTCCCTGGCGCGCCGGTCGTGTCATACGTTAACACTTATGCCGATGTGAAAGCTGAGAGCGATATCTGCTGTACATCCTCCAATGCTGTGGCAGTTGTTGAGTCGCTCAAAGCGGATACAGTGATCTTCCTGCCCGACGAATACCTGGCGCGCAATGTCGCCCGCGAGACCGGCAAACATATCATCTTCCCAACGCTGCAACCAGTGAATGACGATACATTGCTCGATTATCAACTGATCGGCTGGCACGGGCGGTGCGAGGTGCACGAGAAGTTCACTGTCGATGACATCCGGCGCGTGCGTGCGCAGTTCCCCGACGTGGTCATCCTGGCGCATCCGGAGTGCAGTCCAGAAGTGGTGGCAGCTGCGGATTTCGCCGGTAGCACCAACGCCATGATCCGCTATGTGCAACAGACCAGCGCGCCGCACTATCTGCTGCTCACCGAGTGCGCAATGGGCGACAATATCGCCGCTGCCAACCCGGAGAAGGATATGTTGCGTCTCTGCATGGTGCGTTGCCCGCACATGAATATGATCACCCTGGAAGATACCCGCGACGCCTTGCTGTTCAACCGGTATGTCATTGAGATCCCGGAAGACATTCGCCAGCGTGCGTATCGCGCAGTAGAACGGATGATTCAGATAGGATGAGCGACGGGGCGTGACCCGCTCTCATCGACGCTTTCTGACCACCGGCGAGCGCACAATTCAAACGAAGTCATGCTTCGCCCGATGGGCGACTGGAACGCGAGATAATCCATGAAAACCACCGATGTTCTGATCATCGGCGCCGGCATTGCCGGTGCGGCTGCGGCGCTTGAACTGGCGCGCAATCCGCGCCGCCGTATTACGCTACTGACGCGTGAGAGCGATCCGTGTGAATCGAATACCCGCTATGCACAGGGTGGCATCATTGCGCGTGGACCGGATGACTCTGCCGATCTGCTGGTGCGCGATATCCTAGCAGCTGGCGCCGGTGCTTCATCGCCCCGCGCTGCGCAGATCCTCGCTGAAGAGGGACCGCGTCTGATTGAAGAGGTGCTGATCCGCACGGCGCGGGTCGAGTTCGACCGCACACCGGACGGCGATCTGGCGTATGGTAAAGAAGCTGCGCATTCGCGCCATCGCATTCTTCACGTTGGCGATGGCACTGGCAGGGCGATCATTAGTGCCATGATGGAAGCCATCCGTCAGCGCCCAAACATCGAAGTCATGACCGGTCTCACTGCCGTTGATCTGATCACTTCGCCGCACCACTCGCACAACCCGCTCGCAGCGTATGAACCGATCGTCTGTCATGGTGCATATGTGTTTGAGCGGGAACGCCGCACTGTCCACCGCACCCTCGCCACCTTCACCATCTTGGCGACTGGCGGGCTAGGGCGCCTCTACCGCAACACCACCAATCCGCCCGGCGCACGCGGCGACGGGCTGGCAATGGCGCATCGCGCTGGCGCGCGCATTGTCAACGCGGAGTATATTCAGTTCCATCCTACTGCACTCGCTGTGCCCGGCGCCGAAGGGTTCCTGATTAGCGAGGCGGTGCGCGGCGAAGGGGGCATCCTGCTTACTCCCGAAGGTCGTCCCTTTATGCACAAATACGCGCCGGAGTGGAAAGACCTGGCGCCGCGTGACGTTGTTGCGCGCGCCATTCACGCCGAAATGGAAGAACACGGCTACTCGCACGTCCTGCTGGACATCGCCTCGCGGCTGAAACCGGACGTTATCCGTTCCCGTTTCCCCAACATCTACGCTGAATGCCTGCGGGTCGGCGTGGACATCACTCGTGAGCCGATACCGGTCGTTCCGGCGGCGCACTACTCCTGCGGCGGGGTGCTGACCGATGAATGGGGACGGGCGAGCATCGCCAACCTGTATGCGGTTGGCGAAGTGGCCTGCACCGGACTGCATGGCGCCAACCGCCTGGCTTCGACATCGTTGCTTGAAGGGTTGGTATGGGGTGTGCGCGCCGCGCGCGACATTGAGGCGCGTTTGAGCGCCGATACCACGGTCATCTGCCCCCCCGCCGCCGACATCCCACCGTGGGACGAATCGGGGTTGACCGAGGACTCCGACCCAGCGCTTATTCAGGGTGATATGCAGACTATTCAAAACATCATGTGGCACTATGTCGGGTTGATCCGCTCCGGCGACCGTCTTTCTCGCGCTATCCGCGAACTGCGTCACCTCCAGAATGAGATCGAGACGTTCTACCGCGCCACGAAGTTGAGCGATGGACTGATCGGGTTGCGCAATGCTGTCGAAGCCGCGCTGATTATCGCCCAGGCGGCGCGGCATAACCGCCAGAGCCGCGGGTGCCACTACCGCGTCGATTCGGTTGCGGTGGGAGAACGGTTGTTGTAGATCCGATAACCAGCACCTGTGATGCCGTTACCATCACAGCTGCGCCCCCCGTGACCTTCAAGAGTGGACAGGAAGTATGTGCGATACAAACCTTGGACCGCATCACAATGCGGGAGAATTGCTTTAGATTCGCGCTTCTCCCGCGGTGCGGGAGAGGGGTCGAGGATGAGGGTGGATTGCCCATTGCAACACCAGAAAACGCATCTTTGCTCAAACGTTCTGTCTGCCCCTAAACTGGCGGAAGAATGGGGCAGGGGGGATGAGGGGCAAAAGTGGGGTAGAATGCGGAGAACTGCCTCTATATCTTCAAAAACCCTACTCTTGCGACTGTGGGCGCCACCACAGCACCCTATCTCACGACCCGGCTGAGTCCATAACCAGCGTGCGCTCCAGTTCCCGCAGCGCATAATCACGAAACGCGTCGAGCAACGCGACAGGAAACGTCCCGGTGTGCCTGGCGTCGCGGTAGTGTATCAATGCCGTTTGCACGAGTGGGCGCAGTATGGCGGGTAACTATTCGAGCGCCCACCGACCACCTTCCTCCTTGGAGTACACTCGGCGTGTTTGCAGGAATGCCAGCGTGCGGCAGGCGTTCGGAATGGCGTAAATCGGGTCGGCGTAGATGCGGTCCAGCGCCTCGGTGACGTCGCCGATAATTGCAGTGATATGGTCTTCCTCTGGCAAAGACGGAAACATCTGAGCTGGAGGCTGTCCGCAGAGCGCAATACCCCACTGTTGCACAACCTTGATATGCGCCGAAAGGTCAGGATCGCGCTGATCGCGTGCGCTCCAGGTTCGCTACCCCTCCCCGCCAGGTCACGCGCGTATGCGGAGCGCAACGTTTCGCTATAGTAGAAATCGAACAACGGCGGATGACGCCATGGCGTTAGTCTGGTTAGCGCCAGAAAAAATTGGCGCTGGCTGGCGCGACACGCACAACAGGTGGTTGGCAACATCACGTTTTGTCAGGGAGGACATTGGCGCATACGTGATAACCAGAAGATCGAGATCGCTCTGATCCGGAATTAAGGCACCTCATTGCCAGGGAGCCGTGCAGATATACGCTGACCAGTTGATCGCCCAGCATCGCGTGAACATCAGCGACATAACGCTCGACTTGCGCCCCTACAGCGCGTCTCACGCTGCACGCCATTGTTTTCGCTACCGGTCCGGGTACGGCACTGCTGCGCCCCTACGTCACCCCACTGCCCTGCGCCGCGTGCCGCATCCCCTGTTGCCTCGTCCCCCATCACCCCTCTTCCATCTCGACCAGCGTCGCACCTTTGGCGACCAGTGCGCCAACGGCGTAGGGCAGGCGCAGGATGATGCCGTCGTGGGGGGCAGCGACGATATGTTCCATTTTCATCGCCTCCAGCACCACCAGCGGTTGGTGCGCCGCCACGCGATCCCCTTCGCGCACTAGGATACGCACAATCGTGCCTGGCATTGGTGCTTCCAATCCGGCGCGGCTATGACTGTGTCCCCGTCCCCCCAGATGCTCAAGGTCGAGCGTTGCGTGGGAGAGATGAAAACGCTTCCCCTGCCATTCGATCTGCAACCCTGCGCTGTCGCGTGCCATGCCAAACCGCTCGATGCGCCCGTCCGTCGTGCGTATGATCAGGTGATCGGGGTGCGCTGCCAGCACACCGACCGTGCAGGTTGTTCCGTCGATCTCGATACGCCACTCGCCGGAGCGTTCGGTAACGCGCACACAACGCTCGCGTTCTCCGTCACGGTAGCGGAGCGGCATATCGGCGCGCAGCAGGCGCCACGGTCCCAGCGCAGACCAAGGATCGCGCGCAGCGGCTCTTCCAAACGGCAGCGAGAGAACATCGGCGATTGCCGCCGCCAGCACCACCTCGTCTGGCAGAGGCGAAGGCGCAGGGAGACGCATCGCTACCTGATGGGTCGTCAGAAAATCAGTAGTCGTTTCGCCAGCGGCAAATGCCGGGTGTGCAACAATGGCGCGCAACAACGGCAGGTTGGTCGTCACGCCTTCGACAGTACAGGCATCGAGGGCGGCGCACAACTTCGCAATTGCGGAAGAGCGGTCATCGGCATAAGCAATCAGTTTTGCCAGCAGCGAGTCGTAGTACAGCGTCACCTCGTCACCGGTTTCAAAGCCGCTATCGCAACGAATATCGTCTGGCAGATCGAAGCGCGTGAGCTGTCCACCGGCTGGCAGGAAGGTCACCGGGTCTTCAGCGCACAGGCGCACCTCGATAGCATGCCCGCGCTGGCGCACATCTTCCTGGCGGAAGGGAAGGCGCGCGCCGCCGGCGATAGCGATCTGCAACTGCACCAGATCGACGCCGGTCACTGCCTCGGTAACCGGATGTTCGACCTGTAAGCGCGCATTGACTTCAAGGAATGCAAAACTGCCGTCAGTTTCGTCGTACAGGAACTCCGCAGTACCAGCGTTCACATAACCAGCGGCGCGCGCGAGACGTACTGCCGCTTCGCCGATCATCTCGCGCTGTTTGGGAGTCAGCGCAGGGGAGGGCGATTCTTCGACAATCTTCTGATAGCGACGCTGGATCGAGCACTCGCGCTCAAACAGGTGCACCACATTGCCATAGGCATCTGCCAGGAACTGCACCTCGATATGGCGTGGACGGGCAATCAACTTTTCCAGGAAGACCGTATCATCGCCGAACGCAGCGCGCGCCTCACGGCGAGCGCTCTCCAGCGCTGGCATCAGTTCATCGGCATTTGTGACAATGCGCATGCCACGTCCACCACCACCCGCGCTGGCTTTGATCAGCAGTGGGTAACCGATCCGCGTCGCCTCGCGCAGCAGCGTCTCATCACTCTGGTCGGCGCCGTGGTAGCCGGGCGCCACTGGGACGCCGGTAGCGAGCGCCAGGCGTCGCGCGGCAATTTTATCACCCAGCGCCTCGATCGCTTCCGGCGGGGGACCGACGAACGCCAGACCGGCATCGCGGCAGGCGCGCGAAAAAGCGGCGCGTTCAGAGAGGAAGCCGTAGCCGGGATGGATCGCCTGTGCACCGGCGCGCAACGCTGCCTCGATGATCGCCTCGATGCGCAGATAACTCTCCGGCGCAGGTGCAGGACCGATCGGCAGCGCTTCGTCCGCCATGCGCACGTGCAACGCCCGACGATCCGCCTCGCTGTACACGACAACGGCGGCAATGCCCATTGCGTGGCAGGCACGAATAATCCGAACGGCAATCTCGCCGCGGTTGGCTATCAGAAGTTTGGCAAACACGGCTTTTGTTCGACTTCCATCATGAGTGAGCGGATAACGGAGAGCGTCCTGCAAGCTCCCAGTGTTGTCTGGTTCGATCAACCGCTGCTCAGGACGTTCTCTGTAAGATGCCATTATAGTGCAGATAGCGCACCTTCTGGCAACCAGACGGCGAGATTCTGAATAGGCAAGAGGCGAGAGGGAAGAGGCGATAGGCGATAGGCGATAGCCGATACCCGCCAGGAGCGTTTGTTGTGGATCTCATGGAGATCGAGAATTACAGCAGTTTTCAGATACACTGACCATTGTTCCTATCCGCTGTGTCGCGCGAGGCGCTCGCGTCCAGCAGAGTGTAGACCGAAATGTATTTCGGTCATCGCGTGGGTCGCGCCATTCCCAGGAGTGTTCAACCTTGTCCAATAGGTTCAACCTTTGTGAGAACTGCTATAAATCCGCTATACCGCACGAGCCATGAGGCTTATGGAGATTGAGCATATAATCCGGTATGCGCGTCTTGCCGTGGGGCTGATGGACTTTGAAAAAATATTCCGTTATACTGATATCCATCCGTGTCAAGCCTTTCTCAGGAGGTTGCGATGCCGGCACGCCGGACCCTTCACGTGTCCGTCGCAGAGCGGGAGGCCCGCGAAGACCTGCGCGATCACGCCCCCACGCCCTATTTGCGTGAACGGGCGGCAGCGTTCCTGCGCATCGCGTCCGGCGTGCCGCCCGCTGTCACGGCGCGCGCACGCGTGCTGC
>Ga0209809_1001019_pt1 | contig 24006 bp, 30 predicted proteins | sample YNPMSTMetaG_FD_186172 | JGI IMG/M metagenome (GOLD analysis project Ga0209809, IMG submission 186172) | Anoxygenic and chlorotrophic microbial mat microbial communities from Yellowstone National Park, USA - YNP MS-T MetaG (SPAdes) (version 2) ...
TTTCAAAGATTCAATATCAAGTAGCTTTCAAAGATTCAATATCAAGTAGCTTTCAAAGATTTAATGTCAAGTAGCTTTCAAAGATTCAATATCAAGTAGCTTTTAAAGATTCAATATCAAGTAGCTTTCAAAGATTCAATATCAAGTAGCTTTTAGGTTTTACTAGTTACGTATGAACTTATTCTACTTGACTAAGAGCGTAATCATACATCTATCATTATTACATCAAAGTGACTAAGTACTAAAGGTAGGGGTAGCATACACTCTCTTGTATATCTTATGTACTAAGCTACAAGAAAAAGTGTGTTGCTGTTAGATGTTCTATTCTTTGTCTCTATAATAACAAACAGTGTGTGTCTATGAAATGCTAAATGTATTGTCTTCTCCTCACATAATCATTATTGTACTATAAACATATCTTGGTGCATCTGATTTTGAAACAGATCCATTCTTTAACAAGCTTTTATGGTGGTATTAACAATATCATCCTCACATAAGAAATTCTTTCGGATTTCAGAAACGTTAAACCAACAAACATTACAATGTAATATATCATTACTCACTCTAGTTTTCTCATACAAATCTCTCTCTTCAATGTAATGTTGTACTAGATCTATGTGACTTCCTCTCATCTCTAAAGAAGGTGGACTTCTTCTTTCATAGAAGGTAGCTTACGTGTATATAGGAATTGCTCTCCAATATATGCGCAGAGGCTTCCTTCTTTAAAGTCGTGAGTTCGGACCAGTCCAGCCCTACGGGTTGTTCAAAGGAAAGGCCAAGCCCTTTTCTTAGAGCAACCAAAGCAGAGTTTGTGTCCTAATAGCATTGCCGACCACACTCACATTTGATTATTCTGTCCAACAGAGAAAGCTTACAGAGATTACTACAGACAAAGCATTCTTGGGAAGTGGGCTCAAACCCTAGTATAACAATAAGTGTTTCGAAGCTGTTTCTCAACTTTGACTTCAGCCTACCTGTTTCTGAGGAGTGAACCTGTTTGCCAAAAGCGTTGCCCATCCTTTTATGCAATCGTCTTGAAATACTACTCTACTGTATATCCTTAAAAATACCAGCACGTTGTTTTGGTCATCTTTACGTCTGTTGCTCAGCCTTTCGTACTCTTTCCTTAAAACGAGCCTGATTCTGTCTCTGTTTTTGGAACCTTTTTCTGTTCTGGCAAACTTTCTTCGAAGCCGTTCCAATCGTTGTGTTTTGTGAATTTCAAAGTCTATTGCAATGTCATTGGATAATGTCAGGTTAGAGCTAATACCAAGGTCTATGCCGATATCCTTTCCGTCTGAAGTTAAAGAAGCATCATTTTGCTTAGTAAGATAATATGTCACGTGCAAATAGTAGCCACGTTACTCACTAGCACTTTGCGCTGGTATTTAGGACACTAGATGAGGTGATATACTGTTGTAGCTGCACGTTTTCATTGTTTGCTGTTCATAGTGTTATTATAACATACGCATTAGTTTTCTGCATAGTATCTAATCAATCTAAGCAAGAATATCTGCCTTTCATGGGGCTGTCCAAAAAGTAAGAAGAAAATGATGAGACATAAAACAAAATTAATTGAAAAAAGAAGCCAAGAAGGGATAATGCTGCTAAAAAGAAGCGGAAAAATCAATTAGAGAAAGGAGCAAAAAATATATTCGGGCCAGTAAGCAAAGGGAATGGATCAGAGATCAAATTGCGGGAAGAGATAGTTCGGAAGGATACCATAATAAGCGAGCTGGTAGCAGAGAATTTAGCATTAAAAAAAGAATGGGATATAAGGCCGCGAGGGCACATACGGAGTAAGGATGTGATGGACGAGATTGTACAGACAGCGGGACGATATAAAGGGTATGGGATTAGTATCAGGGAATATTGTGAGGCGATAGGCATATCGCAATCACGGTATTATACGATAGCAAAGGCTACTCAAGAACAACTATCGCCCAAAGCCAAGAAAAAAGTAAGCATGAGTTGGAATGCATTGAGTGAAGAAGAACGGGAAGCAGTGATAGCATATGCGATAGGCCATCCGCAGTATTATCATCGGGAGATGGCATACAGGATGATAGATGAAAACATTGTATATACAAGTCCATCGACAGTGTATAGAATATTGAAAAAACATGGGCTTATACGGGAAAATGAGCAGAAAAAACGGTATGAGTGGGTGCATACAAATCCATCCATCAACACCAACGGAGAATGTGATTATAGAGCGATGGTACAGGACATTTAACTAGTTGTTGTATGAGGAAGATGAACCTGAAGATTTTGAAGGATTAGTGGCAAGCACTCAGGCAGCAGTATATTATTATAATTATCAGAGGTATCACAAGTCGTTGGGGTATATGATACCGTATGAATGGTATCGAGGTAATCCTGAGTTGATAAAGAAGGAAAGGCAACAGAAGGTAATAGATGCACGCAAGAGGCGGTGTAAGGTAAATATGACTATGAGAAATGACTCTCTATCTTTAAATGCTGAAAATTCTTTTTTTGTATGAAACATTATAACAACAAAAACAGGATACAAGCAAACTATACGTATATATAAAGCAGATGAGCAGGACTGTGCACGGTGTAGTGTCAAGATGTGGTGTACAAAAAGTAATAGCAGATCATTATCAATAAATCGAAACTATACGCGTTTAAAAGAAAAAGCTAAAGAACATTTATCAACAGAAGCAGGGCGTGAGCATAGTCGATATCGGGCACATATGACTGAAACAGTATTTGGAGATAGAAAACATAATCATCGGTTTAGGCGATTTCACCTACGGGGTATAGAAGATGTACTGATTGAAAGTGGACTATATTATTGTATGCATAATATTAAACGCTTATATACTTTAATTTTGGAAAATATATATAAACCGCCAACTCCACTACTGCTTTTAGCATGTGAGAATAGATGATAAAAGGTGTAAAAGGGTAATAAAAATTAAAGATTGGATGGTGCAAAACAATATAAATTAGATTCAATGGAAAAACTAATTGAACGTATGAATTTAAGGGCTGTCAAAAAGTAAATTTTAGACAGCCCCCTTTCCTGGCGAGATGCCGTAAAATCTCTCTCTAAACTACCTTAAAATCTCTCTCTGAAATACCTTAAAAACCTTTGTTTACTGATGGAGTAGGATTTAAAGGTTTGGACTCTGCCCTTTCCGCCTCCTGATGACGACGGGAAATTATCTCTATACACTTCATTCCAATATGGTTAGAAGTGTGGACAGTTGTTATGCGACATACTTGATTTCCTGTTTTAACGTATAGTATACCAAAAATCATATATACATCATATACAATATTAGCAATAGAGAACTGACCAATATGTGTGTATGCATCTGGATCTAGTTCTATATCCTTGAACCAAATGTTGCCATACTGGTCCACTATGCCTTGCCTTCCTTGTATCTGTTCTTCAAATGTTTTAATCATTGTTACCCCCCTTAATTGTATCACCTATTCCCCATGTATGCTCATATAACTCAGAAATTGTTTTCTTGGCAAAGCCGCATCTAGCGGGCTGTTCTTTATACATGGAATGTATGGCATCATAATAGCGTAAGAATCCCTCAAATGTGAGAGGTCGGTATGGTGCAGGTTCTATAGCCTTTCCTGTTTTTTTATCTATAGTTTGTGGATTCCATACAGGTCTCTCTACACAGCCACCAACATGTACTTTTAAATAATTTTTTAGTTTACTATACAAAAGATACATCTGTTCTATATTTTCTTCTGAGTATAGTTCTAACTTCTTCATAGACTCCTCCTGATTAAATGTTCCTGTGGAGATTGTTACTCTTAGCAGGGGTATCCTTTTGTAGTTAATGTATAGGATACCCCTACGTTTTAATGTTACTTCTTGGTCATATCAGCCATGAAAACAGATGTGAAGCCTGAAAGTGTTCTTGAGTTGATCATCTTTAACTCAATATACGCATAGCCAGGCATATTAGGTACATTCTTTGAAATTAATATTTCCCCATCCCACTTGTTATAATCAGTACACTTCATCCACATACCAGTAAATGGTACGTATACTCCTGTTGCTGGAAAGTTGTGATCTACAATATTTAATGCAATGGTTGAAGAGCCTGCACTAGTTGTAAGTACTATGAACACTTTTTCTTTTGTTACTATTAGTGTAAACTTGTGGCCAGGTGATGGAGTAACAAATTTCGCTTGACTTTCATCATACGAATACGTTAGGTCGTATGTACCATTGTACGAGCTGATAATAGCCTGCCGTGCTGAATACGATTGACCATATGCTGTTATACTTGTAACAGCAACTAACAAAACAACTAATAATTTTTTCATATAACCCCCTTATTATACTTCTTGTGTTGCGTTTGGAAACACAACCTTGTGTATTTGCATCTGTAATCTAAATCGTGGATCAGGAATAGCAACAATAGTATTCCATAACCACTGAAGATCACATTTGCCTGCTACAGGAGAAAACCAGATGTTCTGACACTTTATCTTGTAGTCTTTGCATAATTGCAAAGCTGTGTCAAGATCATTCTGATCTGCTACGACGAACTTTAACTCATCATATTTGGAGAGTTTGTGCAAGTTCTCAAATCGCATATTCTTAAACATACCTGAAGAAGGTAGCTTGATGTCCATAACATACTGTATCTTAGATTGCGCCCTTATGCGTATCGATGTTGGTATGTTTATTGATCCATTGGTCTCAATCTGCAATATAACATCATGATTAAAATTAAAACATATATCGTATAATCGCATGATATCTGTTGTCGAAAATTGAAGTAACGGTTCACCACCAGTTAAAATAACATAACGATATTTGTACTTCTCAAAAAGAGGTGGAACTTCTTTCTCTAGATCCACAAGGTTCAAAGGTTGTATCTCCCAGCTATATGAAGTATCACAATAACTGCATCGTAAGTTACAACCCTTACACCTTATAAATAAAGACCGCGCTCCTGAAGAACTTGTTTCTCCAGAAAGTGAGGAAAAGATTGATGTTATCGACTTGACAAGATTTCTATGTTCTTTATACGAAGCCATCTTATAGTAATCCTCCTGATAATAATAGTTCACAAAAATGTATTTATAGCCACAATACGGTTTCTCAGAGCGGATCTGAAGCGCCCTGATAATAATAGCTCACAAAATGTATTCATAATCTGTGGAGTAATAGCATACTCTATTGAATCTTTTAAAAGCATTACTTGAGGAGTGGCACGTAGATTTTCAAAAAAGCTGTCTACTGATTCTTGTAACATCCTCTCACTTGTTGTTGTATTATTACTGAGTAAAAATAGATGTCTGACTTCATCTAAACCTGTTCTAAAGGAGACACCTGTGAGGGGATATATTAAATACTGATTTAATATATCATCATACAGATACAACAATTCTACAAGCTTTATGGAATCCATCTCAAACATCTGAGATGCTAATGCATACTTGAAATATATACTATCCCCGTTTTTCTCAGATTCAAGGTTAAGTGATTCTTTGAAGAAACCTAATGCTGTCCTGATTCCTTTGTCCACTTGTTTGTCAGATAAACCGTGTGAGGTAGCATAATCATGCATTCTTTGATAGGATAACTCAAGACCTCTGTGATGCGTAATATCAAAAATAAACGAGCTGAATATAGCGTGTGTGGATAATACATCTCTCACAAACTCAATTTTATTCATATTGTAACAAATGTTTCGTATTGTGCTATAGTATGTACTTATACTCCCTTCATTTGCAAAATAGTGAGCAAGTGTTGCCATATTACCTCTCATGATGTAATTATTTTGATTGCAAGTATAACAAATACTACTAGTACAATAATAATAGTAAGAATCATTCCAGGTATGGCATCTACCATACCATACCATATACTACTTACAAAGTCACTTAAAACAATGCGATTTAACACAGCATCAAGCCCTCTTGCAAGGCTCTGAAATACATATCTTGTAATTAAACCATCACCGGGTTTTGGTAAATACATAGTCCTTTTATCCTCCTCTCACAAAAATATATGCTTTGCCCGCATCTGTAGTTCCACCTGGGTCAGCCTTATCTGCACCTACAATTGCTACATTTCCTGAAATTGAGACAGAGAAGCCGAAATGGTCACTTGCTGCTTTGTCAGAAGCAGTCAGAATGGCTTCCTGCACCCACGAGGTTCCATTGTATCTAAAAATGTACGCTTTGCCTGCATCTATAGTTCTACCTAGGCTAGCATAATACGCACCTACAATTGCTACATTTCCTGAGATTGAGACGGAGACACCGAAGTTGTCGTTTGCTGCTTTGTCAGAAGCAGTCAGAATAGCTTCCTGTATCCACGAGGCTCCATTGTATCTAAAAATGTACGCTTTGCCTGCATCTGAAATTCCACCTGGGCTAGCATAAAAGGCACCTACGATTGCTACATCTCCTGAAATTGAGACAGAAGTGCCGAAGTTATCACCTCTTGCTTTGTCAGAGGCTATCAAAATAGCTTCCTGCACCCACGAGGCTCCATTGTATCTAAAAATGTAAGCTTTGCCTGCATCTTCAGTTCCATCTGGGTCAGCATAAGTGGCACTCACAATTGCTACATCTCCTGAAATTGAGACAGACCAGCCAAACTGGTCATTTGCTGCTTTGTCAGAAGCTGTCAAAATAGCTTCCTGCACCCACGAGGTTCCATTGTATCTAAAAATGTACACTTTGCCTGCATCTTCAGTTCCATCTGGGTCAGCACGATTCGCACCTACAATTGCTATGTTCCCTGAAATTGAAACAGAGCCACCAAACCAGTCACCTACTGCTTTATCAGAAGCAGTCAAAATAGCTTCCTGTATCCACGAGGTTCCATTGTATCTAAAAATGTACGCTTTGCCTGCATTTGAAGTTCCACCTGGGGAAGCATAATACGCACCTATAATTGCTACATCTCCTGAAATTGAGACAGAGGTGCCAAACTGGTCATACGCTGTTTTATCAGAAGCTATCAAAATAGCTTCCTCTATCCACGAGGTTCCATTGTATCTAAAAATGTACGCTTTGCCCGCATCTTCAGTTCCATCTGGGTCAGCATCACTTGCACCTACAATTGCTACATTTCCTGAAATTGAGACAGAGCAACCGAACCAGTCATTTGCTGCTTTGTCAGAAGCAGTCAAGATTTGAAATTTACTGTTTGGAGTTACATTTCTTGTAATTAAACCATTACCAAGTTTTGGTAAAAGATGTTTTAGAATCATACATGCCCTCCTCTCACAAAAATATATGCTTTGCCTGCATTTGTAATTCCATCTGGGTCAGCAAGATACGCACCTATAATTGCCACATCTCCTGAAATTGAGACAGAGAAGCCGAAGTTGTCACCTCTTGCTTTGTCAGAAGCTATCAAAATATCTTCCTCTATCCACGAGGTTCCATTGTATCTAAAAATGTACGCTTTGCCTGCATCTAAAGTTCCACCTGGGCTAGCATAATACGCACCTACAATTGCTACATCTCCTGAAATTGAGACGGAGACACCGAAGTTGTCGTTTGCTGCTTTGTCAGAGGCTATCAAAATAGCTTCCTGTATCCATGAGGTTCCATTGTATCTAAAAATGTAGGCTTTGCCTGCATCTTCAGTTCCACTTGGGTCAGCATAAGTGGCACCTACAATTGCTACATTTCCTGAAATTGAGACAGAGCCACCAAACCAGTCACCTACTGCTTTATCAGAAGCAGTCAAAATATCTTCCTCTATCCACGAGGTTCCATTGTATCTAAAAATGTACGCTTTGCCCGCATTTGTAGTTCCATCTGGGTCAGCATAAGGGGCACTTACAATTGCTACATCTCCTGAAATTGAGACAGACCAGCCAAACTGGTCATTTGCTGCTTTGTCAGAAGCAGTCAGAATAGCTTCCTGCACCCACGAGGTTCCATTGTATCTAAAAATGTACGCTTTGCCTGCATCTGTAGTTTTACCTGGGTCAGCACGATTCGCACCTACAATTGCTACGTTCCCTGAAATTGAGACAGAGCAGCCGAACCAGTCACCTCTTGCTTTATCAGAAGCTATCAAAATAGCTTCCTGTATCCATGAGGTTCCATTGTATCTAAAAATGTAAGCTTTGCCCGCTTGTGCAGTTTTACCTGGGCTAGCATAATACGCACCTACGATTGCTACATCTCCTGAAATTGAGACAGAAGTGCCGAAGTTATCACCTCTTGCTTTGTCAGAAGCTGTCAAAATATCTTCCTGCACCCACGAGGTTCCATTGTATCTAAAAATGTACGCTTTGCCTGCATCTAAAGTTCCACCTGGGGCAGCATCACTCGCACCTACAATTGCTACATTTCCTGAAATTGAGACAGAGCAACCGAACCAGTCATTTGCTGCTTTATCAGAAGCAGTTAAGATTTGAAACCTACTGTTTGGAATTACATTTCTTGTAATTAAACCATTACCAAGTTTTGGTAAAAGATGTTTTAGAATCATACATGCCCTCCTGATATAATAAGTACAGAAAAGGTACTGATACTATTGCTGACTCTTTGCTTGCTGGAGTTGCTGTTACATGCTGTCGGGCAAGTTTGTGATTGTTGGTATATAACGATGTAACAGTAATTTCTATATCATTAGCGTTTGTTGTGTATTGTGTTGCATACATAACACCTCCTTTATAACAACTATACTATATAATATATCAGAAATAATAATAAACTCAAGTAAGTAGGAGATATATAATTATTACACTCACTAATCTCGTATACTACCATATGTATCGTTTTGGATTATGTACTGTGCCCACAAGTGTGTGCCTATAACACACATATAAAAAAAGCCTTTCATCACGAAAGGCTTTGTATATTAGCTAACCGACTACTATCGATTGTCTTGTTAGAAAAGAGCATATACATTGAGGCTTGGTATCTCCTCTAAATATACACTATGCTCATCTTGCAATGTCTCAATAACATCTTGTGCCGTAATGTGAAGTACAGGAGATGATTCAGCGTTGGCTACTTGTTTCAGAATGCGCTTTAATTCGTCAGCCATAACGTTAAAAATAGTATCAACTGAATTAAAATCTACAAGTAATGCTGCATACGGTGATGTGTTTGTTAGTTCTTGCAATATATGTAACATAGAAAGAATGGTTGCTACTACTTTGTCCCTTACTACTATATCAAACTTTGTTAGTTGCCTACTCTCTTCTTCTGCAGTCTTTATAACGAATGGAGCTGCATTGCTGAGCTTTATGTTATATAACAAAAGATAGTCATCTTCACCTGGTATAGTAGTAATACCTAATCCTAATCCATATCCAATCGTATATAATATATCAGATACAGTATCATAAGAAACGTTATTGAGATCTTTCTCTGAAACTTCGAAAGTCTGATCCCTTTGTATAATGCTACGCATTATGTCCTTTAACTCTTCATCCATATCCTTTCTTGGATATAATAATCCAACACCATAATTCATTGCCAGAGGTATCTTTGTTTCTTGTACATCTCCTTTGCTATCTTTCCATCTGATAATAGGTGATTGTATCTGTATACTACTTGCAGCTTTAACATCATTTTCTATGTCCCTTAGCATCATATATAATGATTCTAAATGCGATTTAAGCTCAGAATAAAGACCTTTGTATAATTCAGAAGAATCAACAAGCTCTTCATCTTCTAGTACTATGTTGTCTATATCTGCCATATATATTCTCTCCTACTATATAAAACTATATAAAATATGTAAAATAATAGAAAAGGAACTATACTTATTAAGATTTCTTCTTATATATTTATTGATGAATGGTTTGGATAGTTGGCTTTAGAGAGGAACGGTAATACAACATCTGTTCCTCTCAACTTTTATGTTATAATGCTGAAAGTCTTATAAAACCTCTGATTGTTTCTAGTCCTTCTCTCCCTTTATCACTTAGTACATTGTTAAGTGTAATCACTGACTTCGTTTTTGTTTTAAACTCATAAGAAGCTGCTACAAGTATATGTTTTGCAAGCACTGTAGCTGAGCGATTTGAGCCTATTGTTGCTATCTTTTTCTTATTACTTAGAAATGAATCAAATAGCTTGATATATGCATTACATACTGAATCTGCAATTGGTACCTTATCTGAGTAGTGAGAGAGAATTGAACCTAACATACACAAACTATACCAATTATGTATGCGTGAGAGTACAGTGTGTGTGGCTTTTTCTATCTGACTATCATATTTAGTCTTTACTTTGTATCTGAATATTGAGCATAAATGATATATTGCATCAAGTAGTAAAAGTGAGCTTATTTTTACAGATGCTGTATTGTTAAATAACTTGAAATAAGCACTAAAGAAATATGGATAAAACTTTTGTATAGCATATACAATATCATTACCATGTGTCCGAACATTTTGACCTGAAGGACCTACAATGTTCTCAACATTTGATATGAACTTCTTAGGTGCAGCAAGAATGAGGTTGTAGCATTCTTTTTCTACCTCTTCCTCACTGACTCCACCCCTTTCATAGTTATAGTACAACATCAGAAGTGTTGACAAGAAATGTAATGAGTAGGGTAGCCTTGTTTGAGTATTCTTCATAAAAGCTCTTTTAATATATCTACCCCTTCTTTCCCGAATATACGGCGAACAAATTCCAACATCTCCTCTTCTGTGGATCCGCTGAAAGAAGTAGACTTTTGCAAGAATGTTATAAACGTTTCTTTGTCTAATACATACTTGCCTTTATTGTCTTGTGTAATAAAGAACTGAGGTTGTAAGTAAAAACATTTCCTGAATCTATCTTCAATATTCATAATCTTTCTCCTTAAAAAAATATGCACCTGGCATAGTTATATAACTACGCCAGGTGTTTTAATACTACTTAATACGCACTCTTACTTCGTATGACTTGCGTGTGGTTACTTCAATCAGATCTTGCACCTTTGGAAGCACACCAAGTACTTCAGCTTTGCTGATGCTTACCGAAAGAGCTCGCCATTCATTTGTGCGATTGATGAATGCTTGAGGATCTGAGATATTCCGTACCTCAATTGTTTTAATGATGAATTCATGGCCATTTTCTTCTTTAACACCAGCACTTTCAATCGCCTCATACATGGCTCGCAGTTCCTGCTCCTTCTCTTTGAGTGCTCTGCGCAAGGCTTGCACTTCTTGCTGTACTGCATACACTGTTTTTAATTTTGGGACTGACTTTCTTGTAAGCATACGCTTTCTCCTTATTGTAAATTTTGTCTCTATATAGAGACAATGTGTTCTAAAGGGAATCGAACCCTCTTAAAAACACCAGTAGAACATATTGTTGCTATTGTATAATATAGTACGTGTTTGTTAAACTTGTACTTACTTTTTTCTGCGATTCTAGCTGTAAAGCTACATACAGCACATAGCATTTGTAGCTAGTATTTGGTTTACTACTAAAAGCATACTTGTTGAGAATAAGTAGAGACATGTGCCCTGGAGGGAATTGAACCCTCCTACTAGCACCAGCAGGGCTACTGTATTAAGCAAGATTGTCTAGTACAGTTATCTGTACTAGCAAATCATAGGCTTGTGTGACTACATCTCTATACTCCGCCTTTGGTACCTTTATAAATTTCTTTATTATGTGATCCATTGCTTCTGTAATCACAACAGACCTAAACTGATGTGCATTTTCTCGCAACAGCTGAATGATTGTAAGGTCTGCCATATTTACGCACATATCAATCACATCCTGTTCTGCCATTTGAGTTGTATGTTGATATGGTGAGTTCTTGATGAAAGATGTGAACTCCTCCCACCCTTTGTGTTGGAGCAAACTGTACACAGTTTCTTTAGTGTACGGTTCGCTTGTACTTACTCCGAAAACACAAAGTGCTAAACTCTTAGCTGAGCTTGCCTCCATCTCCTTCTGCCGCATTTCCTCTGATAGACATTTGTATATGTAGGCTAAGGATGACTTGTCCATCACAACAAACTGGTCTGTACATTTGTTATATAGCATATAAGCATCATGAGGAGTTAATGTTACCTTTAGCTTATTTAACATAGCTACAATTGTTCTTAGATTAGAGAGAGTATACGTAGCATCCACTTCAACAAGAATTGTAACTAAGATATCTGCAATCTTCTTAGAAGTATCAAGAGGTAGAGATCTTGAATTCAATATCTTCTCAAACATATCTGATGTTTTTGCACTAATTTTCTCTTTAATGATGCTACGTACAGATTCCAGATCAGTTGTGATGCGCTGTTTAAGATTTGGTGATTTATATAACTTACACTCTGTCTCAAACAGACTTGGATATGGCACATCTTTCTCAAGAGCTATGCTAAGAATATCAGTAAGAAGTGTTGCGAGATCTTCAACTAACCGCTTTGTAACAAACTTATTAGCTGACTCACTACTCTTAGCTACTTCCCGTACGAGCTGGAAAACGCTCCATATCTTATTTCTTGTGTTCATACACGCCCTCCTTTGTTACATATTGTCTCCAACTGGAGACATGTGCCCTGGAGGGAATCGAACCCTCCTTTAGCACCAGCAGGGCTATTACTTACAAAGATTCTTTAATACAGTTGCCTCTATCAGTAGTTGATATGCTTGCACGAGAAGGTCTTTATATTCAGGTTTTGGCGTATCTACTACGTTCCTTATTATAAGCTTTACTGCATCTATAATCAATTTAGGTCTAAACTGATGCACATTCTCGCGCAATATTTGAATGATTGTAAGGTCTGCAATTTGCTCACACATATCAACTATGTCAGATTCTACCATCTGGGTGAAGTGCCGGTATGGTGCAGCATTAAGGAACGATGTAAAAGCCCCCCACCCTTTGTGTTGAAGTAAACTGTAAACAGTTTCTTTAGTGTACGGTTTGCTCATACTTACTCCGAAAACACAAAGCGCTAAGCTCTTGGCTGAGCTTGCCTCCATCTCCTTCTGCCGCATTTCCTCTGATAGGCATCTGTATATGTATAGTAAAGAGTGTTTGTCTGAGAAGGTGTGGTCTGCACACCTATTATACAAAGCATAGGCATACGCAGGAGTTAATGTTATGTTTAACTTCTCTAACAAGTCCACAATTATTCGTAACCTAGCAGAAGTATGCATAAATTCAGAATCCACTTCAACAAGAATCTTAACCAAGATATCTGCAATCTTCTTAGGAGTATCAGGAGGAAGAGACCTTGAATTCACTATCTTCTGAAACATGTAGGATACTCCTGTGCTGATTTTCTCTTTGATAATGTTACGCACAGATTCCAGATCAGTAGTGATGCGCTGTTTGAGATTTGATGATTTATACAACTTACATTCTGTCTCAAACAGGCTTGGGTATGGCACATCTTCTTCAAGACAACTCTTGAGAATATCAGTAAGAAGTGTTGCAAGATTTTCTACTAACTGCTCTGTAATGAACTTGTTAGCTGACTCACTACTCTCAGCTACTTCCTGTACGAGCTCGAAAACATCCTGTATTTTAGTTCTTATGCTCATACAAACCCTCCTTTGTTAAATTTGCCTCCAACTGGAGACATGTGCCCTGGAGGGAATCGAACCCTCCTACTAGCACCAGCAGGGCTAGTTTTCTAGTCTACATGCGAAGTAAATAACATAATAGATTGAATGTATCTTGTTAAACAACTCAACTGCTACTTCATTAGGAATATAAGCAATTTGAGCAAGGAGTGTGCTTACAAAATCTTGAAAGTCAATGAGAGGACTGTACCACATAATCAGTACATCTAAATCATGTAACATCTCTAAAAGTTTATCCTTTATAGACTTATCTAGTTGTGGGCTAGATGATTGTATTAACTTTTTGATTTCATGCCCTGCAGCTTCTAAAGCTCTCTTCTTAGAACCGTTACTTCCTTGCAACCATATAGGATGCTTAAATAATCTTTCAAGCTTACCTATACTTAAATAACATATAAAGGAAGTAAATAATTCGTTATCAGTAGAGTTATCAAACAATTCATCAATTATCTCTTCTGCAAGGGATTTAAGTTTTGTTGTTCCTTTGTCAGTGTAAATCCCTGTTATATACCATAAGCACACTGCTAAGTCATGACCCTGCATACCAGAAGTTGCAGCTAACTTCATAAGTGCAAGGAGAGAGCGAGGGTCTAGCATATTAAGTACTTTAGGATGATCTAACTGGAGCATTTCAATCGTTAGGTACACATGCGTGTATCTACACCTTGAAGTGTTACTACTATACTTGAACTCGTCTTTTCCAAGCTTACTTAGAGATAAGGCGAATGTGTATAGTGCAGTAGCTAGTGCGTTAAAACCAACTACTCCCCACTTTTTGAATATTTCCTCACACACTACAGGTATAAGATTTCGTATGCGTACCTTTATACTTTCATCTGCAAGATCATCATCTTTTGTAATCTTAAAAATCTCATACTTATCTGACCACCCATCTTCTTGTAGACTAGTAAACAGTTTGTCTGCAACTGCATCATAAACCTCACTCTCAACAGAAGGTAAATCCCGTAATAGCATACAGAAGTTAGCAATTCGTATACACTTTTCTTCTGACATATACGACCTCCTTTGTTACATATTGCCTCCAACTGGAGACATGTGCCCTGGAGGGAATCGAACCCTCCTAATAGCACCAGCAGGGCTAGTTCTGTAAGTTCTGCACTACAGCGGCTTGTACTAACAAACTATGTGCGCTAGTTAGAATCACACCATGTTCAGGCTTTGGGAAATATGATATGGTTCTTATTATATTTCCCACTGCTTCTAATATAAACAAAGGCCTGAGCTGGTGTACATTTTCATGGAACGCACTGATAACAGCTTGATTAACTACTTCGTTCTTCTTACATATATGTACCATAACTTCTTCTATGTAGTGAAGAGAGGAACGATGCGTACCAGCTACGTTCTCTGAAAGCTTTGCCCAACCTTTGTGACTGATTAGTTTGCAAACAGCTTCTGTAGGGTAGGGAGGGCAACCTGCTACCCCAAATACACACAAAGCAAGACTTCTTATTGAGGGTGATTCAAATTCACGCTGTCTCATTTCTTCTGACAGGTGGTTATAAATGTACTCAAGAGGAGCTCTAGATGAGAGTACATAAGAGTCTGTATCTTCCCCGCACCGTTGATATAATGCGTATATATCTTCAGCGGGTAGACTCTTATTCATATTTTTTAGCAATGCTACAATCTTTTCTAAATCAGTGAGGGAGAGGTGATTTTGTAAACGTATCCCAGGATTCTTGTACAGATTAAGCAGTGTTATGATCAAAGCGTGTCCAACTTTCACATGAGAATCACTATACAGTACCTTTGAACTCAATATCTTTTCCACTACAGAGAATGGCTTTACCTTAACTACATTGTAGATTTTGTCCTTTATAGGATCAGGATCAGTAGCAATCTTTTGCTTGAGTACATCTGATTTGTACAGCTTGAACTCTGTCTCAAACAGAGTTGGATATGGAAGGTTGTTATCAAATTGACTTTTAAGAATACTGATTAGCACAGTAGAAAGTTGGTGTGCCAGTTCCACTGCAACAAATTCTGTAGCCGAATCGTTGCCATCAACCTCTTTCCACAATATCCTGAGTACATCCTGTATTTTAGTTCTTATGCTCATACAAACCCCCTTTGTTAAATTTGCCTCCAACTGGAGACATGTGCCCTGGAGGGAATCGAACCCTCCTAATAGCACCAGCAGGGCTAGTTCCGTAAGAACTGCACTACAGTGGCTTGCATCAACAAGTCATATGCGCTATTTAAAACCTCCTTATATTCAGGCTTTGGAAAACGTGATATTTTTCTTATTATACTCCCCATTGCTTCTAGTATAAACGAAGGCCTGAATTGATGCAGATTGTTACGGAATGCGTCGATAACAGCTTGATTAATTGCCTCATTAACGCTACATATGTTAGCCACCATGATTTCTCCTATGAAATCAAGAGAGGAACTATACGAACTAGCTGTGTCCTCTAAAAGCTTTGCCCAACCTTTGTGACTGATTAGTTTGCAAAGAAGTTCTATAGAGTATGGACGACAGCTTGCTACTCCAAATACACACAAGGCAAGGCTTCTTATTGAAGCTGCTTCAAATTCTCGCTGCTTCATTTCTTCTGATAGATGTTCGTAGATATACTCAAGGGTAGCTCTAGATACATATGTATAGTACCTTACATCTTCCCCACACCGTTGATATAATGCGTATGCATCTTCAGCAGATAGACTCTCATTCATATCTTTTAGCAATGCCACAATCTTTCCTAAATTAGCAAAGGAAAGAGTATTCTGTAAATGTATATCAGGATTCTTATACAGCTCAAGCATTGTTCTAATTACAACATACCCAACTTTTGTGCGAGAATCACTATACAGTACCTTTGAATTCAATATCTTTTTCACTATAGAGAATGGTTTTACCTTAACTACACTGTAGATTTTGTCCTTTATAGAATCAGGATCAGTAGCAATCTTTTGCTTGAGTACATCTGATTTATGCAACTTAAACTCTGTCTCAAACAGAGTTGGATATGGAAGGTTGTTCTCAAACTGTGCTTTGAGAATGCTAATCAGTACGATAGAAAGTTGATGTGCTAGTTCTTCTGCAACGAATTCTGTAGCTGAATCGTTGCCATCAACCTCTTTCCACAATATCCTGAGTACATCTTGAATCTTAGGTTTTGTGTTCATACAAACCCCCTTTGTTAAATTTGCCTCCAACTGGAGACATGTGCCCTGGAGGGAATCGAACCCTCCTACTAGCACCAGCAGAGCATTAGTATGAAACAGTTACACCAAACGGAGCTTTATGATCCTCATTATTCATGACCCAGATGGTTGGTACATCTACTGCATCTGGTTTGGGATAAGGACCATCTCCGTCAGTGAAAATTATAACAAGTGAGGGATTGATCATTTCATTACTGAGGTAGGAGAATATAACGTTAAAATCTGTACCTCCATCACCAAATCTAAAACTTATCGATTCAGGTTCAGTTGATTCTTCTATTGCATCAACTTTCCTGATCGTTACATCAAACTGCAATATTGTTCCTTGCAGTTTGTATTCTCTAAGGAGATACAGGACCTCAGAAATGAAATCGTGCATATCCTCTTGACTAATCGAACCAGATACATCTAAGCAGATAACTACATTATCTAACATCTGGTCAAGTTTAGCCTTTCCAGGAAGATATAATCCTTGAGAGATGAATCTTCTGTTAGGCATTGACCAGGATGATACTGGATGATTAGTTAGATAAGACGCAAGAACATCTTGCCACCTGACTTTTGGAGGAGCTATTAGTTTGTTGATGATCTGTTTGATTGGATCAGGTAGATTTGACCCCCAACTTCCATCCATCTTTGCTTGTGTTGCGGCTCGCACAATCTTCTTTGTTACATCATCATACGCCTGTTCAGAAGGGGCAGGAGCAATTTGATGTTCACCACCATCTCCTTTCTTGTATTTCTCCACAGCTTTCTTTGCTTCTTCATCTTTTAGTGGACTATTTGTGCTGCTTTGTCCCTTGTTCTTATTATTACCGTTACCACTACCACCATTTGCACCTTTTTTCTTCTGCTGATCTACTTTTTTCATGAGCTCATGGTAGAGTTCTTCTGCTGAGGGGATTTTTTGTTCCCCGTTCTGTATGTGCTCTATGACGAGATCAGTTACAATGTTCCACGCCAGCATATCTCGATTACCAAGGCGCGGAAGATGCTGTAGAACAATGTGCAACACTTCATGTTCTAGTACCTTCTCTACCATTTCATCTGAAATTTCCTCGAAGAATTTTGGAGAATACTTTATTTGCACCCCATTCGTGCAAGCAGTAGGAATACTTTCATCCGCCACTATTGGAAATTGAAGGAGTAAATGACCGTAAAATGGATGCTTTCTAAGCACCCTTACGATCGCTTTTGATACTTTTTTCATATACAGCCCTCCTTTTATAATGTTACACTCCTTGAGAGAGTGCAATTAGCCTGAGAGAGGAATTGAACCTCTCCTTGAACCCAACCAGGCAGGCTACACACGAGAGTTAGAGAAGTACATCCCCGTGATTTGCAACCCAAGAGGAGAACTCTTGGATCTTTAAGAGCTTTCCTCCTTCTTTCGCATATAATATCCTCATTCCAAGTACAGATAACTCAGAAGGAATATCTGTATGCGAAAAGAATTTTACCTTAGCTCTGGTCTCAACCTCACTTGCATTGCAGATGCCAACTATTGCGGCATACTGCAAGGAACGCTCAAGTGCTTTGAACTTACTAATGTTGTTAATCAGTTCTTTCGGCTGGACAGCCTCAGAAACCTTTACATATTCTGTAAATTCAAGAGCTGTTCCTGACCCTATGAGACCTGCAATAAGCTCTGTGTTAACCTCCTTGTGATGCTTAATCAAATTACTGACCCACTCCCAACTTCTTGGATTGCAAGTAGGTCTTTGTAACGCATCAGGAGGCTCGATCAGTTTGCCTGACCACAAGACATAGCTTATAACTCTGCTATCTATGTCTCGCGTTACTGCATACTCAGTAAAGTCCTCTAATCTTGCTTCAACTTCAATATGAAGCAATCTACGAATTAGAGGGTCAGGCATTTGTGTTACACCCGCTTTATCACTCTGCCTATTACCTGCACATATTATCTTCCATCCGTCTGGTAATCTATATTCTCCTAACTTCCTGTCCAGAACCAACTGGTACAGGGAATGTAAAACCTCTTTTGAGCCTAAGTTAATCTCATCTAAGAAGAGAATACCTTTCCCTGTAGTGGGAAGAAACACAGGTGTTTTCCACACTGTTTTGTTATCTACTATAGCTGGAATTCCTCTCAGATCTACTGGTTCTAAAAGGGACACCCGCAGATCAATGAGCTGAAGATCCAACTCTTCACCTGCTATTTGTTTAACAATTGTTGACTTCCCTATACCAGATGGCCCCCACAGCATCACAGGAGGGAGACCCGGAGTAGTTAAAGCTAACTTCACAAGGTGTAACGCTTTTTTGATCCCTACCATACACAACCCCCTTTGTTAAATTTGCCTCCAACTGGAGACATGTGCCCTGGAGGGAATCGAACCCTCCTTTAGCACCAGCAGGGCTAGTTCTGTAAGTTCTGCACCACAGTGGCTTGCATCAACAAGTCATATGCGCTATTTAAAACCTCCTTATATTCAGGCTTTGGAGAATGTGATATTCTTCTTATTATATTCCCCATTGCTTCTAGTATAAACAAAGGCCTGAATTGATGCAGATTGTTACGGAATGCGTCGATAACAGCTTGATTAATTGCCTCATTAACGCTACATATGTTAGCTACCATGATTTCCCCTATGAAATCAAGAGAGGAACTATTCATACTAGCTGTATCCTTTAAAAGCTTTGCCCAACCTTTGTGACTGATTAGTTTGCAAAGAAGTTCTATAGAGTATGGACGACGGCTTGCTACTCCAAATACACACAAGGCAAGGCTTCTTATTGAGTCTGCTTCAAATTCTCGTTGCCTCATTTCTTCCGATAGATGTTCGTAGATATACTCAAGGGGAGTTCTAGATACATATGTATAGCGCCTTACATCTTCCCCACACCGTTGATATAATGCATATGCATCTTCAGCGGGCAGACTCTTATTCAGATCCTTTAGCAATGCCACAATCGTTCCTAAATCAAAAAAGGAAAGAGGATTCTGTAAATGTATATCAGGATTCTTATACAGCTCAAGCATTGTTCTAATTACAGCATACCCAACTTTTGTGCGAGCATCCTTATACAGTACCTTTGAATTCAATATCTTTTTCACCATAGAGAATGGGTTTACCTTAACTACTCTGTAGATCTTGTACTTTATAGGATCAGGATCAGTAGCAATCTTTTGCTTGAGTACATCCGATTTGTACAGCTTGAACTCTGTCTCAAACAGAGTTGAATATGGAAGGTTGTTATCAAATTGACTTTTAAGAATACTGATTAGCACAGTAGAAAGTTGGTATGCCAGTTCCACTGTAACGAATTCTGTAGCTAGATCATTGCCATCAACCTCTTCCCTCAGTATCCTGAGTACATCCTGTATTTTAGTTCTTATGCTCATACAAACCCCCTTTGTTAAATTTGCCTCCAACTGGAGACATGTGCCCTGGAGGGAATTGAACCCTCCTTTAGCACCAGCAGGGCTACTCTTCTAACCTGTGTAGCATAGTAGCTTCAACCATTAGCTTATACGCTTTGTGTAAAATCTCACTATACTCAGGCCTTGGATAGTCTAACATATTTCTTAGCATAAGATCTGTTGTCTGCATAATAAACAGTGGCCTGAAGATGTGCATATTTTCCCACAGTATGTCAATAACCTCTGCTGCTAATGCTCCTCTCTTCCTATCATTTATGTTAGTAGAGGAGTGAATAATATTGCCACATATGCTACGCATAGCGTCTTCTACTAAATCAAGTGTGTGGTGATATACGGTACATATCTTACGCTCATACTCCTCCCATCCTTTGTGCCTAAGTAAGGGACAGATGATATCTTCAATATTCTCACCCCTAAGGTCAACACTATCAGCACTAAGGACACAGAAGATGAGACTTTGTACTGAGGTCGAGTTAAGCTCTTGTTCTTTCATCTCCTCTGAGAAATACCTGTAAAGGTATTTACTACTAGCAACTTCTTTTATACTGCTATTAAATTGATACTCTTTATACTGCTTGTATAGCATATATGCTTGTTCAGGAGATAGCTTTATATTAAGAGTATCTGCTAACCCTATGAAGCTTTGTATTTCATCATTAGACATCTCACTCTTCAAATCTAACTTAAAGAATACTGTGAACAAGAGCACCGCTATCTTCTTGTGAAGTTCACCAGAAAGTGATTTGGACCTCACCAGATTAGATAAGGTGACGAATAGATCTTTTTGAATCACAGTTTCAATCTTGCTCTTTGCAGTATGCAAGATGTCTTGCTTTTGTTTAGATGATTTGTATAACTTGAACACTGTCCTGAAGAAACTGGGATACTCGCCTTTTGCAAGATATTCTTTAAGAGATTCAAGTAAGAGTGTAGTGAGGCCTTTTGTAAGCTCTTCTGTGATGAATATCTTAGCTTCTTTGTTAGCGTTAGCTTCTCTTTCCAAGACACTCAGTACAGTAAGTAGACAGACTTTTATATACATACAAACCCTCCTTTGTTAAATTTGCCTCCAACTGGAGACATGTGCCCTGGAGGGAATCGAACCCTCCTTTAGCACCAGCAGGGCTACTTTTCTTGCACTACAACATATTGTTTTCTAAGGCTTACTTTAATTAAATCCATAATCTTATTAGTAAGTCCAAGAGTATCACATTTTGTGATACTTACTGATAAAGCACCCCACGCTTGTGTTCTTTTGATAAATTCTTCATTATATGTTGAAGGAATGGAACGAATCTCAATATCTTTCACTATCAATTTGTATTCATTATCTTCTTCTTCCTTACTTTCAATAATACTTTCACAGAGCATTTTGAAACGCTCCTCTTTCTCCTTCAACTCGGCCTTGAGCTGTTTTATTTGTTCTTGTAACTTGTAAGCCTCACGCACCTTTTTGTTAGACTTAGACATAGTAGCCTCCTTTAAAATAATTTTGCTCCATCAAAGGAGCATGTGCCCAGGAGAGGACTTGCACCCCTCTAATCCTATTCTGGGCAAAGAGTGTTGCGTATATATAATATATATCAAATACTCTAAAAAACTATTTATTTTTTAAAAGTACTATTTAAACGGTCCTCTTTGCTTTCTATACTCCCCGCGATAAAAAAATAGGAGTAAGGAACTAACTATTCCTTACTCCTGAAAAAAGAGTGAGACAAGCCTCACTCAATGAATAGCGCTTCCCTACAATGATAGATCCTGCTTTTCTTCTTTGCCGCTTCGATAGCCTCTTGAAACATCGATACATCAGTTACCTTTTCCAGCTTAGCTTTGGCTTCATTGTCAATTATTTCTGTTACTCTGTATACGTTTATCTCATACTCATTGTCTCTCCGATAGCAATTTACAACAATGTCACCTACTTCAATAGGTATTAACGCATGTACACTGTTTGCAAGCTCTCCTTTCCTCCTTATGAAGATTGGTCTTTTCTTTTCGCCATTCTTTCCTGCAACTATCTGACATCTTCCACTGTTTGTCATTCCTCCACCGCATTCCCATAGACATTTCTTTCCGCTCTTTGATACTTCTAAATCTAATGTCATCATATTTACCCCCTTTAAATAATTTTGCTCCATCAAAGGAGCATGTGCCCAGGAGAGGACTTGCACCCCTCTAATCCTATTCTGGGCAAAGAGTGTTGAGTACATAACACTCTGAAATCAATTCATTAAATCGTGTACATTGCCTGATGGCATTTGTACATCCCTGCTTTTCTGATTGCGGCATTAACAGCAGATTTCAGAAAATCTGGTATATCCGCGTTTGTGGATGTTTTATACTCTAACACACACTCCAAATAATCCTGATAAATTCCTTCTACTCTTAGTACTTGAATTATATACTCGAACCGATGGTGCTTACATTTTATAATGTAGTCACCTTTTCTAACAATAAACAAAGCGTGGTTGGAATTATTGCGAGTGTGCTTTGGTATAAAAATCGGTTTCATTCGGTTACCGTTAGAATCACAGATGATCTGCGATTCGCCCTCATACTGACGACTTCCGCCATATTCCCATACAGCAGGAAATCCCTGCCTTGTCCATATAAACTTATCATATCCTCGAACTAAAGTAACTATATTGTTATCCATATTAAAACTCCTTTAAAATAATGTTTTGCTCCATTAAAGGAGCATGTGCCCAGGAGAGGACTTGCACCTCTCTAATCCTATTCTGGGCGGGGAGTGTTATTAAAATTAACGCAAAGACTAATTAAAACCTGTTTGGAGGGGAATAGTGTTATTAAAACTACTATTTAAACGGTCCTCTTTGCTTTCTATCCTCCTCCGCAATAAAAAAAATAGGAGTAAGGAACTAACTATTCCTTACTCCTGAAAAAAAGAGTGAGGTTTCCCTCACTCAATGAATATCGCTTCCTTGCAGTGATAGATTTGACTCTTTTTCTTTGCTGCATCTATCACTTCCTCGAGTCCTTTCGGATCCCCTATCCACTCATTATCTACGAATCTTGCTATTTCCATCAATTCTGCTATATTTTCATTAATGGTCCATACCCTGTACACGCGTATATCAAAGTTCCCTCGCTTGTGATAGCATTCCACTACCACATCGTTTGTTTCGATTGGTATCAATGCGTGAACCGAATTACTCAGTTCACCCCTCTGTCGAACAAAAATAGCCTTTTTCTTTTTACCTTCGGCAGATGCAATAATCCGACTTCTGCCACTATTCGTCATTCCTCCTCCACTTTCCCATAAACATTTTGCACCTTTCTTTGATATTTCTAATTCTAATGTAGTCATATTAAGCCTCCTTTGAAATAATTTTGCTCCATCAAAGGAGCATACGCCCACGAGAGAATCGAACTCTCCTAATACCCCATCCAGGGAAGGGCATCAAATGAATTTAATATACCACCACCAGGGTATCAAATTAATTTAATACCCTACCACCCACCGGTGGTGGTGTGAAAAGGAGGCAACCTTTATATATAAACCTACTAAAATTAAAAATATAAATAAAAACAAATAAACTATCAATAATACCATTAATTAAAAATATAAATAAAAACAAATAAACTATCAATAATACCGTTAATTAAAAATATAAATAAAAACAAATAAACTATCAATAATACCGTTAATTAAAAATATAAATAAAAACAAATAAACTATCAATAATACCATTAATTAAAAATATAAATAAAAACAAATAAACTATCAATAATACCGTTAATTAAAAATATAAATAAAAACAAATAAACTATCAATAATACCGTTAATTAAAAATATAAATAAAAACAAATAAACTATCAATAATACCGTTAATTAAAAATATAAATAAAAACAAATAAACTAT
>Ga0209809_1001020_pt1 | contig 23975 bp, 18 predicted proteins | sample YNPMSTMetaG_FD_186172 | JGI IMG/M metagenome (GOLD analysis project Ga0209809, IMG submission 186172) | Anoxygenic and chlorotrophic microbial mat microbial communities from Yellowstone National Park, USA - YNP MS-T MetaG (SPAdes) (version 2) ...
TTTCGTTGTCTAATAGTTGCTCGGCTAAAATGAGCAAATCTTCAAAATCTAAAACGCCTTCCAGAGTTTTATATAGCTTAAATTTTTCTTTTGCTGATTTATAAATTTCAATTAGAGATTTGATGTGATTAAACCTTGTCTCTTCATATTCAATCGAGAAATTTATCATATCGCTAAAATTCGAAATGATTTGTTGGAATTGTAGTAAGGATGAGCTTTCATCTGCATTCTTGAAATTTCTCTTTCTAATTTTGTAGTCCTTAGTTAAGATTACTTGGCATATTAAACCAAGAATGTTTTGAAATTTTTTAAAATCATAATCCACTAATAAGGCAGACAAAGCATTTTCAATTTCATCAATTCCATTTAAAATTTCCTGTCTATTTGATTTGTCTGTGATTTCATTTTTAATTGAAGGAAGAAGTTGTAATGCAGTTCGAAGTTTATGTTCGTAAATTGATTTGAAATATTCTTTCGCTTCATGTTTTATTTTTTGAAAGTAATTTTGAAAATCAAATTGCCCATTGGTTAAATAAATTTTTCCAATCAACTTATCGGTAAAAAACCTTTTCTCAATTAGCTTTATCAGGAATTTAATGGTATTGTCCTTTCCAAACATTCTCAACAAATCACGAACACCTGCATCGTTTCTTTCAACAAAATCAATTAAGGTGTCTTCGACGCTTTTCTCAATCAATTCTCGTTTTAATAAATCGTCAATGATTTCTGTGGATGGGTCAATGCCCGCTTCGATTGGGAATTCTCTAAGCAAATCAAAACAAAAGGAGTGAATAGTTGAAATTTTTGCTGATAAAATGTGCTCTCTGAATTCTTTAAGCTTTTTATACTGAAATGAATCTTTTGTCTGAATTAATACTTTATCAAGCTCAGAAGAAATTTTGTAAACAAGTTCTGATGCAGCTTTTTCGGTGAAAGTAATGGCGACAATTTCTTTGAACTTTACATTTTTATATATAATTGTTTCGATAAATCTTTTCGTTAAAATGAAAGTTTTTCCAGAACCAGCATTAGCGGTAACAATTGTATAGATGTCTAAATTTAGAGCCTGAACTTGTTGTCTTGTCAAAATACTCATTTCAATTCATTTTTTATTTGTGGAATTGCAACCATTACAATAGTTCCTTTTCCAACTTCACTTTTAATTTCAATTGTTCCGTTAATGTCGTTCAAAATTCTTTTCACAATTGGAAGTCCAAGTCCAGTACCTTCCGTCTTTGTTGAAAAGTTAGGGTCAAATATTTTGTTCAAAATTTCTTCGGGAATTCCTACACCATTATCTTCAATGTTGATGAAACAATAATTAGCATCTTTGTAAAGTTTAACTTTAATTTCAGTTGAATTTGCCTGAACAGAATTCTTAATGATATTTATAAACACTCGTTTTAGTTCTTCTTTATCTGCATTGACAAAGAAAGTTTCATTGGGGATTGTCTCAAATTCAATTTGAGTTTCTGCTGAAAATAAATTAATTACCTCTTTTAAAATTTCTTCAAGGTTGCATTTAATTATTTTTCTTTCAGGCATTCGTGCAAAGTGAGAAAATTCATTTGTAATTTTGGTTAATGTTTCAATTTGTTCAATTAGAGTCGTCGAGACTTTTCCAAATATTCGTGAAAACTCCTTTCGATTTTCTTTGTAAAGAAATTGAAGATGCTGTAAAGATAATTTCATTGGAGTAAGTGGATTTTTAATTTCGTGGGCGACTTGCTTAGCCATTTCTTTCCACGCCTGTTCTCTTTCAATTCGAGCTAAATTCTTTCGCGATTCTTCTAAATCTGAAATCATTTTATTAAACGCTTCAATTAAATCTCCAACTTCACCAGTTTCCTTCGGCTCAAGTTTTATAGAAAGGTCACCACTTGAAACTTTCTTTGTTGCTTCGGTTAACTCTGAAATTGGTTTTGTTAATCTTTCGAAGAATAAATTTCCAAATAAAAAGATTAAAAGGAGTGTAAGAGAATATGCGCCAAAGATGAAAGTATCAATCTGACCAAGTTCTCTCTGAATTTTTTCGTGTTGATAAATAGTTGGAATTGAGAGAATTAAATTTTCATTTTCAAGATTAACTTTTTTGTAACCTACCAGATAAGGGTAATCAGAAATATATTCAAAATCAAAAGTGTAGTTCTTGTGTTCAATAGTCAAATCATCGAAAACTCTAGCGGGCAAAGTATTTTGGAAAAAACCTATTTGATAAAGTTTTTTCTGTGTCGAGTAAATAAGTTTATGATTCTTATAAGCATTGAAATCAATTCCAAGATTCTGACTTAATCTGTATAACTCGTTAAAGTTTAATTTTGAATTTAATTGTAGACTTAAAATATCTAAATCTCTTTTTAATTCGTTTGAGAGATTGTTCTTCCATCTTTGCATTTCCGATTCACGGGTAAAATAAGCAAGGATGATAATTGGTATAAATGTTATGAAGAATAATCCAATAAATAACCTTGTCTTAAATTTGAGTTTGAACCTGTAACCTTTTGCCAGTAGAATAGCAGTAACGAGCATCAAAATTATTATAGAGATAATCAGGTGGACAAGGATAAATTTGAAAAGACTAAACAGCACCAAAATGGGACTACTTTTTGGAATACTTACAGAAATTAGTTCGATAGGTTGATTTGGATTGTAGATAAAAAAGTATGAATCAAATTTCTGATTATCTATCTGTTCGTTAATCCAGAATTCAAGTTTATTATTGGCTAGAGCATCGTTAATCAAAGTCTCGTCAATTTCTCTTATTTCTGGAAGTTCATTTCCCTTGAAAAGTTCAAGCTGATTATTTCTAAAAACATAAACTACAGCGTCGGGCAAAAGATTAAATGGATTTTTTTCGTACTTGATGTTTTTGAAAAGAGTGTTTGAAACTTCAGGTTGAAAATTTTTCTGACTTAATTCAATTACAATTCCACAATAGCCAGTGATTGAATTATTAAATCTTATTGGAATTACACCAAGTAAATCATTCGGTGAATGAGACTTTATCAAAAAAATAGTGAGATTGTTCACAAGTTTTGGGTCGAAATATTCGCTCAAGTAATCTGGTTCACTCATTCCAAAACCAAATGAGCCAATTGGTTTTCCATATTTGTCAAAGAGAAACAAATAAGAATTTAAGCCTTCATCACTTAAAATACTGTTAATCCACAAACGGTAACTTAGGAAGTTGAAGTCAGTATTGTTGTAACCAGAACTTGCTTCGATGAAAAATAGCTTGCTTAATTCTGTGTCGTTGGCAATCTGTTGTAGAGTTTGATTGAGAGCAAAGTTAATCAGCTGTTCTCTCGGTTTTAAGAGTTCACTGGCAATTGTTTTTTGTAATTCTCTTTTTTGCTCTTCATTTTTTTCATAAAGGAAAATTGATGAAAAAAAAGATGATACTATGAGAATTAAAAAGATTGTTCTAAAAGTAAAAATTGTATTCTCATTGAGCGAAAGATAAGCAATGAATAAAACTGAAGTTAGGAGTGAGACACTCGTGATTAAATTATACTGGGGATTGTTGTCTAGAAAATAAAAAGTAATGACAGGAACAATTAATAAGAGAATTGTAATCAATTTAACTTTGAAATTATCTTCAATCTCTAAAAATTTTAATGACCTATTAATTAAGTAAACAACAAAAATCAGATAGAGAACAAGAGAAAGTCCTGTTGCAAAAACTGAATAGTAAAGAATCAAATGAATGAAATCAGGAATTAGAGAAGGTTGTTCAAAAAATTTAATTGTTGAATCAAAAACAAAACTTCTAAATGATGCACCAAATCCACGAATTACCGCTGGTGTGATAAAGACAAGCAACAATGCTGGTATGATAGCAAATATTTTATTTTCTAATTTGTAGTCTGATTTATAATCCTTTTTTTCGAGCAAGTAAATCTTATAAAGAATAAGAATGACAATTAGATTTAGGGAAAGAGTAGTCGCTGTAATGAAAAGTTCGAGTGGAGATTTGACCAATCCGTATAAAAATCTTGAAGCATAAATAGATGGATTTACAATATTTCCTTCAAAGATAGATGATGGAAATTCTACAATTAAAAGAACAATTCTGTATAGCCAGAAGAGTCCAGTCACAGCAAGCGCTTGAATAAAACGGGATTGGATTGAGCCTAAATCTTTGAAAAGAGAGTAAATTAAAAATGATAGGATAAACAGGAAAATTATCTTTTGAATTTGTCCAAAATCTGAACTGAGTTTCTGAATGTAAATTAATTTTTCAGGAATTTGAATTGTAATATAAAAGGCAGTCTTTCCATCAAGATATTTTATCGGTTTATATGAAATTGCATTATTGGAAAGTTGTTCGGTTTTAATTGAGAAATAAAGTGTGTCCCATTGGATAGAGACTTTTAAATTAAATCTTTGTGTAAAAAAATCTACCAATGAACTTTGTTTTATAAATTCATTTCTAATCTGGTAATCTTCTTCAAATTTTTTAAATGAAAACAAATAGAAAGTCTCATTTGAAATGGAAATAATTTGTCCATAAACTAAATATGTTCTGAAATTTTCTTTTGTCAAATGAAAGCTGTTTAAGTTTTCAATGATGGAATTTTTATCTAAAGATATTAAATAATCTGACCAAGCAAACGAATTAAAACTGGAGTCAAAGACTTGATGTAAATAATCATCATCTTCGTGAGTTAATAAAACCTTGAAAATTTCATCTTGCTTTTTGAGAATTGATGAATTGTTTAGGATAGTAATTTGATTTAACTTTTCTTTGATTGAGTTATTTTTTTTTATTAAATCTTTTTGCTGTGCATCGAAAAATTTTTGAACATATTTATTAGAACTTTCAATTTTGTTCTCAATAAATTCATCCCAGTTTTCATCAACATAACTTTGATAGTAGGGGAAGATGAGAGCGGAGAGAATTAAAATCAAGAAACTTAATAAAATTGCAAGTTGAAGTCTATTCTCTTTAAGAAAAAGTCGAGATAAGTAACTTTTCATTAAAATCAATTAATTGAAATTTGAGTGATTTCCCATCTAAAGCCATTCCAGTAGAGATTTAAGTAGACTTGATATGTTTCGATTGAGCCTCTAAATCGACAAAACAATTTGCCAGATAGGTATGGCATAGAACCTTCCATCATTCTTGATGTAGTCTGAAAATTAATTGGCGAATAAACTCTAAAAAAATTATCAATTAAATAATAAGCTTGATTTTTTGAATAATAACCTCTCTCACCAGATTTTAGGCTAAGATAGACCTGCGGTGCAAAATATCTTGAAATATTACTAATATCCCCATCCGATAACCCATTGATTATATTTTCAAATTCAGTTTCAGGTAATGGATAAGATTTTTCGATTTTCGGATTCTCCTGAGAAAATTGACGAGTAGTGGAACGCTTCTGACCTTTCAAATCGCTTATCAAACTCGCAAGTACTAAAATTATTACAAGTAAAAAAATTTTTGTTCTCATATCGATTTTAAGTTATGTAATTTTAGGAATATTTAGAAATTATAACTAAGATATTAATTACGATTAAAAATTCTGTCATAAGTTTTTTGTTTGTTCATATCTCTTGTTCCCGTTTTTAAGTTCGGTGAAATTTTTAATTCACGATTTCCCTGCACCAGCTGATATGCCCAATCGAAAACAACTCTTTCATTGCTTAGGTATTTCACACGGAATTTTGCAAAATGATTATCCCAAGTCCAAACAACATAAGTGTGACCGACATAAAGTCGAACATCTTTCGTTGGACTCCAACCAGAAATTGGAGCTTTATCAATATCATAAATATCATTTGTCGGCCCCATATCTTGAATGTCTGTATCGTCATAAACAACCATATAATATTTTCCATTGTCATTATCAAAGAACATATCACAATTATCGTGATTGTAAGGCACTACAGAATAACTGGAGAAGTCATAGCCAGAATTATTTGAAAATCTCCTAAAATCAAAAATCACTTGATTGTAACCTTCAGGTCGCGGAGTATCGTAAACAACATCGGTTGATAATTCACTTTCGTTTCCTGAAAGGTCAATTGCTGTAATGGCGTAGTAATAAGTATTTCCGTTTCGAGCTGTATAATCAACGAAATAATTTCTTCGAGTAAAACCAATTAATTCGTAACGACCATAATATGAATAACTTCTGTAAACATTATAGCCATTTAGGTCTTTTTCCAAATTATGTTGCCAGTGTAATTCAATCCAGTTATCGCCTGTAATTGAGTAGATATTTTTTGGTGGTTTTGGCGGAATGTTATCTCGATAATCTGAAATATCGGTTTGAAAGATACAGCCATAAAAAGTGAAAGTAGTAATGATGAAAAAAAGAATTTTTGTTTTCATTGTTTATCTCTTTTTCCAATCGTGTCCGCAAAGATTATGCCTTATAATTTTGAGTTATTTTAAAGATTTAAGCAAGTATCTTATTAAAAACAGTTCAATTTTGTAGACAAAATTTTTAATTGTTAAATGGTTCTTTATTTTAATAAAAATTATTCGAATATGTTTAGTGAAACTCGAACATTAATAGTCAACAAATTGTTTAAATCCTGAAAAATTTAATGAAGGTATTGAAAGATTTGAACTAATGTTTAATCGAATAGTAAAAATGGGCGGATTTTGCTTATATAAAATTCAATGCTTGAATAGTTATTGCGAATTGACTAAATTTCAATTGAGAGAATCGAAACTTAATACAAAAAGAAAGGAAAGAAATTAGATATGGAACCGAATTATTCGAATAGAGCTCACGATGTAATTAGAATTAGTCGAGAAGAAGCTCTCAGACTTGGTCACGACTATATAGGAACCGAGCATTTGCTTCTAGGAATTATTAAGGAAGGTGAAGGCATTGCAATTAAGATTTTGAAAAATCTTGGTGTCGATTTGCACAAGCTGAAAAAAGCAATTGAAGATACTGTCAAAACAACAGGCGGAACATTAACAATAGGAAATATCCCTTTCACAAAATCAGCAGAAAAGGTTTTAAGGATTTCTCAAATCGAAGCTAAAATTTATAAGTCTGAAGTAATTGGAACAGAGCATTTATTACTCTCTTTACTTCGAGATGAAGAAAATATTGCCTGCCAGATTTTACATCAATTCAATGTGAATTATGAATCTGTCAGGTCTGAATTAAACAACATTATAAGTGGTAAATCAGGATATAGTGAGTTTACACCACCAATGGGAAGAGCAGAAAAGAAAGTCGAAAGAACTCGAACTCCCGTTCTTGATAATTTCGGACGGGATTTAACTAAACTTGCTGCGGAAGATAAACTTGACCCCGTTATTGGTCGAGAAAGAGAAATAGAAAGAGTTGTTCAAATATTAAGTAGGAGAAAGAAAAATAATCCTGTTTTGATTGGCGAGCAAGGAGTTGGTAAAACGGCTATCGCTGAAGGATTAGCACTTCGTATTGTTCAGAAGAAAGTTCCAAGAGTTTTATATGATAAACGTGTCGTTACTCTCGACCTTGCTGCACTTGTCGCTGGAACAAAATATCGCGGACAATTTGAAGAACGAATGAAAGCTTTGATGAATGAACTCGAAAAAGCAAAAGATGTGATTTTGTTTATTGATGAATTACACACAATTGTCGGCGCTGGTGGTGCGTCTGGTTCACTTGATGCTTCAAATATGTTTAAGCCAGCTCTTGCACGGGGAGATTTACAATGCATTGGTGCAACTACCTTAGACGAATATCGCCAATACATTGAGAAAGATGGCGCCCTCGATAGAAGATTTCAAAAAGTATTGGTTGAGCCAACAACAGTCGATGAGACTATCGAGATTTTGAAAAATATTAAATATAGATACGAAGAGCATCACAATGTCCGTTATACAGATGACGCAATCAAAGCTTGTGTAATTTTAAGTGACCGTTATATTACAGATAGACATTTACCAGATAAAGCAATTGATGTTTTAGATGAATCAGGTGCCAAAGTAAGATTGAATAATATTGTTGTGCCTCAAGAAATTTTAGACCTCGAAGAAGAAATTGCACAAATCAAACAGAAAAAGATTCAAGTGGTGAAGAGTCAAAATTATGAAGAAGCTGCAAAACTCAGAGATATGGAACAAAGGTTACAGTCTGAACTCGAAAGATTGAAGGAACAATGGGAAATTGAATTAAGCACAATTATCCACGAAGTGACTGAAGAAGATGTTGCTCAAATTGTTTCAATGATGACTGGAATTCCTGTTACACGAGTTGCTCAGTCAGAATCTGAAAAATTATTGCATATGGAAGATTATTTGAAACAATATGTTATCGGTCAGGATGAAGCAATTGAAAAGATTTCAAAAGCCATAAGAAGAGCTCGTGCGGGATTGAAAGACCCAAAACGACCTATTGGAAGTTTTATCTTCCTTGGTCCAACTGGTGTTGGTAAGACAGAACTTGCGAAAGTACTTGCTAAGTATTTGTTTGATTCCGAAGATGCACTTGTTCGAATTGATATGTCTGAGTATATGGAAAAATTTTCGGTTAGCAGATTGATTGGTGCACCACCGGGATATGTTGGTTATGAAGAAGGTGGTCAATTAACAGAAAAAGTGAGAAGAAAACCATATTCGGTAATTTTGCTTGATGAAATTGAAAAAGCGCATCCCGATGTTTTCAACATTTTGCTTCAAGTATTAGACGATGGAATTTTAACGGATGGTCTTGGCCGGCGAGTTGATTTCAAAAATACAATTATCATTATGACATCAAACATTGGAACAAAAGACATTAAAAAGATTGGCAAGATGGGATTTGGTCAGAAAGAAGTTGAAGAAGATGATTATGCAAAGATGAAAGAAACAATTGAAGAATCAATGAAAAAATTATTTAATCCCGAGTTTCTAAATCGAATTGATGATTACATTATATTCCATAAGTTAACTAAAGAGCATATTAATAAGATTATTGATATTAAGTTGAGAGATATAACGATAAGATTACAAAATCAGGGATTCAAACTTGTATTAACTGATTCAGCCAGAAATTTCCTCGTTGAAAAAGGTTACGACCCTGTATTTGGAGCAAGACCTTTGAATAGAGCTTTGAGAAAATATCTCGAAGATCCGGTTGCAGAGGTTATGCTTAAGGGAATTGTTAAGGGGGCCTCAATCTTCTTAGTAGATTATATTAGTGGTCAAGACGAATTAACATTTACTATGACAAACTCGGAAGAATTGCCTTCTGAAGATAAAGAGATTGAGGAAAAAATCAATCCCTGAGTGTTAACCTCTGATTGACAGAAAGGCGGCTCAAAAGGCTGCCTTTCTTTTTTTAAACTCATAAATTAAAAATTAATTTTCTTATTGTGATTATATGAACTGCTTTTAATTTTAATTATGTAAGATGCTTTTTACATCAGTTATGATTTTTTTATTCTCGATGAATTGGTAAATATTATCACCCGGACAATCTGTCTCTCCTAGTTTGCAATAATCTCTGTGACCTCGAATTGAATCAGGACTAATATTGAATTTATTGCATAGATGAGCAATTAAATTTAAAAGTGAATTGTACTGATTTAAATTTAACTTTTGTCGTTTGTGATATTCTCCAACAATTGCAATTGAAATGTGACCTTCGGGATTGTAAGAAGTGTTAGTTTCGCCGGCTATAAAAATATCTCTTCCTTCAATAATATTGCCAAATCCATCTATAAAAAAATGATAAGGCACATCAGCCCATTTTCTCTCTCTCATCCCCCAAATTTGAATATTTTTTATATGTCGAAATGCGAGACTATCCTGCGGAAAATATGTCCCTTCATGATGAATTGTAATTCGAACGGGGATGTGAGATTTATATGGTTTTGGTTCGTTCGCTCCCCAAATTGTTCTTGGATGAATTAAAATGTTTTCGTTTTTTAAAATATGATTATAAAAACATCCAGCGAAGAAATAAAAAGAAAGTATGAAAGTTAATTGAAAAGACTTTATTAACATATAAAAACTTTATGTTTTTGAAAATGACTTTTTATTATTTCAAGCTCATAATTTTGTTCGAACAATCCATAAATTGAAGAACCACTGCCCGATAGTAAAGCAAATGAAGCACCAAACTCAATTAATTTATTTTTAATTTCTCTTAATTCCGGATAGACTGGAAATACAATCGTTTCAAAGTCGTTTGTGATTTTATCTTTAAGTTTCTCAAAATCCTGTGAATTTTTTATAGATGAAAGTTCAATTTGTTTTGTTGATGAAACAAAATTTGAGTATGCCCATGCAGTTGAGATTTTTATTTTGGGGACAACAACCATAATCTTATAATTTAATTGGAACTCTGATAATGGTCTGAGAATTTCGCCTCTGCCTTCAGCATAAGCAGGTGAGTTCAATATGAAGAATGGGACATCACTCCCAATTTTTACAGCAATCTCAAAAAGTTCTTTTTGGTTTAGCTTCAATCCAAAAATTTCGTTTAATGCAATTAATGTAATTGCTGCATTTGAACTACCTCCGCCAAGACCTGCAAAAGCTGGAATAACTTTCTCAAGTTCAACTCTGATGTTCAGTTCTGTTTGAACATATTCACTTAAAATATTTCTCGCTTTATAAATCAAATTATTTTGGTCTACTGGTGTTGATGTATCTGAACAAAATATTTCAAATTTATTTGATTCACTGAAAATAAGTCTATCAAAAAGTTTAATTGGATAGAAAATCGTTTCAATGTTGTGATAACCATCTTCTCTTTTTGAAATAATATGAAGTCCAATGTTGATTTTAGCAGGTGAAAAATATTCTTTCATAAGCTATCGATTATGTTTCTAATTGTTTTAATGTCATCAGGATTACCGCCACAACAAACACCAATGACTTTTACACCATAATCAATCAATTCTTTTATGAAAAGTTTTAAATGAATATCAGAAAAATCGCGAACAAGTTTTCCACTCTGAAACGATGCAATCGAACCTAAGTTTGGATAAACACCAAGTGGTTGATATTCTTTCAATATTTCTAAAGCTCTTAAAATCAATTCTGGTCTTGAACAATTCAAAGAAATAAAGATAGGCTCAAAATTGTAAATCATCTCTATTGTTTCTAATAAATCCTGACCAAAAAAAGTTTTTAATTCAGAATTTATAAGCAAACTAACAGCGAATGGAAAATTGACTTCTTTGCAAATTGCACAAACAATTTCAATCTCTTCTTGGTCGCCAAAAGTTTCGTTTAATATAAAGTCAACACCGGCTTCGATTAAATTTTGAATATGCAACTGATGGTTTTCAATTAATTCATTTTTAGAGATTAACCTTTTTGTGAGATAACAATCATCAGCCGGAGCATTTGAACCTGCAATTAAAATTTTGCGTTTGGATTTAGCAATACTCTCTCTTGCAAGCAAAACAGCTTTATTTACCAATATTTTTGATGAATACTTCGTATTGCTCGATTTTACAGCGTAAGGATTTGTTCTGAATGTGTTGGTTGTTATTATATCTGCTCCTGCTTCAATGTAATCGTTATGGATTTTTGATACTTCATCGGGAGCATTAATTAAAGCTAAAGCTGACCATAATTTTGAACCCAAATCAATTCCTCTTTCAATGAGCAAAGTTCCCATTGGACCATCAAGTACCAAAGGCTTCTTCAAATTCAAAAAATAATTTTTATCGAGTTGCATTTTTAATTTCACGATGAAATTTGTGAACTTCCTCTATCATACCATTTAAGTCAATTCTTTCAATGCATTCAAGATTGTATGGACAAACTCTTTTCCAGCAAGGAGAACATTCAAGGTCTTCCTGATAAAATTTTTTTCCATAATCATACAAATCAATTTCTGTCCAGCAACTCACACCAAACCAAACAATCACATATTTACAGAGACCAATTGATGCGTGCATTCCAAATGAGTCACCAGTAATGATAAGGTCACAAACATCAATATAGCTTAGACCTTTTCGTAGACCTTCGTTAGTTGGAGTTAGTATTGCTTTATCACCAACTAATTCTTTGATTTTATTATTTCGTTCCGTGTCTTCAGGTCCACCGAGCAACAAGAGTTTATATTCTGGAAATTTTGACAATTCATTGATAAGATAAACATGTTGCTCAATTGTCATTTTTTTGTTTGGATATAGATTTGAACAGCCAGTATTGAAACCAACAATTGTTTGGTCAGGACTGTCTAAAATTTTTTTTCTAAAATCTTTTACAAGATTTTTTTCTTCTTCAGTGAGATTTAGAATGTATTTATCACGATGATAATCATTATTCCAGGTTTCAGCTAAAATTTCCTGACCAGTCTTTTGATTAACACGGAATTTTAAGTAATCATCAACTCCAAGTAAGTAATTGTAATCAGCGAAAGCATTTTCGGGAACAATCTTTCCGTCTTCGTTAAGTGTGAAACCATATTTTTCTTTTGCATTTAATGATTTATGTAATGCACAAGACCTTTGTGATTTATCGGCATTAAAGATAAAATCAAATTCCATTTGTTGAAGCATTAAAATATTTTCAAAATTCCATTCAAGTGGATAATCGATTAATGAATTGTTTAATAAAAGCGGTAAGGCGTTTTTAAGTGTAATCCAGTAAATAGTTGATTCAGGATATTTTCTTTTTAAGCCAGGTAATTGGGCTGTGGTCATAATTACATCGCCCATTGCATCTAAATTGATGATTAAAATTTTCTTTCCAATTGGATTGTTTTCTTTACATCCATTCTCAAGACAATTGTAATAAGGGAAGCAAGGTTTGTATCCAGAAAAATTTTTACACTTTGGAATTTCAAATCTTGATTTATCCATTTACATCACCAGTTTAATTCATTAATTAAATTTTCAAACTCTCTTTCAATCTCTTTAACTGAAATGTTTTTAATCTCTTCAGAAATTGACTTTATCGTTCGGAATTTTGTCCGATAAGGTGCAAAACTAACAAAATTCCATTCAACATTAGGATATAGAGCTATGACTGGAATTTGAAATGCTGAAGCTATGTGAATTGCTGAAGTATCTGGAGTAATAAGCAAGTCCGAATTTTTTATCTTAGATGCGAAATGCTGGAACGACGAACCTTCAATTGAAATCGAAAAGTTTTTATCAATTGAATTAATAATTAATTCAGCATCTTTTTGGTCCAAAGTATCTGAAAGAATTAAAAACTTCAAATTTGAAAATTTAGATTTTAGTGAGTTAATTAATTCAGTCCATTTTTCTGTTGGATATTTTCTAATCTCAGCACCTGCTGAGATATTAATTGCAATTATTTTGTACTTGTCTTTTATTGGAGCGATTTTTTCTTTTACATAATTATCAATTACTGTATCAATGAATAATTCAGGTTTAATGATATTGTTGTTAATCTTTAATCCACTAAAAGTAAGAAGCTGAGCATACCTTTCTATAAGGTGAGTTTTGTTTTTATCTGGATAATCAATTTTGATGGTTAAGAATTTTTTTTGCTTCCCAAAATTAAATCCGACTTTTTGCTGAGCACCCAACATTCCAAGTAAAATTGAAGATGTTGTCGATGGATTATCGTTCAAATCAATTATAAGGTCATAATTTTTGAAACGAAGTGGGATTAGACTAATCAATGAAATGATATTTTTATTAACAAAATAAATTTTATCAAGAAAAGGATTACACCTTAAAACATCTTTATTTTTTTTGAGAGTGATGAGTTCGATTTTAATCATAGGATTTGTTTCTTTTAATGCTCTGAAAACAAATGACGAAATAATGATATCACCAATTTTCCCAATTCTTATGATTAAAACATTTTTAATTGAATTATAATTAATCTTGTCCATTATCCTTTTGAAAAGATGATTTCAAGCTTTTCAATCACTAATTCTGGATTCAGTTCTTTCATACATTCGTGATTTCGATTACACTCTCTCAAGTTACATTGAATACAATCTAAATTTTCGTTACGAACCCAGAAACAATCTTTTCCAAATGGTCTGTGAGCATAAGGATTAGTTGGACCAAAAATTCCAATTGTTGGGATACCAAGTGCTGCTGAGAGATGCATTGGCCCTGAATCATTTGCGATTACAGCTTTGCATTTTGAAATTAATGCGACCATTTCTCTGATGGAAGTTTCTGGTCCAAGATGAGAAAATCCTGAAGTTTGTTCGTAAATTTTTTGAGCGTCGTTTTTATCATCTTCACCATAAAGTATTAAAAATTGTGAACCAAATTTTTGGTGAATGAGATTACAAATCTCGGCAAATTTTTCTGGCTCGCATCTTTTTGAATTCCATCCGCCACCAGGAATTATTCCGATACAATCTTCAGAAATTTTATTCACTTGAAAATATTCATCAGCAAATTTTTTTTCTTCAGTAGTTATGAAATAGAGTAATTCCTGAAACTGAGTTTTTATATTTAAGATTTTCAAAAATTCAAGATGAGCGAAGGCACTGTGTAAATTTGGCTCAGTCAATTTCACTTTAAAATTGTATGCGTAATTTCTGCCGAGTTTGTCGTATCCAACTTTTATTTTTGCTTTTGTGAGAAATGTGAATTGTGCAGTTTTTGGATTAGAATAAAAATCAAAGATGATGTCGTATCTCTCTTTTCTCAATTGAAGAATTAATTTAATATTCTCAAAAAATGAATTTTTGAATTCAAAAATTTTTGTGATAAACGGATTGAATTTCAATAACGGCGCAGCAAAACTTTCTGTTAAATAATGAATTTCACATTCGGGAAATTTAGCTTTTAAATTTTTCAAAACGATTGTGGAAAGAATTAAATCACCAATTCCTCTGGGCTTAATGATTAAAATCTTTTTGATTGTATCTTTGTTTAATGACATACATTTTTTAACTAAATTAAAAAAAACGGCTATGTTACTGAAATGACAACTGTTCTGGAAGCACTCAAATTAGCAAAGGAATATTTAGAAAAACATCAAATTGAAAATCCAAGATTAAACGCTGAACTTCTTCTTTCTGAAGTCTTGAATTGTAAACGGCTTGAATTATATACCAATTTTGAACAGCCATTACGCGAAGAAGAAGTTCAAAGATATAATGAATTCCTTTTGAGAAAAGCAAAAGGTGAACCTGTTCAATACATTACAGGCAAAGCTTATTTTTATGGATTTGAGTTTATTGTAACGCCTGATGTTTTAATTCCGAGACCAGAAACAGAACTACTGGTCGAAGAAATTATCAACTCATACAATCGAGATGAAAGATTGCATTTCATTGATTTGTGCTCTGGAAGTGGAAACATTGGAATTACTATTGCAAAATTTTTTCCTAACTCGAAAGTAGATTGTATTGATATCTCTGAAAAAGCAATTGAGATATGTAAAATCAATGCTAAAAAATTAAATGTGGAAAATGTGTCTTTTCATAAGATTGATATTTTGCGGGAAGAGCTCCCTGAAAAAGTTTATGATGTAATTGTTTCAAATCCACCTTACATTTCTATTGAGCAACGAAATAAATTACAAAAAGAAGTTTGCCTTTATGAACCACATATTGCTTTATTTGTCAATGATGAATTAAAATTTTATAGAAGGATTATTGAATTGAGCGATAAGTTTTTAAAAGATAAAGGTAAATTGTTTTTTGAAATTGATAATGAAATCTCTCAACAGGTTTATGAGTTAATGAAGGGGAAAAATTTTTCATTAATTTCAATTAAAAAAGATTACACAAATCTCAATCGAATAATTTTAGGAGTGAAAGCAAAATGAGAGCAGTAATTCAGCGCGTAAGTCGTGGAAGTGTAAAAATTGGAGAAGATTATTACCGCGAAATTGGTAGCGGGATGGTCGTTCTTCTTGGAGTACATAAAGACGATACCGAAGCTGATGCAAAAAAACTTGCAGACAAAATTTGTAATCTTAGAATTTTTAATGATGATAATGATAAATTAAATCTTTCTATCAATGATGTAAATGGTGAGATGCTTATCATTTCTCAATTCACACTTTATGGTGATTGTAAAAAGGGGAATAGGCCAAGTTTTATTGATTCTGCAAATGCCGAAAAAGGAAATCAGCTTTACGAAATTTTTGTGGAAGAATGTAAGCAATTGCTCGGTGAAGAAAGAGTAAAGACAGGAATCTTCGGTGCAATGATGACGGTAGAAATAATCAATGAAGGTCCTGTTACTATAATTGTTCATACTGACTACAACAAAATCTTATCCGAAAAATGAAAAAACGAGTAATGATGATTTTTGTCGATGGCATTGGTGTTGGAAAAAATAATCCTAACATAAATCCACTTGTTAGATTCAAATTAGATTTTATAAATGAGTTCTTTGGTAAATTTCCAACGCTTGGAAATTCAAGAATTGAAAATAAATATTTTAGTATAAGGCCAATTAATGCAACAATGGGAGTTGATGGTTTGCCACAAAGCGGAACAGGTCAGACAGCAATTTTTTGTGGATTTAATGCTTCAAAATTTATCGGCAAACACTTTGGACCATATATTTATTCTTCACTTAAACCACTGGTTCAAAAGAAAAATATCTTTACGGATTTAGAGAAAAGAAATTTTACCACATACTTCTCGAATGCTTATCCACAAAGATTCTTTGATTACTTAAGAGACGGAAGAAAAACTTTAAGCGTGACAACTTATTCTTATTTAGCGTCAGGCAAAAAATTAAATGATGTGAACACTCTACTCGAAGGTAAAGCTATCACAGCAGAAATTACAAACGAAGTCTGGAATTCCAAACTCGGTTATGATTTACCATTGCTAAAACCACAAAAAGCTGGAAAAATATTTTATCAAATTAGCAAGGATTACAATTTTAATTTGTTTGAGTATTTTTTGACTGATTATGCTGGACACAGTCAGGATTTCAATTATGCTCTTGAAGTTCTTACAAAACTTGATGGATTTTTAGAAGGAATAATTTCGAATATGGATTTGAAAAAAGATTTGTTGATTTTGATTTCTGACCATGGAAACATTGAAGATTTATCAGTCAAAGGCCATACTAGAAATCCTGCAGTTGGAATTTTTGTTGGTAACCATCACAAAACTTTTTACAACAAAGTAAATTATCTTTATCAATTAAAAAAGAACATCATCAATTACCTTGAGAGCAAGTGATTATCCAGTCATAAAAATTTTTCTTTTCTATCTAATTGGATTTCTTATAGGCTATTTTGTCAATGCACCTTCATTTATTTTTATTTGCATCACGGTTTTATTGGTTGTTTTAATTTTAATTTTTCGAAATAAAAAAGAATCATTTGTCAATATTTTAGCAAGTATATCCGTTATTATTTTTGGAGCGTTTATTTTTTCTACGAGCTTTTATAAAAACGATAGAGAGCTAAAAATTCTTGATGCAATTGAAAGAAAAAGAGTTTTATTGTATGGTGAAGTCTCAAGCTTAGGATATTTTGATAAAGAAAAAATTCAATTTGAATTAATAGCAGACTCAATTTTTTATCGAGGAATAAAATTTCCAATAAGTCAAAAAATACTTGTTAATTTGGATTTACGAGAAAGTTCATTCTCATTGAATTATTTCGAAAAGATCATTTCACCTGGAAATATAATCAGAATCTCTGGAACTTTGTCTAAGCCATCCGAACCTGCTTTCTTAGGAGATTTTAATCAACGACTTTATCTAAAATCAAAAGACATTGATTACATTTTGCAGTCGAATAATTTTGATGAACTAAATCTGATTGAAGAGAACAAGTCAATTTTCAATTACAAAAAATATTTAAGCCTACTTCGCCAGAAAATTAAATTTCAAATCGAAAATAATTTTGACCAGTTTGAATCTGCTTATATCAAAGGATTATTTATTGCAGAAAGGAGTGATATCCCCGAAGAAGTAAAGAACGATTTCATCAATTCTGGTGTAATTCATGTTTTGGCGGTTTCTGGTTTGCACACAGGTTATATCACTTTAATTCTTCTGAGTTTATTTGGAAGATTCAAACTTGCAATCAAAGTGATTTTAGTTGCTTTAGGACTTTTTGTTTTTTCTCATATTGCGAATCTTTCTCCTTCAGTGGTCAGAGCAAGTTTGATGAGTATTGTTGTTCTATTTGGCTTATTGTCTCAGAGAAAAAATATTTTATTAAATTCAATCGCAATTGCTGGTTTGATTATTCTTATTTTTAATCCACTCGACATAATCAATCCGAGCTTTCAATTGTCTTTCTCAGCAGTTTTATCCATTGCTTTGATTTATCCAGTTTTGAATGATTATTTCACAAAGTTCAATCTTACTGGATTTAAGAAATTTTTTCTTGATTTAGTTTTAATTTCAATTGCTGTATCAATTGGGACTTTTCCTTTTGTTGTGAGTTATTATCAGAAGTTTTCTCTCGTGTCCTTACTGGCTAATTTGATTGTGATTCCTTTAACAGGATTTATTCTTGGTGGAATAATTTTAAATCTTGTGATATTAAACTTGTTTCCAGCGTTGTTTTCAATTTATAAAATCGTTCTTGTTGCCCTGATTAACTTTAATTTTAATGTTGTAAGTTTTTTTGGTGATTTACCTTTTGCTTACACCACTATTAAAAATTTTTCAATGCTAAATTCTATAGCTTATTACTTAGTTATTTTTATAATTCTTGCTTTGATTAAATCAAAATTCAAACCAGCTTTCAAGCTTAGCGTAATTACATTTGTTCTTTTCAATTATGTTTATCATTACGACCTTTTAGATAAAAACTTAATTGAACCTGATAAGGATTACTTAATATTTGTAAAAGCGAGTAACTCAAATGTAATTGTTTTGAATGTTAGTAATAAAAACTTTTTGAAATTAATTGAACGAAGCGACTCACTAATGCTTATCAGAAAAGATTTGAATAGGCTAAATCAATTATTTGAGAACTTTGATTTTGGAAGTATTGATTTTGCAAGCATTTCATCTAACGCAATTTTCTTGAAGAATGATTTACAAAAAAAATTAGCTCGAACTAATGTTGAAAGAGTTGAAGATAACATCTGGTTATTTGGTAAAATTGAGAAAGCTAAAGCTGAAGATGATAATCAAAATAATTTCAATTATAGTTTTGTTCAAAGTTCTTTTACTGAACTTGTCCAATTCAAAGATTTAAGTTTAATAATTACTCCATTGGGCATTGAGAAATTAGAACAGAAGTTAAAGGATAAACCATTCAAATTCATTTGTATAAAACCAAAACTTGATACAGTCTTTATTAAGTTAAATGATAATTATATCAGTTCGCTTCCACTTAATTTTGAGAAACAAAGAACAAAAATTTATGAGATAAATTCAGATGGATTGAGAGAAGTTAAATGGTGAAAAAGATTAGTTTTAATTTACAAGATTTTGATTTAAGACGATTAACCGACTTTCTGGCTTATTCTATTTTGTTTTATGCACAAAATGGGAAGCAAGTTTTCAAACAAATTATAATTCCACAATTCATTTCAATTTTACTTACTTACTTCTTTTATATCAGTCTTTATGGCGAATTTAATCTTACATATTTTCTTTCAACAGAAGGAAAAATCTTTTTAGTCATTGCAACTTTATTTTTACATGTGAACATTTACAACTCAATTTATCAGACAATTAAAATTGTAATCTTTAATAATCTTGAAATACGATTGTTCAAATTCAAAATTTTGCTTCTTGTCAGTTCTGCGATTCGTTTTTTTATTTTTCTTTTAATGGTTGGTTCTATTTTTTTCGATTACGCATTTATCTTGATGATTTTCACTTTCACTGTTCTTAATACTTATTTCTATTACATCATTATTACCGAAGCTGAAAATAATTTTTTAGGCGTTAGACTAAAATGTGAATTCTTTCGACTTATAAAATTAAACTTCAAAGCATTCTTAATTTCTTTAATTACTCGTGTATCTATAATTTTATTGCCCTTCTTTGCAACATTTTCAATTTTTATCGTATATGAGTTCGTGAAAATTTTAATTAGTGGTAAGATTTTCTTCTTTGTAGTTGATAGATTAACGGAATTTCAAATCTGGTTCGTCTTAGCTTTCATTCTTTTTTTAGTTGCAAATCCATTTCAATATTTTATAATGATGATTTTTCATAAATATTTTTACCTGAAGGAACTTGATAAAAATTTAGAACAAAAAGAGTATGTGGGATGAAAATTCGTGTAAAGGCAAACGAAATCTCTAAAGCTGAAGACATTAAACATGTTAACGCAGCTATAACTGGGGACCAGGATGCCTTTGCTTGGATTATGAAAAAGTACAAAGGCCCATTACAAAATCTTATCTATAAAATGGTTAGCGATAAAAATGAGATTGAAGACTTAATACAGGAAGTATTTATCAAGGCTTTCAACTCACTTGAAAATTATAGCCAAGAATATGCATTCTCTACCTGGATTTATCGAATTGCAATAAACAACACAATCGATTACTTACGAAAAAAGAAACTGGAGACTTTCTCAATTGACTCACAATTGGAAGATGAAGAAGACAGGCCTCGCTTTGAAATCCCCGATACAAGTTATTCAGCGGATGCAAATATAATTCTTGAGCAAAGACAACAAATAATTAATGATGCAATAAATTCATTACCCGAGAAATACAAAAAAGTAATAGAGCTCCGTCACAAAGAAGAACTCACTTACGAAGAAATTTCTGAAATTTTGAATTTGCCCATCGGAACTGTTAAAGCTCACTTATTCAGAGCTCGTGAGCTTTTGAACAAATATCTCAAAGATAAATTGAGATTTCTATAAAATTATTTTTTTCTTTCCTTTCTAACTAAAATGTTATCAATTAAACCATATTCTTTTGCTTCTTCAGGACTGAAGTAACGGTCGCGGTCTGTATCTTTTTCAATTTGAGCGACATCTTTACCCGTATGATAAGAAAGAATTTCATTCAATTTTCTTTTGACACGCAAAATTTCTTCAGCTTGAATGGAGATATCGGTTGCAGTCCCTTGAAAACCACCCCAAGGTTGATGAATCATAATTCTAGAATTTGGAAGTGCTGTTCTTTTTCCTTTAGTTCCACCAGCCAGAAGAACAGCCCCCATACTCGCGGCCATTCCGATGCAAATTGTTGCAACATCACATCTTACATATTGCATTGTATCGTAAATAGCAAGTCCTGCACTCACACTTCCACCAGGTGAATTAATGTAAAGATTGATATCTTTATCCGGGTCTTCCGACTCAAGGAAAATCAATTGAGCAATTATCAGACTTGCGATGTGGTCGTCAATTGGTGTTCCAATCATTATAATTCTTTCTCTTAAGAGACGAGAAAAAATATCCATTCCTCTTTCGCCGCGTCCTGTCTGTTCAATAACATAAGGCACGAGTTGATTATAAAAATCCAAGTTCTTCATATTAAACTCCTTCATAAAACAACTTTTTGAGTTTTGATTTTAATTTTTGGTTTGAGGAAGTTGTAGATTTTATCTTCCAATAGTTCTTCAAGTAAATTTTCACCGCGTTTTTTCAGATAATTTTTTATTTTCTCGATGGGCAATTTATATTTATCAGCGAGTTTTTTAGTGTATTCATTAAGTTCTTCCTCAGTTAAATTTAAATTGAAATATTTAATTAGCGATTTTTTTATGATAAACCAAATTACAATATCCTCAGCAATTGGTTTTACCAATTCAGATAATTCGTCGTCTTTTAATTTATTGTATGGTTCTTTTGTCTTCATTTCTTTTGTAAAGTCATTTACAGTTTGCTCTAGCATTGATGGAGGTGGAGTGAGTTCAAAGTTATCGACTAAAAGTTCCTTTATTTTTTCTTTAAGAGATTTTTCTTCTTTAGACTGGTAATATTTTAGTTCTTCCTGAATAAGATATTGCTTGAAAGCGTCAAGCGTTTCTATCTCACCTTTCGAAATTTTTTTTATTAACTCATCAGTTAATTCTGGAAGAATAACCTTATATATTTTTTTGATTTCATATTGATAAGAAACATTTTTTTCTTTTTTTGATTTCTTCTCGACTAATATCGGTTCTAAATTGGTATTTATTTTATCCCCAACTTTTTTATTTAAGAACAAATCACGAAAATTAGGATTGATATATTTATGGTTTAGGTAAAATAAAAAGTCTTTAGCTTGATGTTTGGAATTTTCTGTTTCTTCAATTCTTTTAGCTTCAACTATAACATCATTTGAATTAACAACATCAATTTTCTCTTCTGTTCTATTCTGAAATTGAATTTCCGTCAAAATCTCATTGATATAGTTATCTGAGAGTTCATATTCATTTTTTTCTAAAGTCGCTTTGGCTAGTATTTTGTCAAGTTTGGAGAAATCAATCTCGGGAATCACCTCAAATTCAATATCAAATTTCAATCCCATGTCATCAGTAATATCAAGGCTAGTAAGTTTAGGAACGCCGATGATTTCAATTCCGAGCGTATCAATTTCATCCCAGAAACGATTATTAGCAATTTTTTCGAGGTTCTCATAAAACAGAGCTTCACCATACATTTTTCTTACGAGTGATAATGGGGCTTTGCCTTTACGAAAACCTGGAATGGTTAGTTTCTTGGACTCTTCTTTTAGAATTTCTTCAAAATATTTTTCTGTTTCTTCCTTAGGCATTTCGAAAGAAATTTTGCGTTCGGATTCATTTAAGATTTGTATTTGACTATTCAATTCTAATCCTCTTATTAAATTTTAGAGTTGATTTCAAATTATGTGCGGAAGGGGGGAGTCGAACCCCCACGAGTTGCCTCACTAGATCCTAAGTCTAGCGCGTCTGCCAATTCCGCCACTTCCGCTTAAAAACACTGCAAAAATATGAAAATTTGATTGCTCGAAAAAGTTGAAGGCATTTTGATAATTAATTTAAAACACTGTTTTATTAACGCTTTAATAAATTTTATTATAAGCACAACTTTTCATCTTAAGTCATTTTAGTCAACTTCCCCACTATACTAATTTTAGATATTGAAATAAACAAACACAAATTTTAATATTAAGGAGAAAGTATTTTACTGTGGGGGAAGAAATAAGTGGTAATGTTATATTCTTTTCATTAGAGTTTAATCTTTAATAGTCGTTTTCGTTAAAATTTTGTTTCTAAAAAAATTATAGTCGCTTAAATTTTACAGAAAAATCTTGTAATCTGTTTGAGAATTAAAAATCAAAAACTCTTTCTTTAACTTTTATTTTCTTCAAATTAAAAAAGAAGTTGCAAATGACTTCATTATTTAAGAGTGGTTTTAATAAAGATTTTTATGGAATAAATTTTTTAAGTATTTCTCTTATAACAAAAAAATGGAGGTGGAAATGCTATGAAAAATTTAAACCATTTAATTAACTCTTTCCAATTAAGTATCAAAATCCATAGGGGAATAAGTAACTTATTTACCCTGTTTCTTCTAATTTTAACTTTTTTCAATTCGTTAGCTATTGCTCAATGGTCGACTGATCCTAATACAAATAATCCAATTACAACAGCAAGCGATGATCAAATAACTGTTAAAATTGTTTCTGATGGGTCTGGCGGAGCTATAATAGTTTGGGAAGATAATAGAAATGGTAATTGGGATATCTATGCACAGCGAATAAATAGTTCTGGTATAATAGAATGGACAACCAATGGTGTTCCAATTTGTTCTGACCCATATAATCAAACTTCACCAGCTGTAATCAGTGATGGAACCGGAGGCGCTATAATAGTTTGGCAGGATTTTAGAAATAGTAATTATGATATTTATGCACAGCGAATTAATAGTTCAGGTGTAATTCAATGGACAACTAATGGTATTCCTGTTTGTACAACTGCAACAAATCAATATAATCCAGATGTTACAAGCGATGGTTCAAATGGGGCAATAATTGCATGGCAGAATGGAGATATTTTCAATGCAGATATTTATGCTCAGAGAGTTGATGGTAATGGCAATTTACTTTGGAATATAAATGGTGTTGTAGTTTGTGGTGATCCAAATGCGTCACAAGGATTACCAAAAATTGTTAGTGATGGCTCTGGTGGAGCGATTGTTGTCTGGCTAGAAAATCCTACATTTAATGAAGATATTTACGCTCAACGAATAAATG
>Ga0209809_1001023_pt1 | contig 23916 bp, 22 predicted proteins | sample YNPMSTMetaG_FD_186172 | JGI IMG/M metagenome (GOLD analysis project Ga0209809, IMG submission 186172) | Anoxygenic and chlorotrophic microbial mat microbial communities from Yellowstone National Park, USA - YNP MS-T MetaG (SPAdes) (version 2) ...
AATGATCCAAAAGAAAAAATAAAAATTCTTTTAAGAAATTACAAACTTTCAGATGATATGAGCTTTAGATTTTCAGCAAAATGGTGGTCAGAATGGCCACTTACAGCAGATAAATTTGCAAGTTGGTTAGAAGCTTATAACGGAAATGGTGAAGTTATAAATTTATTCATGGATTTTGAAACATTTGGAGAACATCAATGGCCAGAAACTGGTATTTTTGATTTTTTAAAAAACTTACCTTTTGAAGTTTTAAAAAGAAAAGATTTAGAATTTTCTTTAGCGTCTGAAGTTATTTGCAAATATCCTTCAAGAGGAATATTTTCTTCCTTTTCTCCTGTTACCTGGGCAGATACTGAAAGAGATTTAACTGCATGGCTTGGAAATGAAATGCAAAAAGAATGTTTAGAGCTTTTATTCTCTATTGAAAAACAGATTCCTTTTTACTTAAAAGAAACATGGAGAAAGCTTCAAACAGCTGACCATTTTTATTATATGTGCACTAAATGGTTTGCTGACGGAGATGTTCATAAATATTTTAATCCATATGATAACCCTTATGAAGCTTATTTAAATTTTAGAAACATAATAGAAGATTTAAAATTAAGAATAAAACCAAATGTCAAAATATATATTCGAAATTAGTTGGGAAATAGCCAATAAAGTAGGAGGCATTTATACTGTTTTAGCCTCAAAGGCTAAGTTTTTAAAAGATATTTACGGAAGAAATTATTTTGTAATCGGACCTTTTATTGAAGGAAAAAGTGAAATTGATTTTAAAATTCTTCCTTTACCGGATGAGTTTAAAAATGTTTATGAAAGGTTAAAAGATAAACAAATTAATTTATATTACGGAGAATGGTTAGTTGAAGGATATCCCAATGGTTTTTTGCTAGATTTCAAAAAAAGTTTACAAGAGATTAATTCTCTTAAATATGATCTTTGGCATAACTTTGGAATAGACAGTTTAAGAACTGGGATAGACTATGATGAGCCTGTAGCTTGGTCAAAATCAGTTGCTGAATTTATCAAATTAATTTCTCAAGATCCAAAATTTGAAAATTCTATTTTTCATTTTCATGAATGGTTATCGGGAGTAGCTTTGCTTTTGAACAATTCAATAAAACAAAAAAAGGTTTTTACAACTCATGCAACTGTTTTAGGTAGAGCGATTGCTGGAGCAGGTATAGATTTTTGGCCAGAAATATCAAATCTTGATCCACTGAAAACAGCTTATCAGTTTAATGTGGAAGCTAAACATTTAATCGAAAAAAACTCAGCTAAATTTTGTGATGTTTTAACTACTGTGAGCAATATAACTTCTTTAGAGGTTGAATGTTTTTTGTCAAGAAAGGTTGATAAGATTTTACCTAATGGTATTGATCTGGGTAAATTCCCAACTTTTGAGGAAATTTCCATGTCTCACCAAAAAAATAAAGAGGCTATTTTAAAATTTATTTTATATATGTTCTCTCCCTATTCTGAGAAATCTTGTCCTACTAGAAACTCTTTAATATTTTTTATTAGCGGAAGAAAAGAAATCAAAAATAAAGGATTTGATATAGCTATTAAATCTTTAGGTTATTTAAATCAAATTCTTAAAACAAAAAGTATTGAAACAAACATTTATACTTTTATTTTTGTACCAGATCAAATCATAGATGTAAACCATGATCTTCTTGAAAACTTAACAACTTATAAGGCATTAGAAGACTATCTTTTTGAACTTCAAGACGAAATTCAATCTAGGCTTCTTCACACTTTAATTCATAAGAAGGAAATTGATTCTAATAAACTTATAGATAAAAATGAACTATTAGAAATTCAAAAAATCTTAAATAAGATTAGAAAAGAAACTACCCCTCCAGTTTCTACCCATATTTTATCTAAAGATAACGAATTTTTAAATTTATTAGAAAAAGCTGAGCTTAAAAATCAGGCGGATGATAAAGTTAAAGTTATTCTTTATCCAATTTATCTATCTTCAACCGATGGTTTTTTAAATTTAAATTATCATGAGGCAGTTAATGGTTCTCATTTAGGAATATTTCCTTCCTTTTATGAACCATGGGGATATACACCGCTTGAAACACTAGCAGCAGGAGTGATGGCAATTACAACTGATTTAACTGGTTTTTCAAGCTATATTCAAGAAAACAAACTTCTTTCCAAAGAAAATCCGGGTTTGTTTATAATCAAAAGAAAAAATAAAAGTGAAAAAGAAATTATTAATGATTTAGTAAATAAACTCTTTAAAATAGTCACGATGTCAAGATCAGAAAGAATACAAAACAAATATGAAGCCAGAAGATTAGCAAGCTATTTTGATTGGAAAGATTTAATTAAAAAATATTTAGAGGTTTATGAAGATTGAATATAAAGAATTAAGAACTCAGCTTTTATCAAATTCTGATATCGTTTTTCTTAAAAGAGAAAATCTTTGGTTTTTTTTATCTAGCAAGAGAAAAAGCAGATATTTTGGAGGATTCTTCAAAAAAAATAAAAAAGTTTATAGATTTTTAGACGATTTATCTTTCCCTCAAGAAATAAAAAAAATTCAAATTTTAGACGAATCTAAAATTATTCTAGATTTGGAAAATAACAAGTGTCAAATAAACATAGATAATAATTTCTTAAATATTATATTTTTAAAAAAGGAAAAACTGGAAATAACTTTTGACGTAAAAGAAATCTTTGATAATGATCCTTTTAAAAGAAAAATTTATATTAGAAAGTTAAATCCATCAACTTTTTTAATTAAAGAATATCTTTGCAATCAAAATATTTTAAATATTATAGTAAAAATTGATGGCCAAGGGAAAGAATTTAATTTTTGGCAGGAAAAATTTTACGATTTTGACAAAAGCAGAAATTCTTTGCCATATAACTGGTGGGTATATAAAGGATTAGATATTTACGCAAAAAAAGTCAAAATTAAAATTCTTAATGAAAAAGATAATCAAATTGAAAAACAAGGATTAAGAGAAAAAACAGAAATTTATCTAACTTCTAATAAACCTCTTGTTAATTTTATTTTAAAAAGAATTTACAATCTCCAAATAGACAATTATTTACCAGCTGGTTTCCCTTGGTTTTTCGAACATTGGTATAGAGATGAACTTTTATCGCTTAAATTAATAAAAAAAATAATACCTAAAAATTTTTTTCAAGATAAAATTAATTTTTATATAAAGAATCTCGATTTTTTATTTTTATTCAACAAAGAAGATAATTTTACCTTAGCTGCCGATACATTGCCTCTTTTAATTGTTATTCTTGATAAAAATACTTTAACCTCTAATTTTAATATTTTGGAAAAATATCTAAATATGTGGAGAAAAAACTTTATTAAAAATAAAAAATTTTATTTTCCGCCTTATTCTAGCTGGATGGATACACTTGAAAGACAAGAACCAATTGAAATCTTATCTCTGTATTTTAAGGCATTAACTAAATTTTCAAAAATTGACAAAAATTATGAAAAATTAGCCTCAGAAACCAAAAAAATTTTAAAAAATATAATTAATCTTTCTGATCCAAACATTAATTTAATTTTGGTTTATCTTTTCTCAAAAAGTTTATTTAGAAATCAGGAATGGGAAATTTTATTTGACAAATTAATTAAAACTCATTATCTTAAATGGGGAGGAGTATCCAGTTTAAATATAAACTCAGAAATTTTTCAACAAGAAGACAAAGGAGAAATAAACATAGCCTATCACCAAGGAGATTCTTGGTATTATTTAAACAACCTTTTTGCCTATTGTCTTTTAAAAATTAATCCTAAAAAATTTAAAAATATTATAAAAAAAATAATTTTAGCTAGTTTAAATGATTTATTAAAAGATGGAGCCTTAGGATATTCAAGTGAAATAAGTAGTGCTAAAGAAAGAAGAAGCGAAGGAGCTCTTGTTCAACTTTGGTCAATGTCAAGTTTATCTTTTTTATTGTCCTTTTTCCAAAACATTGATATCCTCTTGAAATCTTGAAGCAATAGCCATTACATCGTCTCCATAAAAACTTAAAGACGGTTTGTTCCAGTTTGAGCCAGCAAAATATATCATCGCGGCTTTCCATTCTGCATAATATGTTCGTGCATTGGCTCCATCAGAAGAAAGTTTAATAGCAGCAGCTGTAAAAGCATCTAAGTTATTCCATGGGGAAGGAGGATTATTACCAGTTAATTTAGCAACCCTATCTCTATATCCCATCCAAGTAGAAGGAATAAATTGGGCGGGCCCCATAGCTCCTCCCCATCCATACCACGGTTTACAAGAAACGGGCATTTTATTGGGGTCTAATCCTAATTCATTTACAATTTTTTCAAAAATAGGTTGTTCTGATGGTTTCATGGCATCTTTATAGTGACAAGTTCCAACATTTTGACCTAATTTTGATTCATAATGTAAAATAGCCAAAAGAAAAGCTGGTCTTACTCCTGTATATTTTTCAACGATTTTTGCTAAATTATAAGCTTCTCCAAAGGTAATAGCCCCAGAACCTCCAGCTAAACGATAAATTTGTTCCCTAATTTCAGCAGCTGTTTTTTCTGATTCTTTTAAAAGTTTTTGATATTTTGATTCTTCTTTCTGAGCTTGAGCTAAAAGCATTTGCTTTTCTTTTTTAAGATCTTGTAATTCTGCATATTTTATTTTTTGCAATCCTAAAAGATCAGCCTGTTCTTTGAGTTCTGTTTCTAATTTGCTTTTCTGTATGGCTAATTTATTGTTTAAATCTTTTAAATTGTCAATTTCAGAATTAATTTGCTCTTGAAGTTTTTGAACATAAAAGAAATTATTAAAATAATTCGAAAGTCTTGCTTGAGCAAGAAAAACTTCAACAATGCTTCTTTGCTTTAATTGATAATAATATCTTAAAGATGCGGTTAAAACTTCTCTAGATTTTTCTATCTTTTGCTCGGTTATTTGAATTGATTTTTTAGTTTCAGTTATTTTTTGATTTAATTTCTTTATGCTTAAATCTATAGCCTTAATTTCAAGTTCCACTTTTTTTATATTAGATTCAGTAATGGCAATATCGTTTTTAATAGATCTTTTTTGTTTTTGAATCCCACTAATAGTTTTTTGATATTCTTTAATTTGATTTAAAACCTTTTGAAGTTCTGCTTCTAAAGATTCTTTTTTTTGTTTTTTTTCTGGATCTAATATCTGATTTTGAAGATTGGCAGTTAAATTTTTACTTGAATCAGAAGAGTTATTTAAAGGAGCAGCTACTACATTCCAGCTTAAAACAATAAAAACTAAAATAAAATTAAATTTAAAAAATAAACTTATGTATTCCTTTCTATTTTTATTAACTATTAAGTTTTTTGGTTTTAAAAAGTTTTCCAAATTTTTAATCTTAATATCTTCTATTTTTCTCATAATTAATTTTTATCATAATTAATTTAATATCAATATCTTAATATTTTTCTCATAATTAAAATTAAAAAATAATTTACTCAACCTGAGATGATAAAGACTGTTCTGTTTGCTGTTCTTCAATAACTGTAACAACCGGAAAATCTGGGTCTAATAAAATTTTAACGCCTTCAGGTACCTTTAAATCTCTAACATAAATTGATTGACCCACATTTTCAATAACAGACAAATCAACTTCGATTTTTTCTGGAATGTCAGTTGGCAAAGATAAAATTTCTATTTCTTCCAAATTATAGTTAACAACTCCTCCTTTAGAAATAGCCGGTGATTCATTTATAAAGACTAAAGGGATCTTAGTTTCTATTTTTTCTTCAAGTGATGGCAAATAAATATCAAAATGAATAACATTGCCTGAAATAGGGTGTTTTTGAACGTCTTGTAAAATACCATTTAAAATTTGATCATCCAACAAAACCTTAAAAAGTCCTGCTTCATATTCACCTAAAAATTTATTAAATTCCTTATAATCAGCATAAATACTAATTGAATTTAATTTCGGCCCGTACATTACCCCAGGCGCTTTCCCTTCTTTTCTTAATTTTTCAACTTTTTGGTTATTTCTTTTAAAAACTTTAAGTTCAAGCATTTGCCCCCAGGAGGACTCGAACCTCCAACCACCGGCTTAAAAGGCCGTTGCTCTACCAATTGAGCTATGAGGGCGAATTTTTTTTATCATTTTAAAACATATTATTATATTATACCACATATGAATTTTGATTAAAATTTTGTAAAAAAAATCTCATTTCTTCAAAAATTTTAAATAAAAATTCTTTATATTTTTCCTTTTCTTTTTCAAAATTTTCTATATTAGCAAAATAACAATGATTCTTTAAAATTAACATCGATAAACTTAAACAAACCAATTTTAACTGCTCTACCATCCTACCTCCTCCTAATACTCCAGAACTTACACCACAAATGCTAACTGGTTTATAATGAAATTCTTCATAAAATTCATCCAAAAAAAGTTTAAGTTCACCAGGAAAAGAATGATTATACTCAGGAGAAACAATAATAAATCCATCGGATTTCTTTAGAATTTCTGATATATTTTTTTTATTTTCTTGTTTCATTCCACCGGTCCAAGGTTTATCAAGCCACTCTTTAACTTTTATTTCTTCGACATTAAAACCAAAATCTTTTGCCTCAGAACAAAGAAAATGAAAAACCTTTAAAGAATTTGCTCCTTCTCTCCCTGTTCCTAAAATAATTGCCAAGTTAAAATTTGGCATTAGTTATTAAATTTTATCATTTTTTAATTAAAATTCTAATTGAAATTAAGTTCTTTTTCGATTTCAGAATTTATATACTTTAAAATTTTCTCAAAATTAATTGATATATTGACTTTGAAATTTTGAGTATGAATATTTTCCCCACTATTTAAATTTATTTTAATTTTTGATTTAGAATGAAGTTTATCTTTCAACATAAAAAATATATTAGCAACAATTTTTCTTGAAATATCTTCTAAAAGGAAATTTTGGTTTAAGATTTGCTTTAAAAGTTCAAACTCATCTTTAGAATGATAAGTTTTTCTGAGAATAAAAACAGAATTGTTTACTACTTTGTATAAATCTTTAAAACTTAAATTATTATTTAAATCTTCAATCATCAAAAATAATTTGCCGACTTTAAAATGACCCAAACCTAAATAATTAGAGATCAATTTATTTGAAATATCATCAGATATATTATTTTCTTTAGAGAAATAAGAAAAGTCCCTTAATATTTCTTTGGAAAATGAATGGCAATTAAAAATAAAATCGACTCCTAAGCCATAAGAATTTAAACTTTTTTTATCTTCTAACCTTGAAATAAAATAGATTTTAAAATTTTCTTTTAAAGGTTTTATAAAACATCTTTTTTTAATCAATCTCTCATACTTAAACTTAATTTTAAACTCAGACTTTAAAGAAGGTTCCATTTCTTTTAGATATTCTAAAAATTTTTCCGCATATGTTTCAATTTTTAAAACAACTTTATCTAAAAAAGTTCCTGCTTTTTCAATAAAATCTACAGACAATTTTCTTTTAAAAGAAGGGAGATAAAAAGAAACCTCTAAATCTGCTCTTATTTTTTTATTTTTATTTCGACCAAATATATCTTGAATAACTAAATCTTTAAATTTTTCTTTTACACCTACCTTATTTAAAGGAAAACTAAAAAATTTATTATTTTTAAAAATAATATTAAAAGGTAATTTTTCTTCTTTAATAGATTGACCATAATATTTTTTAGACATCTTTGTATCTTTTTCTTTTTTGACTTCTAAGGTTTGTCGCAATTTACTGATAACACTTTTTATCATTTTCGAGTTTTAAAATTTTTAAAATAAATTTTAAAAAAACGACCGTTAAAAAATCGGCTAAGAGCCGATTTAAGTAAAATAGAATTTAATCGGCTCTTTATTTTCTTAAGTTTTTAAAAAACAAAATTAAATTTTTAATTAAAAATTTTTTTATTTTAAACATTATCGGAAAATTATATCATTAAAATTTAAACGACAAATAAAAAATTGTGGAAATTTTGTTAATAAAATTAAAAAATTATTTTTGCTTTAGGAAAATTTTTGTTTTATAATTCTAATTAAATTAGAAAAATGGCCCCTGTAGCTCAAATGGAAGAGCAGTTCCCTTCTAAGGAAAAGGTTGAAGGTTCGAATCCTTCCAGGGGCGCATGGGCAGGTAGTTCAGTGGTAGAACGCCGTCCTGATAAGACGGAGGCCGTAGGTTCGATCCCTACCCTGCCCAATTAAAAAAGAAAATTTATTTTTCAATTCCATAATATTTTAAAATAAAATCTCTTCTTGTCTTTAAAAGTTCTTCAATTAAGTTTCTATCTTCAAGAGACAATCTAGTTTTATTTGCTAATTCTTTAATTTTTTCATTAGTTAATATTTCTTTTATTCTAGCAGCTTGTGTCTTTAATTTTTCTTCTTTTTCCTTTAAAGAATGAACAGAAATAATTTTTTCTATTTCTTGTTTAAATATTCCTTCATCTAAAAGATCTTTTATATTTTTTCTTTCTCCTCTTGCTCTAAAAATTAAAGCCCCTCCATTATCTATTCTATAAAGTCTTTTATCATTTGCTAAAACAACATTTTGACTAGCTGTATATAAAATATCCCAGTTAGCTAATAAAACGTCAATTAAAAAACCATTAAGAAAATCTTCATTTGAGAATAAATCCTCTTCTTCTAATACAGTTTCTTTAATTAAACGACTAGCCCTTCCATAAACTCCCTCTACTTTAACAATTTTAGTTTCAGGAACTGGGATATCAAAAATTCTGTAAATTTCATCTGCTAAAAATTCACACCATAACTGATTTACACGTTCCGACTCATCTAAAGAAGCAAATTTAACATAATATTTCTCTGGTTCAGCTCCTTTAATTTTAGGTGGCAGAGTATATTCTGCCCCTGGGTTACTACCCTTTTGATCTCCTGTTTTAAAACTAAAATCCCAAACTTCAACCTTAACCGACATATTTAAGTCATTGTAAATACGATCGTATTCTTCTGGAGGAAATATTAAATCTCCTTCTCTGTTATATAAAGGAATATAAAATCCATTTTCAACAATTCTTCTTTTAGCTATTTCTAAAGTAGTTTCTGGATCATTAAGAATAATTCCTAAAATTTCTGTTGAAGGCATACCTCCTAAAATAAGTCCGTGGTCTTCTTGAGCAGCTTGATAATCTATATTTTGCTCCCATCTTCTTTCTGAAGGCCTAGGATAAAGATAAAATATTTGACCTTTACTGTCATACTTTCCTTCAAATCCATAAGACGATGATAAAGATGCTGAAATAATATCTGAGATATTTCCTTTAAACTTATTAATAAAATCTCTTGTTAACCTTGAAAAATCTACATGAAACGGAAAAGCATCCGTTGAAGCTGTTTCTCCTAATGCTTCACGTGGCAAATTCCCATTTAACAAGACAGAATCTAAAAAATCAATAGCTGATCCATGAAGATACATACCTTCCTTAAAAAATAATTTCTTGTTTTCCTTTACAATTTCTCTATTTCTTTTATCAGTTATTTTTTTAAAATGTTCATCTCTTGAATCTATAATTGTCCTTCTTATAAAATCTCTAAAAACTAGCTTTTTAGCTGTATCACTTAAATCTTTAAAAGGTATTGATTCTATTTCTCCGGATTTAATTTTTTCTATAGTATTTCTTTTAACATCTTCTGGTATTTCTTCAGATAAAATTTTATACAATCTTTTTTCTCTTATATTTTTCAAGGGAATGTTTAAAATTTTTTTTATTGGATATTCAGAGGAAGCATATTTTAAGGCTTCTTCTATTCTAAGACTAGTATATAAAAAAAGAAATTTCCAATAAGGAATTTGTCTTGAAAAATATCTTTTTATTTTATAAATCATAAGCAATGAATCAGAGTTTGAATAAATTTGTTCAAAAACTATATATCGATTTAAATAAAGGGGGCCGCCTGGTTGAATCAAGCTTATAAAATCTTTATCTATAATTTCATCTAAAACTTTTAAACCTTTATCCTTACTTTTAAAAATTATTTTAATAATATATTCAATAGTCTTACTTCTGTGATAACCTTCAGGCAAATTAGTCAAATAGTAAAATATGGGATTTGTTTCATCAGTTATTTTATCAACAAAAGCAGATAGCAATTTAAAATCTTCCTGTAATATTTTTTCATCTTCAAAAACATATATTTTAAATCTTATTTTTAAAACTTTAATTAAAGATTCTAAGATTTTATTATATAGCTGGATTTGACCATTTTTTTTGAAAGACATCAAAAAGTTAAAAAAATCAAAAAAATCTTTTGATCTATAATCTCTATAATCAAAATGATAAGCTAAAATTTCATAAGGATCTGAAAAAGTTACATTATAAGATAAACTTTTCTCTTCTATAATAAAGTATCTAAATTCAGGATAAAAAGACTTAGCTTCTTTGCATTTTTTTAAAAAATCATCTTTTTCTTTAACTAAGGACTTTAAAATAGGCAGATCATTCATATCAAAATAATAACTAAATTCATTTATTAAAGTTTCAATAAAATCGATGTTTGATTTATCGCTAAAAAATTCTATTAAATCCTTTATCATCAAAGGACTATAGGAAAAATTATATTTTTTATTCATTAAAAAGAGAATTATTTTAGCACCTTCTTCTAAATCCTCTTTTGATAAATTAGTTAATTTATGCAATACTTCCAAAACAAAAGGTAAATTTTCGTCTTCAATAAATAGGCTTGTTATAAAAACACAATATTGTTTTAAAAAAGAAATGCCCTTTTCTTCTAAGATATCTAAATTTTTTAAATTTAAAATAAATTTAAAAATTTTTTTTAAAAATTCTCTTGAGTTAAAATAAAAATCTTTGATTGAAATCAAATACGAGTTTTCAGATAAGAATTTAAAAAATATAAAAAGTTGATTTTCGTTTAAATCTCTATTAAAATCTTTGAGAATTGTTGGCATTTGGTGAATTAAAATACTAAAAACTTTAAAAACAAAATCTATACGATCCTGATTATTATTGTTTTTATCAAAAAATTGAAAAGACAAGTTTAAAGTTTTTATAAGCAGTTGGTTATAATCTTTAATGCTAATATCTGGCTTAGATTTTAGGTCTTTAATAAAGGAAATTAAATCTTCTATTTCAAATTCTTTATTAACAAAATTTTCGAGTCTTTCTATTTGTTCTTCATCTAAGGATTTTAAATATTTTAAAATTTCACAGTTTTGCTCTCCAAATATAAAAGGATAATCACCAGATTTTCCTGGTTCAACAAAAGAATTTAAAATATTTAAAAGAATTGCCTTGGGAGTCTTAAAACTAAGAAGACTTTCGCTTATATTTAATCTTTTTATTTCTTTTGGTAAACTAGAAAATTTATCAAATAAAGAGTATTCAAAAAAATCTAAAGACTTTTCTTCTGTAAAATTTAAAAACTCATATACACCTTTTTTGTCTTTAAATTGCTCCTTAAAAGGTATCCATTGTTGAAAATAAAAATTTCTCTCCAAAAATGAAGAATCAGCAAAAACATTAGAAAAAAATGAAAAAACCTCAAAAAATCTTGAGTGTATCTTATTTAAAATTTCTTTAAACGAATAATAATTTTCAGAATATGGATAATTTAAATTTCTATGTATTTCATCAATTAATCCTATTAAAGAATAGTTTTGATATAAATCTTTAAATAAGGAAAAATTTAAACTATTTAATAAATAATCTTTTATCTGCTCATTAGATTCTATTTTTGATTCTGTAAATAAATGCTTAAGTAAAAATTGTTTCAGTTCTTTTAAAAGATTATCTATTTTGTTAAAATAATATTCTAAATTTTCTTTGGATTTTTCAAGCAATAAATCAAAGAGTTCTCTTTTAAAATTTTCAAAATTCAAATAAACAGAAGAATATTGGTCTTGTTGAAAAGAGGGTCTAGAAATTTCTTCTTTTAATCCAGTAAGATTTTTTATTCTTTTAATAATATCCTCTTTTTGTTTTTTTAAATCAGCATAATTTCTTTTATTTAAAATATTAAAAGGCTTTAGGATTTTTAGAAAAAAAGATGAGTAAGCAGTATCTAATTTTTTCTTTCTCTTCTCTAAATTATCCAAATCTTTATAAAGACTATTTAGTTCAGATATTAAAGAATCGACAGAATCAAAACCTTCATTTTTTAAAATTAAATCTAATCTTTTTAACTCAATTCTTTCAATTTTTGCAAATAAAGTTTTTAAATCAATAAAATTTGATTCAATTTCCTCAAATCTACTTTTTAAATCATCAATATTTTGGATAAAATTATTTATTTGTTTTAGTTTTCTAAAATCACTTAAAAAATTTTCTATTTTTAAATTGATTTCTGAACTAAGATTTTCTTTCTTTTTTTCAAATTCTTGATATAATTCATCCAGTTGTTTTAAATTTAAATCATCATATACTTCTTCAATCACAACTTCCTCTTCTTGTTTTAAAAAAATCTGATTTAAAAATGAAAAAAGAGTTGACAATGATTGGTGGTCTTTATTGATATCTAATGATAATCTTTCAAAAGTATTTTTATAATCTTTATAAATATTTTCGGGATAAGAGAAAACTTTTTCTTCAATTTTTTTTTCTTTTAAAAATGGTGGCTGATTTTCTTTGTTCATTTATTAAAAATTTTTTAGATATATTGTTAAAATAAATTTTATCTTAAAAATTTTTAATTTAAAAAATCAATTAAATTATGTTAAAATATTTTAAACAAAAGAAAAATTGCCGTGGTAGCTCAGTGGTAGAGCGGTGGCCTGAAGAGCCACGCGTCGGGGGTTCGATTCCCTCCCACGGCACAATTTTAAATTAATCTAGTTAATGAATATAAATCAGTATTGAATTTAAATAAGGACTTATAAATCAAATTAAAAAACCCAAGATTTTTTTGGAATCACCTAGGACATTTAATGAAAAAAGAAAAAATTAAATTAATCTATGGTATAGGTAATGAAGATAAAAATTATGAGCAAACAAAACATAATATAGGAAAAGAAATAATAAAAAATTATTTTAAAGATCCTAAGTTTTTAAAAAATTCGATTTTTGAAAAATGGAATAATCTAATATTGGCAACAAATATTGGTTATATAAACGAATCTGGAAAAGGATTGAAAGATCTAAAAGAAAAATTTCATCTTAAGCCAGAAAATATTTTAGTTATTCACGATGACGCTGATTTAACTTTCCCTTTATTTAAAGCAAGTTTTTCTTCTGGTTCTGCAGGTCATAAAGGAATCGAATCAATTATTCGAATTTTAAAAACAAAAAAATTTTGGCGTTTTAGAATAGGAATCCAAGGAATAAAAAGAATACCTGCTGAAAAAATAGTCTTAAAAAAACTAACTCCTAAAGAAAAAGAAAATTTAAAAATAATAAAAAGAAAATTTAAAATTATTTTGGAAAAACTAACCCAAGGTTATTTACCAAATGAATTAAATTTAGCAAAGAATTTTTTCGTTGATGGAAAATTTTGAAAAAATTTTACAATCTTTAAAAGAAGAAGATATTTTTAATCGAATTTTTGAAATAAAAACAAAAGAAATAATTTTGAATAATTTGCAAGAAAAATATTTACAATTTAAAAAACAAAAATTGATTTTTATAGACGATAAAATTTTAGGAAAATCAGCAATTTTTAACCTCTCAAGAGCAAACAGGCCTCAACCATTAAATGAGACTGAAAATCAAAAAGAAGATCCTTTTTGCAAATATATGACAGAAACACCTATTGATGAAATAGGAAGATTAGAGAATGAATTTTCAGTAACAGCCAGCAATCTTTCTAAAATGGCAGACTATCATAGTTTAGTTATTTTTAAAAAACATAATTTTCAAGATGTAAATGAAAAAGATTTTATTTCAAGCATTAGCTTAGCTAAAGAATGGTTTGAAAATATTAAAAAATTTGACCCAGAAATTAAAAATAGAATTTTAATTTGGAATTACCATTTTAGATCCGGAGCTTCAATTCTTCACCCTCATTTTCAACTTCTTGCTTATAAATATAATCCCGTGGTAATAACCGATCTAAAAAGAAAATTAGAGAATTATCAAAAAAACTTTACAACCGATTACTTTCAAGACTATTTCAATTTAATGAAAAAAATAAATTTAGCCAAAGAAGAAAACAATATAAAAGCTTGGGTTAGTTTAACACCAGAAAAAGAAAAAGGTGTTAATTTTTATGGAAATTTATTTGAGAATTCAAAATTTTTATGGGAAATTATAAAAAATTTAATTCAAACAGGAACTCAATCATTTAACTTTTTTTATCTTTTAGATTTAAATTATGGTTTTTTTGTTGACAGAGGAGAAGTTAAGAAATTAAATTCTGACTTTGGATCATTGGAAATTTTTGGAATAAAAATCATTTCCTCAGATCCTACAGAATTAGCAAGAGCAATATTTAAAAATTAATAAATTTTATAAGGAGCAACCTCTTTAGGAACTTGACGTGATATATTTGTTGGTAAAAATAAAAAGTATACCATCATACATAAAACTATAATCCAAATTATTATTCGCGTAATCTTTTCCTCCATTTTTAACTTAACTAATATTCAATTTTCTGCTGTTATTGTAATAATTATTATATACTAATATTATATTTTAATTAAAACAGGAATAACAACTGGCCTTCTTTGAGTTTTCTTAAATAAAAACTCAGCAATTTCTTCTTTTAAAGCATACTTAATTTGTTCTTCTTGAATTAAAGGAGATTCGTCTCCCAAGAATTTGATATTTTTAGAAACTATTTTTTTAATTAAATTTCTAGTATCTTTTAGCAAATCTTTTGACTCTCTTAAATAAACAAATCCCCTTGAAATAATATCTGGACTAGTTTTAACTTCTCCAGTAATAGAATCAACAGTTACAATAACTACAAAAATACCATCTCTGGCTAAACTTTGTCTGTCTCTTAAAACAACCTCTTGAATATCACCTATCCCTAAACCATCTACATAAACAATGTTATTTAAAACTTTTTCCTTGGATACAAAAACTTTTTCAGGCGTTACTTTAACAACACTACCATTAGAAGCTAAAAGTATTCTATCCTTAGACATTCCTAAATTTAAACCTATTTCCTCAACTGCTTTAAGCATAAAATAATGACCGTGAACAGGAATTAAATATTCTGGTCTAATCAAATTAATAAATAGTTTAATCTCGTCTGCAAAAGCATGTCCTGAAGCGTGAATGTCCATCATCTGATAATGATATAAATTAGCTCCTTGCTTCTGTAAGTCATCTTTTAAAGATTGAATTACTCTTTCGTTACCAGGAATTATAGAAGATGAAAAAACAACTGAATCTCCGGGTATAATCTTAAAATATTTGTGTTCACCAGTAGCAATTTTCATAAGCGCAGAACCTTCTTCTGCCTGAGAACCAGTACAAATAATAGTAACTTTATTAGGAGGCAAACGAAAACTATCTTCGGGCTTAATAAAAATACCCTTGGGCGAATTTATATATCTTAATGCTCTAGCAACTTCTACATTAGATCTTAAAGTTCTTCCATCTATAACCACTTTTCTGCCATAAATACCTGAAAGCCAAATAAGCTGCTGGATTCTTTCAAGAAGAGAGGCGAAAGTAGCAGCTATTATTCTTCCTGAAGATTTCTTAAAAATTATTTCCAAATTATCCATAATTGACTTTTCAGAAGCTACAAACCCTGGTTGAGTGGAATTGGTGGAATCTATCATCAAAATCCTAACCCCTTTTAAACTTAACTTTACAATTCTTGACAAATTGGCTGGTTTATCAAAAAAGGGAGTAAAATCTATTTTAAAATCTCCGGTATGAACAATATTGCCCACAGGTGTTTCTATAAAATAACCTATAGAATCAGGAATATTATGATTAACATGAAAATAATTAATCTTAAATGATCCCAGACTAAAAGGTTTTATCTTATCTTTACTTATTTGAACGACTTGAACATTAGGAGCGTTGGGAAAATCTGACTGTCTTTTTAAAATCAAAGCCGCTGTTAAGGGAGTTGCATAAATTACTGGATTATTTAACTTGTCAATTAAGTAAGGGATTGCTCCTATATGATCATAATGTCCATGAGTTATTAAAATACCCAGTATTTTATCTTTATTCTTTTCCAAATAATCCACATTTGGAATTGTAAAATCTATTCCTGGCATTTCTTCAAAATAAGGATAACCAACTCCCATATCAATAACTAGTATTTCTTTCTCATTAAATTCCAAAGCTAACATATTTCGACCTATTTCCTCAAGTCCTCCCAAGAAAACAATTTTAAGCTGACCAAAATATTTACTAGTTGATTTATCAATAGTTTTGCGTTCCATTTTTAAATTAAACTAATTATTTTTTAAATTAACGACTACTAAAAAAATTAAAATTAGACTAAAAAGTAAAAACTAATTTGTGCTCCGGAGAGGATTCGAACCTCTACGGTTTAAAAAACCACAAGGCCCTGAACCTTGCGCGTCTGCCAATTCCGCCACCGGAGCTAAATAACATAAAATTACTGTTCGGATATTTCCAAAGAAGTAATAACGCCTCCTTCATCAATAGTAGCCGTGGCTTTTAAGATTTTACTTAAAGAAGAATTGTTTAAATTTGCCTGAACTTCAATTATTTTAGTAAAAAAATTAGTACTTGTAACAGTATAAATAAAATTTCCTTGTGGCATATTAAATTGAGAAGATGTGGTTGAAAAATAAGGATTTTGATTAATTTGATATAAACTATAGCGTAATCCACTAATAACCAATGATCTTAAGCTAACAAAGTTTTTAAAGGTGACAGAAAAATTAAAAAAACTTGAAGAACTACTTCCAAGCATTATAATCAGAAAAACAAAAATAACTAAAATAACTCCGATTATCGCAAAAAGAAGTTGAGCTTTTTTTGAATTATTTAAACGGAAGAACGATGGTTGTTTCACTGTCAAATTTATTGCCCTTAGGGCTCTCTAAAAGAATGTTTGTTTTAAAAGAATTATCGACCTTTGTAAAAACAACGTCTTTTACTAAAACTCTGGGATCAGAAATCAAATCGAGATAATAAATTTCTGGATTCATTTTGGCAAAATAAAATCTTTCCCCTTTACCGTCAAAAATAAACCAACCTAAATTTTCATTCCAAGCGTAACCATATAAAAAATTTTTATCCTCTATAACCTTAAAATCTGAAGTTTGACAAGCATTAATCTCTTTACAGTTAAAAATTATCCAACCTACAACATCACTATAAGCATATCCTCTTAATTGTTTATTTTTTTCTTGACAAACTCCAAAAATTGGTTCACTTGTAGTATCATTTCTAAACTTTATCCAACCTATATTAGGAGCCCACCCATAACCGCTTAATGCATAAATAGAATCAATTACAGTACTTGAAGAAATTTGACAACTTGAAGAAGGAGTAAGAATAACTTGATAATTATCTCCTTTAAAACTTAAACTTCCAACGGATAAATTATTAGCATAGCCTTTTACTGTTGAAGATGATTTATCTAAATAAACAGGTTTGCTTAGGAAAAAACCAAATTGCTCATTTTTCTTATTAAAAACAACCTCCCAATCTGTTAAAATATTGATATCAGTAGCTGTTATAATTTCTTTTTGTATCCTTATAAAAATTTGACGCATTTCGTTGTTAAGATCAATATCTCCTCTAACAGATAAGTAATTAGATAAAGTTAAATATAAAAGCGGGTATAAAATAGCTATAATTAATAAAAATAAACCTAAATAAAGAAGGATCTCCAATAAAGTAAAAGCTTTTAAATTTTGTTTTTTAATAAGAAACATTTAATTTAGGAAGTAAAAAATAATCCTCGAAAACTAAATCAGAATATTTAACTGTTGTAGTAACAAATTTTAAAGTATCTGTTTGATAATTACCAATTGTAAAACTAAATCTATAAATTTCATTATTTACAATTTTCTTTTCTTCACCTGTTGCTATTTGCCAAGATTCTGAAGTTGAATATAAATAATAAGATTGACTACTTGAAAGAATGGATAACAAATCCCAATTAGTTTGTGATATCGAAATAAGAGCATTTCGATAATTTTCAAAACCAGAAATGGCAATTGATTGATTTAGATTTTGATACCTTGAAGAACCATAAATTGATGATAAAAAAACAATTACAACTCCCAAAATAAAAACTAAAAGACCTAAGCCTAAAACAATTTCTACCAAAAACTGACCTTTACTTTTCATTCACTTTTGATTGAATAATAAGTTGGGATAAATTTATTGGTAAAGGATCATAATGAGAAAATTCCATAACAGCAGTTCCTCTTCCCTGAGTTAAAGATCTTAAAACAGTAACATAACCAAACATTTCTGCCAGAGGAACTTTACACCTAATCACCTTACTCATTCCTCTATCAAAAGTTTCCTCAATTCTTGCCCTTCGTGATGATAAATCTCCTGTGACATCTCCTAAAAATTCAGCGGGAATAACAACTTCGAGTTTCATAATAGGCTCAAGCAAGATTGGGTTTGCTTGTTTAACTGCTTCCTGCAGGGCAATTGAACCAGCAATTTTAAAAGCTATATCAGAAGAATCAACCTCATGGTAAGAACCATTAAATAAAATAACCCTTATATCTCTTATAGGATACCCGGCCATTACCCCTTTATCTAAAGCTTCTTTAACTCCTTTTTCTACTGAAGGAATAAAATTATCAGGAATTATTCCTCCTTTAATAGCATTTACAAATTCAAAACCTTGACCTCTTTCAAGTGGCTCTACCTTTAACCAAACATGACCATATTGTCCTCTACCACCACTTTGACGAATATATTTACCTTCAGCAGTTGCTTCTTTAGTAACTGTTTCTAAATAAGCAACTTGAGGTCTTCCAACATTAACTTCTACATTGAATTCTCTTTTTAATCTATCCACTTTGATTTCAAGATGAAGTTCTCCCATTCCTCCTATCAAAGTATCCCCAGTTTCTGGATTTTGCATTAATCTAAAAGTAGGATCTTCGTCTGCTAGAGATTTAATTGCCATCCCCATTTTTTCCTGATCAATTTTAGTTTTAGGTTCTATTTTCATCCAAATAACAGGCTCAGCAAATTCAATTTTTTCATAAACAATAGGATTTTTAGGATCGCATAAAGTATCTCCGGTTTTTAAAGTTTTAACTCCAACTATAGCGCCTATATCTCCGGCAAAAAGTTCTGAAACTTCTTCTCTATGATTAGCATGCATTCTAGCAATTCTTCCTACCCTTAATGTCTCCCCTGTTGAAGTATTTAAAACAGTCATGCCTGACTGTAAAATTCCAGAATATACTCTTACATAAGATAAAGTTCCCACATATGGATCGATTGCTATTTTAAATATTAAAGCTGAAAAACTTTCATTATCATCAGCCTTTCTTTCAATTTCTTGATTTGTTAAAGGATCTATACCTTTAGGGGAAGTCAAGTCTAATGGAGAAGGCAGAAAATCAACAATTCCATCTAAAAGCAATTGAACACCTTTATTTTTCAAAGAAGAACCAACATAAACAGGAACAAGTTTATAACTTAAAGTAAGTTTCCTAATAGTCTTTAATAAATCTTCTGTTTTTATTTCTCCGGAAAAATACTTTTCCATAAATTCTTCGTCTCTCTCAGCCAAACTTTCGACTAAAACGTGTCTCCAATAATCTGCTTCTTCTTTTCTTGAAGGATCTATCTCCTTAAAGACAACTTCTTCTCCTTTTTCCTTTTCAAAATAAACCTCTCTCATAAAAATAAGATCAATAACTCCTGAAAAATTTTCTTCCTGGCCTATTGGTAAAGTTATCAAAACAGCATCTTTAGTTAATCTATCCTTAATAGATTTTAAACAAAATTCAAAATCAGCTCCCATTCTATCTATTTTATTAATAAAACAAATTCTAGGAACTTTGTATTTATCAGCTTGATACCATACAGTTTCAGATTGAGCTTCAACGCCTTGAACTCCATCAAAAACAACTACTGCTCCGTCTAAAACCCTTAATGATCTTTCAACCTCAGCAGTAAAATCTACATGTCCCGGAGTATCAATAATATTAATTTTATATTCGCCGCTCATTCTTTCTTCTTTTGTCTCTGGCTTCTTTGCATATGTAGGGGTCCAAAAACACGTAATAGCGGCTGAGGTAATAGTAATCCCCCTTTCTCTCTCCTGTGGCATCCAGTCAGTAACAGTTGTTCCTTCGTGAACTTCTCCTATTTTGTAAGAAATTCCAGTATAGTATAAAATTCTTTCAGTAGTTGTAGTTTTCCCCGCATCAATATGAGCAATAATTCCTATATTTCTTGTTTTTTCCAAAGAATATAATCTTGGCATTTTTAAAATTTAAAATTTCATTAAAAAATAACAAAAGACCTTTTATGATTGCATAAAAAATCTCACTTTTTTAAAAAAATAAGTTATTCCCTTATTTTTAAAATTATATCATATTTTTAACGTTTAGTTCGACTTTTTTTGCCCCACCAACCAAAATGAGCAAAGGCCTTGTTGGCTTCGGCTAACTTATGAGTTTCTAATTTCTTTTTGTAAGCATCTCCTTCTTGTTGGCTTGCTAAAATTATTTCTTCTGCTAATTTTTCAAACATAGGCTTACCCTTTTTGGATCTAGCTGAAGAAATTATCCATTTAACTGCCTTTGAAAATCTTCTTTCTGTTCTAACTTGTCTTGGTACCATAAAAGTTGCCCCACCAATTCTTCTTGGCCAAACCTCAACAACAGGTGCTACATTTTTAATTGCAGTTTGGAAAACAGACAAAGCTTCTTGTTTCGTTTTTCGCTCAATTAAATTCATTGCTTTATAAAAAATGTTTTGAGCTTTTTGCTTTTTTCCATCTTTCATTAAATTATTAATAAATCTTGAAACTATAACACTATTATAGACAGGATCAGGAAACCATTTTCTTTTTAAATTAATTTTTCTTCTAGGCATTTTTATTTATTCTTTTGGCTTTTTAGTTCCATAAAGAGAACGACCTTGCTTCCTGCCTTCCACTCCAGAAGCATCATAAACTCCTCTTACAACATGATATCTTACGCCTGGCAAATCTTTAACCTTGCCTCCTCTTACTAAAACAATCGAATGTTCTTGAAGATTATGACCAATACCAGGAATATAAGCAGTAACTTCCTTGCCATTGCTCAATCTAACTTTGGCAACCTTTCTTAAAGCTGAATTAGGTTTTTTAGGTGTCATAGTATAAACCCTAACACAAACTCCTTTTTTAAATGGAGCAGGTTGATACCTTTCCTTTCTTTTTAAGGAATTATAATAAAAAAGAAGAACAGCAGATTTTGATTTTTTTCTAATCTTCTTTCTACCTTTTCTAATTAATTGATTAATAGTTGGCATAGTTTCTATATTATAACATAAATTTTTTAAATCAAGTTTCTATTTAAAAGAAATTAAGGAGGAAGAGGCGGAATAATAGTTAAATCCCAACCAAGCTCTAAAGCTTTTTCATCGTTTCCTCCATCAGTTGAAACTTTATCATTTGAGCCCCCTTTGTTAAATCTGGAGGATTCTAAAAATATAGATATCTCATAACCCAATGGTTCTTTTTTAAAAGCATAATTGTATCCATAATAAGAACCAGTATCTGACCAAACCATATTTAAAGGATCAACCGGCAAAGTATCTATTAGATAGGATTTCATATCTTCAAAATTAATTGGAAGCCAACCTGTACCATTAATTTTACGATAACTAAGTTTATCTGTTCTATAGAAATAATAAGTTTTAGAATTATAAACAAAAGAAGAAAAATTAAATGGATCAGATGAAGGAATTGAAACAAAAATAGTAGGAGTCGCTTCATCAATTGCCATATTTTCCAAATAAGGGCCATCACCATCTGCTTGATAAACATTTCTAAAGTAAAAATTTAAAGCACTGTTTAAAACATTAGCATCTTTTAGTCTTTGAAAATCTCTTGCTAAAATAAATTGACTTTTTAATTTAAAAATTGTAGCCATTAGGCCTAAAATTAAAGAAAATAAAGCTAAAACAATAATAAGTTCAACGTAAGTTAATCCTCTTTGATTAAATCTATCTCTATCTTTAGATTCTCCCTTTTGCATTGAGCCGGCAGTGGGACTTGAACCCACAACCCTCGGTTTACAAAACCGATGCTCTGCCATTGAGCTATGCCGGCTTTAATATATATGTTATGATTCTTCTTTAAAATTATTATTCTTAAGATTTTCAAGTTTTTTTGAGGCCCAAACTTCAATTTTTAAAGATTCAACCTTAATCCTTCTTAAAAATTTCTCTATCAAATTAATCCACAAATTCACAATTTCTTTCTCTGAAATTTTTATGAAAGAAAAAATCTTTTCTTTTATTTTAGACAAACTATTTTCAATTTTAAACCAAAAAAGATAATCTTCTTCTGTAAGATTCACCTTTCTTAAACGATAAAACCCGAGGGCTAAAGAGAAAAAAATAAATAAATATCCCAAAATTATTAACCAAAAATTACTCATCTCTTGATAAACGAACGAATCTAGAAACTTCTATTTTCTCCCCAAACTTATTAGCATACTCATTAATCAAATCCTTAATTGTTAGATTTTCATCTTTAAAATATGGTTGATTTAAAAGACAAACATCAGAAAACCATTTTTCTAGTTTTCCTTGAATTACTTGCTCTTGAATTTTTGCTGGCTTATCTTTTATTTCTTGTAAAAACTCCTCTTTTTTATTTTTTAAATCTTCATCAGGAATATCCTTTTCAGAAACATAAACGGGATTCATAAAAGCTACCTGCATTGCAAGTTCATGAGCTAATTTTTTAAATTCAGGATTTTTAGAGACAAAATCAGTTTCTGATAAAAGTTCAATTAAAGCTCCTACTCTACCGTTGAAATGAATATAGCCCTCTACAATTCCTTGTTTTGAAACTTTGCTACTTTTTTCTTCAAGTAAATTTTCCCCTATTTTTCTTAGATATACTTTTGCTTTTTCCAAATCACCTTTTTCTTTTTCCAAAGCTTCTTTGCATTTACCAATTGGAGCTCCTGTTTCTTCTCTTAATTTTTTGATTTTATCTATAAAATCTTGTTGCATCTTTTAAAAAAATTAATTACCCTAATTCTCTTCGACTTTTTCTTCTTCTTTATTTTCTTCTTTTATATTAAATTCATTACCCTTTATTTTAGAAATTAAATAATCTATTTGCCAACTAATACTTCTTGGAGCTTTATCATTACCAGGAACAAATAAAGTAACAGAAGAAACATCATTGTCAGAACCTGCTAAAGCTAAAATTGGAATTTTCATCTTCAAAGCCTCTCTTTTTAAAGTTTTATGCTGATTGTAAGCGAGATTAACTACAAAAACTAAATCTACCATAGATTCTAAATCCTTCACTCCCCAATACAAATTTTTCAATTTTCCAATTTCTTTTTCAATTTTTGATTTTTCTAAAGCTGAAAGAGATTGCAATTCCCCAGAAGCTTCTTTTTCCAGCAAAGATTTAAAATATATCAATCTTGATAAAATTGTTGAAAAATTAGTTAAAAAACCACCAATCCATTTATAATTCACATAAGGCTGATTAAAATTTTCTGCTATTTCACGAATTTTATTTTGACTAGCAGGAGAAGTACCAACAAATAAAATTTTTTTATTTTCTTCTAAAGCTCTTTTTAAAAAATCAGCCATTTGATTTAGTCTTTCCAAAGTAAATCTTAGATTAAAAATTTCAATATTTTTATTAGACCTTAAAAGAAAATTCTTCATAGAAGGATGAGTATATTTTTTAGCTCTTCCGTAATGAACCCCAGCTTTCATCATTTCCTCGAATATACTATCTTGATGCGTTATTATTTGATTTTGATTATTTGCACTTTTCATTATCATTTAAAATTTATTTCTATAATTTTAAATTAAATTTAAAAAAGAAAAAAACATC
>Ga0209809_1001027_pt1 | contig 23867 bp, 21 predicted proteins | sample YNPMSTMetaG_FD_186172 | JGI IMG/M metagenome (GOLD analysis project Ga0209809, IMG submission 186172) | Anoxygenic and chlorotrophic microbial mat microbial communities from Yellowstone National Park, USA - YNP MS-T MetaG (SPAdes) (version 2) ...
GTCAGGCCCCCAAGCACTGGACTCCGCACGGCCTCCCCGCCCTGCAGAGCCCCTAATCCACCCGAACAAACCATCGCGCACCCGCGACAAAGCCGATCCAACTGGAGCGGCCAACTCCGGAGCTCCCACTCCGGCACCACCCCCACCGGCGCGGCGCGCCGCCAACCAACGAGCCTGGCCAGACTCGATTCAGCCCTCGCCACCCTTCACCGCCGGGACTGCAGGGCTCAGTACGCGCTCCAAACTCGACAGGAGCTGCTCCGCCTTGAACGGCTTACCCAGATTGATCTGAGCCCCCGCAGCGCGCGCCTCGGCCACTCGGGCCTCCTCCCCCAAGCCCGTAATGCTGATGGCAGGCAGCCCGGGCGCAATCCGCTGCAACGCCCGCAAAAACGTCGGCCCGTCCATCCGTGGCATCATCAGGTCCGTGATCACCGCCCGGATCTGGCCGCCCCCCTGCTCCAGGATCGAGAGCGCCTCCTGACCATCCGCTGCCAGGACCGGTTCGTACCCATGCATGCGCAACAACGCCGCCGTGATTTCGCGCACCGCTGGCTCATCATCCACCACCAGAATCCGCTGCCCCTGCCCCCGACGCGCCGGTTTGCTGGGCTTGAGGGCAGGATCCGTGGCCTGCTCCTGCGGCAAGGCCGGCAGGTACACCGAAAACGTACTGCCCCGGCCCACCTGCGATTCTACCAACACAAACCCGCCATGAGACTCGACGATTCCCAATACCGTGGCCAGCCCCAAACCTGTCCCCTGCCCCACCGGCTTGGTGGTGAAGAAAGGATCGAAAATCTTGTCCAGCAATTCCTCCGGGATCCCCACCCCCGTGTCCTCAACCGAAAGCACCACGTAGGGCCCAGCCTTGGCCTTGGGATGCACACGCTCCGGCTCGCGCTCGAGCGCCTGGTTTTCTAAACGCAGCGTCAAGGTCCCGCCCTGCGGCATCGCATCGCGCGCATTGACGCAGAGGTTCAAAAGCACCTGCTGCAGTTGCGTCGGATCCCCCCGCACCAGCCAGGGCTGTCGTGCCATCCGCACCTGCACCCGGATCGAGCGAGGAAATGTCTCGGCAATGATCCGCTCTACCTCCCGCACCAGATGCTTCAACTGCAACAACACCCGGGTCCCTTCCACCCCGCGGGCAAAGGTCAGCACCTGCCGAATGATCCCGGCCCCCCGCTGCGCACAGGTCTCCAGCGTTTGCAAACACGTGCGCGCCGCCTCGCTCTGCACCTCGTCCTTGAGGTATTGCACCGCCATCAGAATCGGCGACAACACATTGTTCAGATCGTGTGCCAGGCCGCTGGCCAGGGTCCCGATGCTCTCCAGGCGCTGACTGCGCAAGAGGTGGGTCTCCAACTGCTTCTTTTCCGTGATGTCCGTGCTGACAATCAAAATCGCCCTCGGGAAACCGTCGCTGCGCCGAATCAGTGTCCAACGACTTTGCACCGCCAGCTCCCGCCCCGAGCGGTGCCGATGGCGCATCTCCCCATTCCAGACCCCCTCGTTCTGCACGGCCCGAACCGCCTCCACCACCTGGGTCTCGTCCACCATGAAACCCAGTTCGTGCGTGGTGCGGCCCTGCGCCTCGGCAGCCGTCCACCCATATAGTTGCGCCGCTCCCTCGTTCCAATACAGAATGCGGTCACAAAAATCCCGCACCAACACAGCATCCCGCGTCACCTCCAGCAGCGCCGCTTGCGACCGAATCCGCATTTCGGCCTGCTTGCGCTCCGTAATGTCCTCCAGGCACAGCAACACACGATCCAGCCCATTGACCCGGATCCGCTCCGCAGAAACCAGCAGCGTCGCCTCCACAGGTCGGTCCCCCTGAAAGACCGTCTTCTGGACCTGGCGCTTGTCCCACCGTTTCCCCTCCCGAAAGGCCTCGATCAGCGCCTGGCGCACCTCACAGGGCGGGCATTCGGGGGAAGTGCCACACTCGTAGCCGCGCCGGGCACAGGCTTCGCAACGCAAGAACGCCCCCAACTGCAGCCCCGGAAGCTCCTGCGCGGGACGACGCGCATACTCCGCCGCTGCCCGATTCGCCCGCACGATCCGCAGTTGGGGATCGAACACACACATGATCGCCGGCGCCTGGTCATAGACAGCACGAAGTTCCGCCTCCCGACGACGAAGCGATTCCCGTGCCTCCCACCGATCCAGCAACATCGCCACATAATCCCCCACCTGCTCCGCCAACTCCCTCGCCCCTGCGGTCACCGGGCGTACCTGACGATCCGCAAAACTCAACACCCCCAACAAATGCGACCCCACACGCAACGGCACGCCCAAGTACGTCCGCAAACCCCATTGCCGTACCAACGGCGCCGAACAACCACACCCTTCAGCCAGATCTTCCTCCACCACCGTCCCCCCTCCCCCAATCACCCCCGCCGCCAAGTCAACATCCAATGGCACCTCCAAAGGGCTGGGCAACCCCGACAAGTCCAATCCCCAGACTCCCCGATACACCATCAGCGCTTGCTCGTAATCGCACGTGCCCAGGATGACCACGGGAAAGCCCACGAGCTCCGCCAGTTCCCGGGCCATCCAGTCAAGCGACGCCTCGGCACCCTCCCCCGCCAAAACCTGCTCGGCCAACCGGTGGTACAACGCCAACTGGCGACTCCGCCGATCCAACTCCCGCCCCACCGTGTGCACACAACCCAAATCCAGCACCCACCAACACTCCAATCGGCCCGACTCAGCTCCCCTCGGCCACCCGGCCAACAACAGCACAGATCGCCCCTCTCCCGTCCTGCTGCGAATCCGGGTCTCGCGCCACGCAAAGCCCTCCCCTTGCCTACGCGCCTCGGCCCACGCCTCCCGGATCCCCTCCCAATCCGACTCCGAAGCAAACAGTTCCCCCACTTCACGCCCGCGCCAGCTCTCCGCACTGCCCCCCAAAAGACGCACCAACCCCTCACTGATCTCTAGGAACCGCTCCTCCCAAACCAAAGCATGCCCCACCGTCCAGGCTTCGGGCCGCCAAACAGGTACGCCCCCGGGGCCACCCTGCCCTTCAATGTCTCGCCCCAATCCTGCCGGCACATCCGGCTTTGTTGCCTGAACCCGTTCCAACGCGTCACCTCCAGCCATCACCGGAAACGCCCGTTGTCCTACCTACCCCGCCTGGTCCACACCGGCCGAGCATGGGCAGGGAACCCCGGCCCGGCCTCTGAGCCTCGGAGCTCAATAGCCTTTTCCGCCGGCCCCAGCACCCGGTCGGATGGCCCGCGGCCGGTTCCTCCTGGCCCCTCCTTTCACAGCCGGCCCCACCGGACCGGCCAGCCGGCAAGGCAGTTAGTTCCTCGCCATTATCGGCAGAATTCCGCCCTCACTTTAGCCGCGCTCGAAGCCCTCCCCATCCCTGCGCGGCCAAACGTCCAGACCCTTCAGGGCAAGTAGAACATCAACTCCAATTCCCGCTCCACAGGCGCATGATCGGGGTGGACTTCCATCAGGTCGGCCATGTAGTCCCACCAACGCCGCATCACTGGATGACTCCGCAACACGGCCGGATCATGCCCCGGTCCCACCTTTTGTACCGCAAACAATGTGCCCGTGGACGTATCCAGAAAAATCGCATAATCCGAAGTGCCCGACTGCCGCAACAGCGCCGCCAGCTCCGGCCAAAGGGCTTCGTGCCGACGCCGGTACTCCGCCTCACATCCGGCCTTCAGTTTCATGGCAAAACCACGCAGCTTCATGTCCCCTGCTTACTTCCCCAGCCCCCGCCACCCAAGCCCAAACCCGCCCCAATCCGGCCTGTCCCCTCGCGCACCGGTCCATCGCGCCCCAGCCATGGGCCGCCACGACAAAAGACGGGCAACCTTTGCCAACGCAGGGCAAGCACGACCTTCGCAGACCGCGCTCCTTTTTAGGTGATGAGATATGGACAAAATGTGACAGTTATTTACAAGTTTTTAGAATGACAGGAACCCTCATGGAAATCCAGCGCACCATCAAGTACGACGCCGACCGCGTCCGCGGGTTTGCCGAGGAGATCATGAGCCTGGCCGGCTGCGACCAGCTCAAAAGCTGCATTCAGTGCGGCACTTGTTCGGGCACCTGTCCCCTGAGCATTTACATGGACTACACCCCCCGCCAGGTCATGGCGCTGGTGCGGGCCGACTTCAAGAACGAGGTGCTGCGCAGCCATACCATCTGGCTCTGTGCGTCCTGCTACGCTTGCACGGTGGATTGCCCCCGCCAGATTCGTATCACCGACATCATGTACGCCCTGAAGCAGCGGGCTATTCAAGAAGGCATCTACCCGCGCCGGTTCCCCATTCCGGTGCTGGCCCGGGAGTTTTCTGCCATGGCCCGCCGCATGGGACGCATCACCGAGACCCTGCTGGTGCTGAGGCTCTTCCTCAAATCGGACTGGCGCGCCCTGTTCCGCTCCTGGCGCATGGGACTGGGCCTGTTGCGGACCGGCCGGTTTAGTCTGAAACCGGAGCGCATCCAGCGCCGAGACGAACTGGCCGCCATGCTCGCCGCCACCAACGGCGGTTCACTGCCGCCCGCTGAACGAAAGGAGGCCGTATGAAGTACCTCTATTTTCCCGGCTGTTCGCTCAAGGGCCTGGGCCGCGCCTACGAGGAATCCCTCCTGCCAGTCCTCCGGCACTTGGGCGTCGAAGTCCAGGAGCTGGAGGATTGGAACTGCTGCGGCGCCACCGCCTACATGTCCGTCGATGAAATGGAGGCAGCCGTGCTAGCGGCCCGCAACCTTGCCTTGGCCGAGCAGCAGGCAGGTTCCCGGGACTTGTTGGCCCCTTGCAGTGCCTGTTACCTGGTGCTCCATAAGGTCCAGCACAACATCGCCCAGTTCCCGGACGTCCGCTCCACCGTCCAATCCGCCCTGGACCGGGCCCGGCTGCGGTACACCGGCCGGGTTCAAGTGCGGCATCCGCTGGACATTTTGCTCCACGACGTCGGGCTGGACGTCATTCGCGAAAAAGTCGTCCGCCCCCTGCGGGGCTTGAAGGTCGCCCCTTACTATGGCTGCCAGATCGTCCGGCCCTATGCGACCTTCGACGATGCCTTCAACCCCACCACCATGGACCGCCTCTTGGCCACCCTGGGAGCCGAGGTGGTACCCTACCCGCTCAAGACCAAATGCTGCGGCGGCAGTCTCACCGGTACCGTCCCGGAAGCCGGGCTGCGACTTTCCTACATCCTCATGAAAGAGGCGCTACGCCGTGGCGCCGATGTGATCGCCACCGTCTGTTCCCTCTGCCATTTCAACCTGGACGCCTACCACCAGGAAATCGAACGGCGCTGGGGAGCTGTCCGCATCCCCACCGTGTACTTCACACAACTCATGGGACTGGCGTTTGGGTTGGCCCCTCGAGAGTTGGGCTTGCACCGCAATCTGGTGCCCTTCGAGAAGTGGTCCGCCGTAACCGCGGCCTCATGAACCGGTCTGGTGCCATGAAACCCAACCCCTCTGCTGAGCCTCCTCGCATCGGGTTCTACGTCTGCCACTGCGGTAGCAACATCGCTTCCACCGTGGACTGCGCCGAGGTGGCGCGCTTCGCCTCCCGGCTGCCCGGCGTGGTCATCTCCCGAGACTACAAATACATGTGCTCCGACCCGGGCCAGGAGCTGATCCAGCAGGACATTCGAGACCACCGGCTCAACCGCGTCGTAGTGGCCTCTTGCTCCCCGCTCCTGCACGAGCAGACGTTTCGCAAGGCCGTCGCCAAAGCGGGACTGAACCCGTTCTGCTTCCAGATGGTCAACATTCGGGAACATGCCTCTTGGGTGCACGAAGACCCGCAGGCTGCCACCGCCAAGGCCAGGGCCCTGGCCCGGGCCGCCATCGAGCGTGTCCGTTTCCATCGCGCCCTCGAACCTGTCCGGGTCCCCATTCGGGCCGAGGCACTGGTGATTGGCGGAGGCATCGCCGGCATCCACGCAGCCCTCACCCTGGCCGAAGCCGGCAAACGGGTCATCCTGGTCGAACGCCAGCCCAGCATCGGCGGCCACATGGCCTACCTGGACAAAACTTTCCCCACCCTCGACTGCGCCGCCTGCATTCTGACCCCCAAGATGTCCGCCGTCCGTTCCCACCCGAACATCACGCTCTGGACCTACAGCGAGGTGGTCAAAGTGGAAGGGTTCGTAGGCAACTTTACCGTCACCGTCCGCCGCAAACCCCGCTACGTGAACGAGGAACTTTGCGTGGGTTGCAAAGAATGCGTGGACGCCTGCGTGTTCAAAGAAGGCAAGTTCCCCGATGAATTCAATCTGGGGCTCAGTCGCCGCAAACCCATCTATCTGCCTTTCCCGCAAGCCACCCCGCAGGTCGTCCTTATCGACCCCGAACGCTGCCTGAACCTCAAAACTGGCAAATGCAAAAAGACTTGCGTGGAAGCCTGCGACCGCAACGCCATCGCCTTCGACCAGAAACCCGAACTCAAGGTGGTGCAGGTTGGCACCATCCTCGTGGCCACCGGATTCCAGTTGTTCGACCCCTCCCGCCTGCCCCAGTACGGCTACGGTCGCTACCCCAACGTCTTCACCACCCTAGAGGTCGAACGCCTGGTCAACAGCAGCGGCCCCACCGGCGGGGAAATCCGCCTACGCGACGGCCGCACCCCCCAGTCCGTCGGTTTCATCCTGTGCGTCGGTTCCCGCGACCACCGCACCAACCGCTGGTGCTCCCGCACCTGCTGCATGCATTCGATGAAACTGGCGCTGCTCATCCGCGAACATACCGGAGCCGACGTCACCCTCTTCTACATGGACATTCGCGCCGCCGGAAAGGGCTACGAGGAGTTCTATGACAAGTGCCTGCGCGAAGGAATCCAGTTCGTGCGCGGCCGCGTGGCCGAAGTCACCGATTGGGCCATGACCCCGGAAGAAGAAGGCAAACTGGTCATCCGGGTGGAAGACACTTTGGCCGGCTTCGTCCGGCGCATCCCGCTGGACATGGTGGTCCTGGCCGTGGGCAAGGAACCACAACCCGATGCACAGGAGCTGCGCCGCCTGCTCAACCTGAGCTGCAGCGCCGAAGGCTGGTTCCTCGAGCGTCATCCCAAGCTCGCACCGGTCAGCACTTTCACCGACGGCATCTTCCTGGCCGGTTGCTGTCAGGGCCCCAAGGATATCCCCGACACCGTGGCCCAAGCCGGCGCAGCCGCTGCCGAAGCCCTGGCCCTCATGGACCGCGGCTACATCGAACAGGAACCCAACACCGCCTACATCGAGGAAGCCGACTGCAGCGGCTGCAAATCCTGTCTGCCTCTCTGCCCCTATTCGGCCATCCAGTTCGACGAGGCCCGTGGCAAGGCCCACATCCAGGCCGCCCTCTGCAAGGGCTGCGGCACCTGCGTGGCCGCCTGCCCCTCCGGCTCCATCCGTCAACACCTGTTCGAAGACGAACAAATCTTCGCGGAAATCGAGGGAGTCCTAAGCCATGACTGAGTCGCGTTGGGAACCCCGGATCGTCGCCTTCTTCTGCAATTGGTGCACCTACACCGCCGCCGACCTGGCCGGTGTCTCCCGTCTCAAATACGCCCCCAACGTCCGCGTCGTCCGACTGATGTGCTCGGGCCGCGTGGACCCGCAATTCATCCTCGACGCACTGGCCAAGGGAGCCGATGGCGTCCTGATCGGCGGCTGCCACCCGGGCGATTGCCACTACGCCGAGGGCAATTACAAAACCCTGCGCCGCATGCGCATGCTCCGCCGCATGCTCACCGCCCTGGGCATCGAACCCGACCGCGTCCGACTCGAATGGATCGCCGCCTCCGAAGGCGAAAAACTGCGCCAGGTGGTCAACGACATGGTCGAACGCATCCGCGCCCTCGGACCACTCAATCTGCCCGCCCGATTTGACGCCTGGGACCGGGAATTGGAACACCCGCCAGCACCAGAGTCCACCTCCCCACCCATGGAAGCCTTAACCCCAACCCAACCCTTGGAGAAGGTCCATGCCTAAACCCAAGCTCGCCATCTACTGGTGCGCCTCCTGCGGCGGTTGCGAAGAAGCCGTCGTCGACCTGGCCGAGGACATCCTCGCCCTGGTGGAAACCGTGGACCTGGCCTTCTGGCCGTGCGCCATGGACTTCAAACGGGCCGACGTGGAGGCATTGCCGGACCAAGCCCTGTTCGCCACCCTCGTCAACGGAGCCGTCCGTACCACCGAACAAGAGGAAATGGTCCACCTCCTCCGCCGAAAAAGCCGGTTCCTCGTAGCCTACGGCGCCTGCGCCCACCTTGGCGGCATCCCCGGCCTGGCCAATCAATTCAGCCGCGAAGAAATCCTACGCTACTACTTCGAAGAAGGCCCCTCCACCGTCAACCCGCAGAAGATCCGACCCCAGCCCCACTGCACCGACCAAGGACGCACCCTCACCCTCCCACGCCTCCACCACCTGGTCCGGCCCCTGAATCAGGTTGTCCCGGTCGATTACTACATCCCCGGCTGCCCGCCCACCCCAAAGATCACCCAGAACGCTCTCCAGCTGCTCTTGTCCGACACCCCTCCGCCCCCGGGAAGCGTGCTGGCCCCCGACGTCGCCCTCTGCGATGAATGCCCCCGCAAAGCCAGCAAACCCTTGCAGCTCAGTTTCACCACCTTCCAGCGACCCCACCAAATCGTCGCCGATCCCGAACTCTGTCTGCTGGCCCAGGGCTTGGTCTGTCTGGGCCCGGCCACACGCGCCGGATGTGGCGCCCTCTGCCCGCAGGGCAACATGCCCTGCAGCGGCTGCTTCGGCCCCACTTCGCGCGTGCGCGACCCAGGCGCCAAAATCCTCTCCAGCCTCTGTGCCAACCTCGCCCCCAAAACCGAGGAAGAAATCGATTCCGTCCTGGACACCATCCCGGATCCCGTGGGAACTTTCTACCGCTATAGCCTGCCGCACAGCCTGCTGCGGCGAAAAGTCAACCTGCCAGCCAACGGCAACGGAGATTGAGCGCCATGCAGCCCCAAGCCCAAGCCCTCTGGAACCAGGCCGCCCAGCGCGCCAACACCGCCTATGCCCAGGCCCGGCGCCAGGTCACCATCGACCCCATCACCCGCCTGGAGGGACACGGTAAAATCGACATTTTCCTCGACGAACAGGGTGAGGTCGAGCAGGCCTACCTCCAAATCCCCGAGATGCGGGGCTTCGAAGTGTTCTGCCAAGGGCGACCCGCCGAAGAAATGCCCCAACTGACCAGCCGCATCTGCGGCGTCTGTCCCACCGCCCATCACATGGCGGCCACCAAGGCACTGGACGACCTCTACCGAGTCCAACCCCCACCGGCCGCACGCAAGATCCGTGAGCTGGTCTACCACGCCTTCATGCTCGAAGACCACGCCCTCCACGTGTACCTGCTGGGCGGACCGGACTTCATCGTCGGCCCCGAAGCCCCCGCCGCCCTCCGCAACGTCGTCGGCGTGGCCCAAAAGGTCGGCCCCGAGGTCGCCCGCCGCGTCATCAGCATACGCCGCCGCCTCCGCGAACTGATCACCTACCTCGGCGGCAAGGTCATCCATCCCGTCCTCGGCCTGCCCGGTGGCGTGGCCAAACGACTCGACCCCGCCAAACTGCCCGAATTCCAACAATTGGCCACCGACGCGCTCGACTTCGCCCTTTTCACCCACGAGGTCTTCCACAACCTCGTGCTCAAAAACCCGGACTACGTTCAGCTCATCACATCGCCCGATTACACCCACCGCACCTACTACATGGGCTTGGTCGACGCCCAGAACCGCGTCGATTTCTACGATGGTCAACTGCGCATCGTCACCCCCGAGGGCTCACAGTACGCCCGGTTCGACGTCCGAGACTACCGGGACTACATCGCCGAACACGTCGAGCCCTGGAGCTACGTCAAATTCTGCTACCTCAAGCCCCTGGGCTGGCAAGGGTTCGTCGAAGGCCCCCAAAGCAGCATCTACGCCGTCGCTCCCTTGGCCCGACTTAACGCCGCTGAGGGCATGGCCACCCCGCGCGCCCAAGAAGCCTCCCAACAGTTCTTCGCCACCCTCGGCGGCAAACCCGTGCACCATACCCTTGCCAATCACTGGGCCCGCGTCATCGAAATCATCCAGGCCGCCGAACGCATGGTCGAACTGGTCCACGACCCCGAAATTACCAGCGACCAGATCCGCCAGTTGCCCACCGAAAAACCCACCGTCGGCATCGGAGTGGTCGAAGCCCCCCGCGGCACCCTCATCCATCACTACGAAACCGACGAACGCGGGCTGATCACCCGCGCCAACCTCATCGTAGCTACCCAAAACAACGCCGCACGCATCGCCATGAGCGTCGACCGCGCTGCCAAGGGCCTGATCCACAAAGGGGTCGTCTCCGAAGGCCTGCTCAACAAAATCGAAATGGCCTTCCGCGCTTACGATCCCTGCTTCGGCTGCGCCACCCATGCCCAACCAGGACAACTGCCCCTCATCCTCAACCTCTACGACGCCCACAAGCGATTGATCCGGCAAATCCGTCGCCCTTGAAACCATTGCCTCCCCTTACCCCGCCCCACCGGGGCTTCACTTCCCAAACGAGCGATCCTTGCCGCAGTTGCAATTGCCCCACCCTCAGGCACCCCAACAGCTCGCACGACCGAATGCTCTGCCAGAGCCCACTCCCCCATATAGCACGTCCGACACCCGTACACGAAACTCAACCTCCGTCTCCCACAAACCCTACACAGCTGCGTCATCACCTCAAACGCAATCCACCTCCACCTCAGCCCAAGGAATGCAGCCCTACACACCGCGGCCGGTCAACCACTCACCCAGCCAACGCACCGGCCAGCGGCCCAATTCCTCCGTCCGCCGCTCTCCTCCCCGCTCCTGATTCGGAATCAGCCCTCATCCATGAGCCCAAGCCCGTCTCACAAAACGACCCTCCCAACGGCAGCTGGCCCGCACCTCGAACCACGGACTCCCCTTGCCCAATAGCCCCAGCCCATCTTCGATACAAACCTGCTGCCCAACGAAAGCCAACAAAACCACCCCTCTTCGCCGCATAGAAAAACTTCCCGCCTACCCCGCCACCTATCCGACCGGCAAGTCACCCGCCGCCTCAACCGCACAAATCGCGCAAAAAAGACACAGCACAAGGAGCTCCGAGCGACATTTCGTCCCTACGATACCCAGTTGCTTCGATCTAGCCATGCTCTCAAAACCACTTGACTCCAGCGGCAGCCGTTCTCTTTGGGCTTCAGGAGCGTCGAATGTGTAAAATTTACCGACAAAATCTTGGTAACTGCCGGAAATCCTTACGCTTTGGGTGGAATTTCAACAATTCATTCTTCACTGAAACCCGCGCCTGCAACACGCAAGAAACAGCGCATCAAGACGTTATTGAAATAGCACCGAACTTCCGGTAGTTCGGCACAAAACGTGCTTAGCTAAAGCGATTGAAATGGCAACCGATAATATGAGCCGGGAAGGAAGCTTGGGAATGAAACGATACGCTGTTTATCTGAGTGCGCTACTGGGGGCTGCTGTGGCCTCCCAAGCGGTGCCAGTGAAACTGGACGTGGCCCCTTACATCACACCCGACACCACCGTCCCCGGCAACCCTCCAAACCAGGGTGTGTCGACAGTCCAAGCGTGGCTCCAGGATCTGGTCAATGCGTACAACGCCGTGAACGACCCGGACCTGCCCGCAGTCGCCCTCAACCGGCGGTGGACGTGTGGATGACACAGAGGGATGTCACCTCCCTGGTGATCTCCGTTTCGGGCTACACGTACCTCACGGTTCATTGGGGTGGGCCGCAGAAGGCTTCGGGTAATGATCACTCCCAAGCATGGTACCTCGGCGGCAATTTGGATTCTTTTACCCTCACGGCGCCTGTCTTCGTCAACCGGAAGGGTGAGGCAAAACAGTACGGTCTCTCCGGTTACCGCTTATGGAACCCGGTCCGCGTGCCCGACGGCGGCAGCACCCTGGCACTGTTGGGCGTGGGCCTCCTGGCCCTTGCCGGTTATGCCCGAAATCGTCACCCCCACCGCACCCCCACCGGAGGCTGTTGAATCGCATCAAATCCACGAGCCGCCTCCCGCGGACACCCCGCCAAGCCGAAAAGACGACGCCCTGAATTCAGCCGAAGGCCCACAGCGTAGGGATCGGCCCTGCAGGACGCCGCTGACCCTTGCGCTCGTTTCGCGTCCCAGGCCCGTATTGCCAGCAGCACCACGGGCTTGAGCCCACCCAAACACTCGCGCACCCAGCCAAAGCGCAGCCCCGCCCACCCTCAGAACAGCGTCGGCTGCGACCCAGCCGCAGGGCGAATCCCCAACTTGCGGTAACTGCGCTCGGTGGCCACTCTCCCCTGTGGCGTCCGCTTTAAGTACCCTTCCAAAATCAGGTAGGGTTCGTAGACTTCCTCGATCGTGTCGGGTTCCTCCCCCACCGCCACGGCCAGTGAATTGATTCCCACCGGACCTCCACCGAACTTGACCAGCACCGCCTCCAAAATCCTCTTGTCCATCTCATCCAAGCCATCCTCATCGATCTCCAAGATGGCCAGGGCACGATCCGCCAGCGATCGCGTAATCCGTCCATCTCCCTTCACCTGGGCGTAGTCCCGCACACGCCGCAGCAGATTGTTGGCAATCCGGGGGGTGCCCCGGCTGCGTCGGGCAATTTCCAGGGCCGCCTCCGGCTCGATGGCCACTTCCAGGATGCGAGCCGATCGCAGGACGATTTGTTGGAGGTCCTCGGCCGTGTAGTAATCCAGCCGTTCCCGAATCGGGAAGCGCGTCAGCAGGGGCGAAGTCAACAGGCCGCTGCGCGTGGTGGCACCAATCAGCGTGAATCGCGGCAGGTTGATCCGCACACTGCGCGCGTTGGGCCCCTGATCGATGATGATGTCCAGCTTGAAGTCCTCCATCGCCGGATAGAGGTATTCCTCGATGGTCTTTTGCAGGCGATGGATCTCATCGATGAACAGGACGTCCCCGGGCTCGAGATTCGTCAAAAGTCCGGCCAGGTCGCCTGCCTTTTCGATGGCCGGGCCGCTGGTGCAACGGATATTCGCGTTCATGGCGCGGGCGAGGATGTGGGCCAGGGTGGTTTTGCCCAAGCCCGGGGGACCGCTCAAAAGGATATGGTCCATGGCCTCACCCCGCTGCCGGGCCGCCGCCACGGTGATCTCCAGGCGCTCCTTGACCCGCCGTTGTCCGACGAACTCGGCAAACAGGGACGGGCGCAGCGTCTGTTCCAGCGCCGCGTCCGGCTTGTTGAGCACGTCCGAAATCAACCGTTCGGGCATGGCCCGCAACATGAATCAACCTACCCTGCCAAACAAGGGCGAAAACCAGTCCTCTCGGCACGCGGGTCACCCTTCTCGCTGCCACTCGCTGAAACCCCAGTTGCCCCCCAATCCCGTGCAAGCGTCCCAGCCCCGCGGATCTTCGACAACGGCAACTGCAGCCCTGCCAGCAGCTCCGCTACTGGGAAGCACAGGGCTCGGCTCTCCGACTGCTCCTCACCCCCATGGCGGCGATAGAGCCGCGACGATAGGGCCTTTTGCACGCAGCCCGGTCGCTCCAGGTTCGACACCACGACCTGATCGACGGTTTATGTCCGCAGTCCACCGGGTTCAAGGCTTCAGGCCATAACCTTGTCGCAGGAAGCGCAAATTGGTAAAAGGCGCTCATGGATCCCCACGCGCTCACATTCCACGGGGGACGGCTTCCCCGCCTGGAACTGGCGCAACCCCAGGACCGTAGGGCAGAGTGGTTGCTCCGGCCCGGCCTCAACCGCATCGGTCGCCATCCCGAAAACGACATCTGCATCGAGGCCGACGGGATCTCTTCCCGGCATTGCGAAATCGTCGTGGGCGATCAAGCCTGCACACTCATTGACCTCCGTTCAGCCACAGGCACTTGGCTGAACGGCCAACAGATCCAAGCAGCGCCGCTGCGACACGGCGACCTCATCACCGTCGGCCAGGCCCAGCTCCGGTTTCTGTGGTCCGGAGCGCCTGCCTCCAGACTGCGGCTTCGGCCCACCGGCGCTGGGCCGGCCGCCGAAAGCGGGCATCTGCGTGAAACAGGCGCTCGCTCACGCCCGGCCGAGCCCGAGCTGTCCGACACCCTCGCGCCGCCCCTGCCACCGCCCGTGCCGAATGCAGCCGTGACTGCACCGCCTCCATGCGTCAATCATCCCCAGGTCGCCTCCCGGTTTTCCTGTTCCCAATGCCGACGCTTCTTCTGCGAGACCTGCATGGGAACCTCCCAGGACGTGTCTACCTCCCAGGCGGTTTGTCCCGCGTGCGGGGCAGCTTGTGTGCCCCTGACCGCTGCCGTGGGGCCTGCCGAAGCCGAACCAATCCGATGGCTATCCGCTTGGTGGGGCGCCTGGCGATACCCGGCCAGCACCGAGGGCATCGTCATCCTCGCCGCGGGCGCAATCCTCCTGTGGCTCATCGAGGGTGCATCCTTCCTGGCCGGATTCGTGCCTCTGTTCGGATGGCTGGTGGGAGTGTTCCTGTCGCTCTTGTGCGCGGCCATGACGTTTTCGTTCGTCAAGTCAGTGATTTATGAGACGGCCATGGGTAGCGACCGCGTGCCGGACTGGCCGGATGTGAGCGATCTTCACGAGGATTTTCTGACGCCGCTGTGGCAATTGTTTTCCGTGTGGGTCGTGGGCATGCCGATCGCGGTGCTCTGGATGGTCCGAGAGATTCTGCCCGACTGGCCTTCTTGGGTTTGGGTCTCAGTGGGGGTTTGGAGCGCGGTCTATCTGCCCATGAGTCTGTTGTCCCTGAGCCTGTTCAACACCGTGGGCGCGTTGGACCCACGCGTGGTTCTCCCTTCCCTTGTTCGCGTCGGCCCCCTTTACTGGGTCTGCGTCCTGTGGTTGCTGGCGCTCGCCGCGTTCGCCACCGGGATAATGCTCCTTTGGGAACGGATCCTACCGGCGTTCTTTGCCGGGCTCTTTCAGTACTTTGCTCTCTTGTACGCCCTCCTGTGGGCCGCCCGTGTGCTGGGGTTACTGTACCGGTTCAGGAAAGAGCAGCTGGGTTGGGACTTGGGATGACGTCGGTGGCGCGAATCCTTTGGCCGGGATGCTGAACCACCGTGGCCACGCGCGCCCATCCGCCGACCAACAGCACGACACGAGCAGGAAAACTGGCGCTTAGCTCGCAGCCGATGCCGAACGCATCGAAACAACCGTGAACCAGCACAAGAAACGCGCTTCAGCGCTCGCCGGATCCCACCGCCAGAGCAGTTTTCGAAGGCCTCGGCTGCGCGGCCCACTCGGGATCGCTTTTCAGACGAAGCCAACCCTTCCCGCTGGCCGGACAAGCCCACGATCCCTGCGCCGGCCTTTCGCAAGCGTCCCGACCTCAGGGCGCGCGGCCCCAGCCCAAGGCCTGCCACCTGCGGTTGAATGCTACACAGTCGGCATACCGCACCCCGGTGCCACCGAAAATGTCCAACGCCGATCCGATGGTCAGGTCCACTCGCCCACCACTGAGCTGCGTGACCGCTTCCAGGTCGGCCAAGGACCGTGCGCCGCCGGCATAGGTCACCGGCAGGGGCGACCAGGCGGCAAGTTTCTGAACCAGCTCCAGGTCTACCCCGGCGCACTGCCCTTCCACGTCCACCGCATGCACCAAGAACTCGGCGCAGAATTCGCCCAACCGTCCGAACAGCTCGGGACTCAGGCTCAGGTCGGTGAAGGTCTGCCAACGGTTCACCACCACCACGTACTCTGCGCCCCGGCGCCGGCAGCTCAGGTCGATCACCAGCCGCGAACGACCAACCTTCCGCACCAACGCTTGCAGCCGGTCCGGATCTAGCCGCCCTTCTCGGAACAACCAACTGGTGACAATGACATGGGAAGCCCCGGCCTCCAGCCAGGCGGTCGCGTTGTCCAAGTGAATGCCTCCCCCCACCTGCAAGCCCCCAGGATACGCCGCCAGCGCGGCACGCGCCTCCGCTTCGTTGCCCGGCCCCAACATAATCACGTGCCCGCCGGTCAGACCGTCGCGCCGATACAGTGCCGCATACCAGGCTGCGGGCCGGTCCGAAACAAATCGGGTGTGCAATCGTTCCGGGGCCGAATCGTCCAGCGTACCGCCCACGATTTGCTTCACCCGACCCTCGTGCAGGTCTATGCAGGGACGGAACATCTGTACACAGCTTACCAGAACCGGCCTCGGGGACAATGCGCCCGTGGCACCAGCCCTGGTTTGCTGCGCAATCCAAGTTTTTGGACCCGTTGGCGGGGCGGCTGTGCGGAACAGCAGGGGCCAACGCCGGTTGCGCCAGAAGGGCTCCAAACCCATCAAAGATTCCTCCCTGGCCGCAGCCCCAAACTGGCCGGTCCGCTGAAACGGACACCGATCCTCCCTGCAGCTCGCATCCACCACGCCGGGGCCCGGCCCATCCTTCCACCGTTGCGCACTCCGATCATGCCTGCGCTGCTGGTGCTCCCGCAGATAGAGCAGCCTGCTGGATCACTGTTTCCCCGCGCGCAACGGCGCTTCTCCCGCTCGCGCCCCGAGCGCCCCTGCCTCAACCCGTGCTGATAGCATCCCGTGGAAGGGCCGGCTTCCCCCCGCCTGCCTCCCAAAGCGGCGGCAAGCCGCCGCAGTCCATGCGCTGCCGCGGCTCCCCACGGCGCCTTCGACTTCGCGAAGCGTTTGCAGTGCGCCCGCTTGCTGGCGCTTTCGAAGAGCAACAGCGCGCCCGGAGACCCACCGACCCAGACCCGCTCGCCCCAAAACGACGGAAGTTTTGCACGACCCCACCAGATACAGCGTGCACGGCCCAGCTCAACGCCTTCCCAGAGCGTGAATCTTCTTGCGTGGCAGAGCCATGCGGTGGCGTGGGGGGGGCCGGCCACGGTAGGGACTCACCGCCCGGCCTTTGCGTGGGGAGACCGACGACCGTGGCGCCCACACGGCGGCGGCAAGCCGCCGCACTGCATACGCTGCCGCGACTCCCCACGGCGCCTTCGACTTCGCGAAGCGTTTGGAGTGCGCCCGCTTGCTGGCGCTTTTGGTCCACCGCACTGTTACCGGAGACCTCCTGCCCCACGACTTCCTTCCAGGCCCGTTCCACACCCGGCCCTATTCGTTCCTCAGCCAACGACATTTTCCCTCAAATGGCCCGCTTCCGTCCCGCCCCGGAGCGGGTGTACCCGACCGGCGGCATCAGCCTGAAGGCAGTAAAGCTCCGCCTGCAGAGCTCCTTGCCCCCCGCAGCCGACGAGGTGCCGGTGGCAGGCAAAAACCCTAACTTGCCCCCGAGTCGGTAGGTTTCCCTCGAAAGGGCCCGATTGAGTTTTTGAACAACCCTCCACATTCGCCCGATTTGTGCTGGTCAGAGCCGCGGGAATGTTGAGGGAGGGTGGGTTTTTGTGGGGCTTCCTCTCGTGGCCGCTCAAAAAGTGAAATGCCCCACGTGGTCTGTGCACACGCACCATTACGACCCCAAAGAGGCCGCACTGGCTCCTCGTGCCGCGCCCCATCGGCTGCGGCGTCGTCCATACAGCATGTAAATCAGCAAACCAGCCCCCAACCACAAACCGAAGCGCACCCAGGTCCGCACCGGCAACTGCAACATTAACCAGGCACAGGTCACGATCGCGCCCAACGGTACCCACGGCACCCAGGGCGTTCGGAACGGACGCGGCCGATCCGGCTCCTTCCAACGCAGCACCAACACACCGGCAGCCACCAACAGGAAGGCAAACAGGGTGCCGATGTTGCAAAGCTCCACCATCTCATCAATGTGGGTCACGGCGGCTACGCCGGCCACAGCCACTCCCGTCAATACCGTGGTCACGTGCGGAGTTCGATACCGGGGATGCACTCGGGCCGCCCACGCCGGCAACAAACCATCCCGTGCCATGGAGAAGAAAATGCGCGGCTGCCCCAGTTGAAACACCAGAAGCACCGAAGCGGTGGCCACCACGGCGCCAAAGGCCATCAACCCGCGCGCCCAGCCGATGCCCCGCTCCTCAAACGCCATCGCCAGCGGGTCGGCCACATGACTAAGCCGGTCCCATCGAACCATCCCCGTCAGCACCAGCGCCACGGCCACGTAGATCAGCGTGCAGACCAGCAGACTGCCCAGGATCCCCCGGGGCAGGTTGCGCTGCGGATCCCGGGTTTCTTCGGCCGCGGTGGAGACGGCGTCAAATCCGATGTAGGCGAAAAAGACAATGGCAGCCGCGTGGGTGATCCCTTTCCATCCGTTGGGCGCAAATTCGCGCCAGTGCTCCGGCTCCACGTACCACGCCCCGACCGCTACGAACAGGCCGATGACCGCCAGTTTCACCAGCACCATGCCGGTGTTGAAAGCCGAGCTCTCCCGGATGCCCCGCACCAACACCCAGGTGATCCCCGCCACAATCAGCACTGCCGGCAGGTTGAACACCACGGGCACGCCCCAAAGCCGGGGCGCCTCCACCAGCGCCGCCGCCTTGTGCTGCGTCAGCGCAGGCAACGCCGAAACCTCCATCCCCCGGGCCACGCAGTCGGCCAACTCCCGGGCCGCGGCCGCCGCAGACCGATAGTCCGTGCCCAGCCAGGCAGGCCACGAACCGCCCAAACTCGCCAGCAAACTCTGGAAGTAATCCGACCAACTGATGGCCACGGCCACGTTGCCGATGGCATATTCGAGAATGAGGTCCCAACCGATGATCCAGGCAGCCAACTCGCCCAGTGTGGCATACGCATACGTATAAGCCGATCCGGACACCGGCGCCAGCGCCGCCAATTCCGCATAGCACAACCCGGCCAATGCACAGGCCACCGCTACTAGTAAAAACGAAACCACCAGGGCTGGGCCCGCCCCCAAGTGATGTTCCCCACCCGCCGCAGCCGTGCCGGCCGTCGAAAAGATCCCTGCCCCCACAATGGCGCCCACGCCCAGAAAGACCAACTGCCGCGCTCCCAGCGCACGCCGCAGTCGCAAATGCTCCGGAATCGCCTCCTCCGCCAGGGTCTCGATCGGCTTGCGCCGCCACAACTGACGCCAGTCCATGCTCGATCGCACGCTCTCGGGCACCGAATCTCCGGCCCCCCTCCGGAACGGTGCGGCCCTTTGTCAAATGTCGATCACCGGCCCGCCGCCCGGCGGTTTACGCGGCAGCGTTTGCGACACCCCGCGATGTGGGTTGCTCCCGTGGGCCCCCGTCAAACGCCCCAGCAAGGTACTTACCACACTGATCACCAGAGCCCCCCAGAAGGCGGCCCAGAAATCCTCCACCCAAAAGTGCGGCCGCATCAACCAGCTCACCAGCCACAGTAACAACGCATTGATCACCAAGACAAACAGCCCCAAAGTCAACAGGACCAAAGGTAGCGCCAACACCAACAGCACCGGGCGCAGCACCGCATTGAGAATGCCTAACAAAAGAGACGCCACCACCAAATCCAAGGGCTTCTCGTAATGCACCCCCGGGACTACGTACACCGCCACCAACACGGCGCAGGTCCCAATCAACCAGTTCTGAAGAAACCGTTTCATCCACGCCAATCGCTGCGGTCCGAGTCCTTCATCGGGCCCCCGGACCCACAGCCAACAGCTCCGCCGCCTCCGACACCCGCAGCGTCACGGACTGCAACGCCGCCGGCAACAAACAAAAGCGCCCCGCGCGCAGCTCCACCGACCCTTCACCGGCCTGCACCTCCAGCACCCCATTCACACATCCCAGCACCCGGCAAACTCCCCCAGACCAGCACACTTCCGTGCTCCGCTGCCACTGCCAAACCTCCACCCGAAACAGCTCATGCTCAACCAACAGGCGCCACCGACCCGTCTTGCTCTCCACCCATGCCACCGGCACCGGTCCCGGCTCGATATCCCCAAAATCCACACTGGCCAATGCCTCCTCCCAATGCAGCGTCCGGGGCCGACCGTCCAGACCCACCCGACCCCAGTCATACAGGCGGTACGTGGTGTCGGAGTTCTGTTGAATCTCGAACAAAACCAGGCCCGCGCCCAGAGCATGAATCCGGCCACTGGGCAGAAACACCGCGTCTCCGGCCCGCACCCGGAACCGGTGAATACACTCCGCCACGGTTCCTTCCCGCAGCCGCCGCTCAAAATCCTCGCGCGTCACCCCCCGCCGTAATCCGGCGTAGATTTCCGCCTCCGGAGCCGCCTCGGTGATGTACCAGAGCTCCGTCTTGGGCTCACCCCCGAGGCGGGCCGCCACCGCGGCCGGGGGATGCACTTGCACCGAAAGCAGTTGCCGAGCATCCAGAATCTTGATCAACCACGGGAATCGCTCCCACGCTACCGCCCCGCCCCAGACGCCCTGCCGATGACTCTGCCACAGCCATCGCAGGTCTCGTCCCGCCCACGGCCCGTTGACGATCACGCTCACGTCCCCGGGCCGGTCCGTCAGTTCCCACGACTCTCCGATGGGCCGATGGGGCGGCAGCGGCTTGCCGTACAGCTCCTCGAGTCGGCGTCCTCCCCACACCCGCTCCTTCAACCGCGGCTCGAACATCAGTGGATAAAACATCGGTGAAACCAACGGCCAACGGGCCGGGGCCAGGCCCCACTTGTCGCTGCTTAGACCTGAGGACCGGCCGTTGACTCAGCCGCGGCCGGCGAAGCACTGACCGCATCGACCGACGCCGTCAAACGGGAGGGCTGCTGCGTAAACCGGCCGTAAGCACGAAACTTGGCGTAGCGCTGCCGCCGGCGTTCCTCGCCAGAAATCTTCTGCAACTCCGACAAATGCCGCACGACCGCCTGCTTCAACGCCTCAGCCGCCGCGGCCGGATCGTTGTGGGCCCCACCCAGAGGTTCCAGAATCACTTCATCTACCAACCCCAACGCCAAAAGATCCGAAGCCACCATCTTCAGCGCCGCAGCGGCTTCGGGAGCAGCCGAACGATCCTTCCACAAAATGGCCGCACAACCTTCCGGGCTGATCACCGAATAATATGCGTTCTCCAAAATCAAAACCCGGTCGGCCACCCCGATCCCCAGCGCACCGCCCGACCCCCCCTCGCCAATAATCACCGCCACAATCGGCACCTCCAACAACATCATCTCCCGCAAATTGACTGCAATCGCCTCAGCGATGTGCCGCTCCTCCGCCCCAATGCCCGGATACGCCCCCGCCGTGTCGATCAACGTCACGATCGGAAGGCGAAACTTGTTCGCCAACCGCATCAGACGCAACGCCTTCCGGTACCCCTCCGGATGGGCCGACCCAAAATTGCGCAGGATGTTCTCCTTGGTGTCGCGGCCCTTCTGCGTCCCCAACACCATCAGCGGCTGACCATCCAGGCGGGCAAACCCGCCCACAACCGCCCGGTCGTCCGCAAACAACCGATCCCCGTGCAGCTCTTCGAAGTCCGTAAACGCCAGCCGCACGTAATCCAGCATGTAGGGGCGCTTGGGATGCCGGGCCAACTGCACCCGCTGCCACGGCGTCAAATTCGCAAACGCCTGCCGTCGCGTCTCCGCCAGCTTTTCTTCCATCCGGCGGATCTCTTCCTCGAACCCCACGTCCATCCCGTGGGCCTCAGCATGCCGGCGCAGCTCCTCCAATTTGGCCTGCAGCTCCAACACAGGCCTCTCGAAGTCCAGGTAGTGTTTCATGGACCGTTCTACAGTACGTCCGGCACGGTTCCCATGGCAACGCTATACCGCCCCCCAGTCTATCCTGGCGCTACCGAAAACTCCCCGACGACCCTCGGCAGCCCCATCCAAAGGCCCCCGGATCCATCTGCCGGCAGCCGCCAAGCCCCTGCCCCGCCCTAACCAACCCCCAAGGCCCCACTCACCTGACTGCGCCCACCAAGTAAAACAGCCATCCCGCGGCAAACAACCCCAAACATCCCACCGCCACAAACCACCAAAACCAAGAAACCCCCGCCGGACGCCACTGCCGGTGCGGAGACTTTTCGCCTCCGAACTCCCGCCGAACAAAATCCTCGTAGTCGAACGGCTCCTCGACCGGCGCCTCTCCAGACCAAGCCTGCGACCAGCCGGTCTCTTCATCGGCCCCGCAGTCGGGACACACCCGCGCCCCGGCTGCCAACCGGCACCCGCAACAAGGACAAACTGGCGGTGCCATGGCCTTCGACCTCGGGCAGATCCAAATTCCGCCCCCTAACCTCTGCGCCCCTTTTCAAGCCGCGCCTGCGTACTCCTCGTCCGTGCGCAGGACCAGCTCCATCAGGATGTAATCGTGCTTGATGCCCTGCATGTCCTTGACGTGGTCCGGGATCCGCACCAAATGACTGAATCCCAGCACGGCAAACAACTTCATCGCTGCTTCCTGTTCCCCGATGAATTCCGCCTCCACCTTTTCCAGCCCCAGATTGCGCGCCACCTCCACGATCTCCGAGACCAGCGCGCGCGCCAGACCGCGCCCGCGAAACCGGGGATGCACCAACACGCTCACGCGCCCCACGTGCCGTTTCCAGCCGCCCAACTGCTGATGCAAGGTGGCATCCCCCACGATCCGGCTCCCCGCCAGCGCCAACAACGGAAAGTTCCGGCCGTAGTCAATGTTTTGACACCAGTTCCGGATCACCGCTCGATCGGTCACCCGATGTTTGATGAACATCCGCTCTTGCTCCGGAACCGTCAAAAAGAATTCGTGAAAGGCCGGTTCATCTGTGCTTTGCAGCGGTCGCAGCGTCACCTCGCTGCCGTCCTTCAACGTGATCTTCTTGGGAAATTTTTGGAGCTCCAGTTCCAGTGACATGGTTACATCGAGTCGGACGGTTTCGTCATCGCCGCGTAAAAGTATGAATGCGTCGTCCCGGGGGCGCAAGCACCGGCCCGCCCCCTGGCCCAGGTTCCCTGACTTTGCCAATCTAGCGGGACCGCCCCGGCCGGCACTCTTGTCGGACCCAGGTCAGGTACCCATCCATTCCGGCCGCCACGGGCAGCACCAGCATCTCCGGTGTCTGGTACGGATGCTCTTTCCGAATCAACGCCTCCAGGCGCGGCAGGCAGGACCGAACCGTCTTGGCGATCATCAGCACCTCGCCGGCCTGCTCCCGTTTCCCTTCCCACCAGTAGTGCGACTCGACCCCGGGCACCAGATTGATGCAGGCGACCAGCCGGGCCTCCAAGGCCAGCCCAGCCAGGCGCCGCGCCACCCCTACGTCCGGCGCGGTCATCAACACCACCACCACATTCCGCGTTGCTCGCATCCACCCTCCCATGCCTCGGTTCCCTGCACTCGACCCGGCCCGGCCCCAAAGTCCCGACTGGCTCCATTCGGCGGGAAGCGTGGCCAACGATCCGATCCCATGCTGCCATCCGTGCAAGCCGGTTGCAATCCCCCGGGCAGCCCACCCCTTAGGAGTACACCTGGCTTCAAGCCCACGGGCAGGCATAACCCTGCCCGCCAAGCGCTTCCCCTGGCCACTTCGACTGCAAGGTCCACTGCTCCAACTGCCGTTGCCTTGAGAGCCAAATGTGGCGAGCAAAACCTGCTGTTCCCCTCACGAAGCAACACGAAGGCCAGCAAAATCCTCCGGGAACCATTCCCTTGGGCGCCGATTAAGTGCGACTCGTGCGGACCCGCCCGCGCTGCCCCCAAACTGGCGGCGTCAATAATAGCCGGTCCCCGAAACCACCCGAAGCCCTTCCGAGACAGCCGAGCCAGAAAAAAATTTGGAGCGGGTGAAGGGAATCGAACCCTCGTCTCAGGCTTGGGAAGCCCGCGTTCTACCATTGAACCACACCCGCAAGCTCGGAAAGCTCATACCACGGCCAAACCATCCGCGCAAGCCCCTTTTTGCCCGGCCCACGCAGATGGTAGTGTTTGTCAATTGTCAGTTGGTGGGGATTAAGGCGGGTTGGGTTGGATGTGGAACTGGGGTTTGGATTTCCACCCTTGGGTCCAGGCCTGGGGTTGGGCCAGTAGTTGTTGGAGGGCCAGG
>Ga0209809_1001033_pt1 | contig 23780 bp, 17 predicted proteins | sample YNPMSTMetaG_FD_186172 | JGI IMG/M metagenome (GOLD analysis project Ga0209809, IMG submission 186172) | Anoxygenic and chlorotrophic microbial mat microbial communities from Yellowstone National Park, USA - YNP MS-T MetaG (SPAdes) (version 2) ...
TTCACTTGTCGATATGGAAAAACTTTTTGATGGAATTCCACTTGGTGAAGTTTCCACATCAATGACAATCAATTCTCCAGCAGCAATGATCTTTGCTTTTTATCTTGCTGTAGCTGAAAAACAAGGAGTTGATTTCAAAAAATTACGAGGAACACTTCAAAACGATATATTGAAAGAATATATCGCTCAAAAAGAATATATTTATCCACCGAAGCCTTCGCTCAAAATTATTGTCGATATGATTGAATATTGCACAAATGAAGTTCCACAATGGAATCCAGTCTCAATTAGTGGCTATCATATTCGTGAGGCTGGTTCAACTGCAGCTCAGGAACTTGCCTTTACTTTGGCAGATGGATTTGCATACATTGAAGCTTGCATTCAAAGAGGGATGGATGTCGATTCATTTGCCCCAAGACTCTCGTTTTTCTTTAATTCGCATTTAGATTTCTTTGAAGAGATTGCAAAATTTAGAGCAGCTCGAAGAATTTATGCTCGAAGAATGAAAGAAGTTTACAAAGCGAAAAATCCGAGAAGCTGGTGGCTCCGTTTTCATACTCAAACTGCTGGCTGTTCTCTAACCGCTCAACAACCGGAGAATAATATTATTAGAACCGCCTTTGAAGCGCTGGCAGCAGTATTAGGTGGAACTCAATCATTACATACAAATTCAATGGATGAAACTCTTGCACTTCCAAGTGAGAAAGCAGTCAAAATTGCTTTAAGAACTCAACAAATTATTGCTTATGAAACTGGAGTGATTAACACAATTGATCCACTTGGTGGAAGTTATTACATTGAAGCATTGACCAATCGTCTTGAAGAAGAAGCAAATGAATATTTCAGAAAGATAGATGAACTAGGTGGCGTAATTCCAGCAATTGAAATAGGATTTTTCCAGAAAGAAATTGCAAATGCTGCTTATCGTTATCAAAAAGAAATTGAGGAGAAGCAAAGAATAATTGTAGGCATCAATGAGTTTGTTGAAGAAAATGAGAAATTGGAAATTCCAATTCTTTACATTCCGCCAGAAGTTGAGATAAAACAAAAAGAAGCACTTGCAAAACTTCGTCAGGAAAGAAATAATGAAATAGTAAAAGAAAAACTTGAAGCATTAAGACAGGCCGCAGTTGATGAAAAAAATATTATGCTTTATGTTCTTGATTGTGCTAGAAATTATGTAACTCTTGGTGAGATGGTTGATGAACTTAAAAAAGTCTATGGTGTCTATGAAGAAAGTATTGTTTTCTGAGTTAAAGCTTATACTCCAGCTTATTCGTGTAAAGCAATGGATTAAAAATTTTTTTCTTTTTGCTCCATTAATTTTCTCTCACCATTTATTTGAGACGAAATTCCTTTTTACTACAATTAAAGCATTTATTTCATTCTGTCTTATTTCGAGTGTTGTTTATATAATAAATGATATAACTGATATTGAGCAGGATAAAAAACATCCAATAAAGAAGGATCGTCCACTACCGTCAGGAAGAATTTCTAAATCAACAGCAATTATAATTTCATTTTTTTTCTTTATTGGAATGTTCTTTACTGCTTTCGATTTGAATACAAAATTCAAAATTGCTGTTTTAACTTACTTTTTGATTAATATTTTTTACAGTTTCAAGTTAAAGCAAATTGTTTTACTCGATATTTTCTTTATCGCATTTGGCTTTATGATTAGAATTATTGCTGGTGGTTGGGTTATTAATGTTTACATCTCAAGCTGGTTGATTTTAACAACATTATTCCTTTCTCTATTTCTTGCAGTCACTAAGAGAAGAAGTGAACTAGCTGTTATTGATAATAACTCGGGTACAAGAAAAGTCCTGAGCGATTACTCAATCAACTTTGCTGACCAGATGGCAACAATTGCCGCAGCAGGAACTGTAATTTCTTATGCATTATACACGGTTTCTGAAAGAACAAAAGAATTATTCCGCACTGAGAATTTGATATTTACAACTCCATTTGTTGTATATGGAATTTTCAGATATCTTTATTTAGTTCACAAGAAAAATTTAGGTGAAAATCCAACTTATATAGTTACTTCTGATGTACCAATGATAATTAATATTTTCTTGTGGATTTTAACTTCAATTGCTATTATTTACAAACAAAAGTTTAATATTACTTTCTGGTGATGAAAGTTTTAATAATTTTAGTGCTGATATTTTTTTCGGGATGTTCTTCGTCTTCGAAATTAGATAAATCAAAAGTTTTTGTTTTGAATTTGGAAAGACTTGAAATGTGGTTTGATGCAATGCCAAAAGTTGATTCAAAATCAAAATTCCATTTACTTGTGGATTACTCGTTGAAAAATATTTCTAATAAAGTGATTAAAATTAATTCGTTGAGCTATGAACTGATTTTATCAAATGATAAGATGATTACTTTTTATGACAAGAGTTTTTCTCCTATAAATTTATCAAAGGGTGAGATGACTCAATTTTCAAATTTAAATTTAAGTTCAGAAGTTAATCTACAAATTCCCAAAATTGATAGAAGAGCGGATTTATATTTAAATATTCATTATGAGTCTGGAAAGAAAAAATTTTCAGAAAGAGTTTTTATCAAGTCACAAGAATTTGAGATAGTTTATTGAGTATGGAATTTTTAGTTATTGTTCTGGCGTTAATTGGGTCGGCATATTTTTCGGCAACTGAAATTGCTTTTATTGTTGCGAATAAAATTAAAATTGAGATTAGAGCAAAACAAAATATTTTTGGTGCTCAAGCTGCAAGAAGAATTATTCAAAATCCAGAGGAAGTTTTTGTTACAATTTTAGTCGCAAACAACATCGCCAATATTACATTTGCTTCTTTGTTTGGGCTTTATTTGCAGAAGACCTTAGAGCTTTCCGAAATTTCAACTTTACTAATCACTACATTAATTCTCTTAACATTTGGTGAAATTATTCCAAAAGCATTTACTCAGGAAGTGGCTGATATAGCGATTCTTTATTTTTCTTATCCATTTAGATTGTTCAAATTGATTTTATATCCAATTGTTAAAATTCTTGAAACCATTTCAAAATTCATTCTGAAAAAATTTAAAATTACTTTTGATTTACCACAGATATTAGAAAAAGAAGACATTAAAATCTTATTGAAAGAAAGCCTTGAAGCTGGAGCGGTTGACAAAGAAGATAAGAGAATAATTGATAGAGTTATTGAACTTGGTGACCAGAAAGTTAGTGAAGCAATGCGTCCGAGAACGGAAATTGTAGCCTGTGATATTAACGCATCGAAAGAAGAACTTTACCAAATTTTTATTGAGAGTGGTTATTCGAAAATTCCAGTCTACGAAGGTTCTCTCGATACAATTCGTGGTGTTTTGTATTTGAACGATTTGTTTGCCGATTTCAGCGAAATAGTTGAGATAATGAAACCAATTAATTTTTATCCCGAGACAAAACCAAGTATCGAACTTTTGAAAGAATTTCTCTCGGAAGGAATTTCAATAGCAATTATTGTTGATGAATATGGTGGGACATCTGGTCTGGTTACTACGGAAGATTTAATCGAAGAATTACTTGGCGAGATAAAAGACGAGTACGATATAGACGAAAACATTTGCAGAAAAATTGGTGATGATACTTATCTCATAAGCGGACGAGTTGAAATTGATGCAATTCTTGACCAGACAGGCATACAAATTCCCGAAGGAAAGTATGAAACAATAGGTGGTTATATAATTAATCGTTTGGGCAGGATTCCTTTGGAAGGAGAAGAATTTATTCTCGACCATTTTAAATTCACAATTATAAAAGCAACTCCAAGTAAAATTGAACTTGTAAAATTAGTTGAATTAATGAGAGAAGAGATTTAAGTGTTTTTTGAATTGGTTAAAACAGATAGAAATTCAAAAGCTCGCGCTGGTGTAATTCACACTTCACATGGAGATGTTTTGACTCCGATTTTTATGCCAGTTGGTACTCAAGGAGCAATTAAAGCGGTTGAACATCGTGAGCTTGAAGAAATTGGAACACAAATAATTCTTGGAAACACTTATCATCTTTATCTGAGACCTGGCACAGAGATTCTTGAGCAAGTTGGCGGGCTACATAAATTCATTAACTGGTATAAACCGATTTTGACAGATAGTGGCGGATTTCAGATTTATAGTTTAAGCGAGCTTAGAAAAATTCGTGAGGATGGAGTTGAATTTAAGTCTCACATTGATGGTTCCTTACATTTTTTCTCGCCTGAAAAAGTTGTTGACATACAGAGAATAATTGGTTCAGATATATTGATGGTTTTAGATGAATGCGTTGGTTTTCCAGCTCAATATGATTATGTGAAAAAATCTATTGAATTAACTACTCTATGGGCAAAGAGAGCTTATGAACATTTTCATTCAACTAATTCTTTTTATGATTATAATCAATTTATTTTTGGAATTGTTCAGGGAAGTGTTTATAAAAATTTAAGAAAAATTTCTGCAGAAGATTTAACTCAAATTAATTTTGATGGATTTGCAATTGGTGGACTTGCGGTTGGTGAATCGACTGATGAAATGTATGAGATTACAGATTTCACTACAGATTTACTTCCAAAAGATAAACCAAGATATTTGATGGGTGTTGGACGCCCAGAGAATTTATTAGAAGCTATTGAACGCGGTGTTGATATGTTTGATTGCGTAATGCCAACTCGAAATGGTAGAAATGCTTATCTATTTACTGGCAAAGGTGTTCTTTCAATTAAGAATGGTCAGTTCAAAGATGATACATCCCCAGTTGATGATGAATGCGATTGTTATACTTGTAGAAATTTTACAAGAGCTTATTTGAGGCATTTATTTGTTGCAAAAGAAATTCTTGCACTTCAATTAGCTTCTATTCATAATCTAAGATTTTACTTAAATTTGATGTCAGAAGCACGACAAATGATTATTGAAGATAAATTCACTGAGTGGAAAAAAGAGAAAGTTGAAAAAATTTCACAAAAACTAACCACAAATAAGGAGGAAATCATTGATTAACTTAATGATATTATTTGCTCCGCCTCAAGGACAGGACCCAGGCTCCAGTATGTTAAGCACTCTTATAATGTTTGCTGCGATTTTTTTGATTATGTATTTATTGATGATTCGTCCACAGCAGAAAAGAATGAAAGAAAGAGAGAAAATGCTTAGCGAATTGAAAAAAGGTGATAAAGTCGTAATGTCCAGTGGAATTTACGGCATCATCACTCAAATTGATGATAGAACTGTTATTGTGCAAGTTGCTGATAATGTAAAATTAAAATTCGAGAAATCAGCTGTCGCAACAGTTCTAAAAGACTAAACTGAGATTTTTCTTTCTTAGGCCGGGAATTTTTCTCGGCTTTTTTATTTTTAAATAAATGCAACAATAAATTTTCAAAGCTATGGCTTATAAATTTTTAGACCACACAGCAGATATCGGTATTGAAGTTCAAGCTTCAGATTTTAAGGAAGCTATCATTGAAGCAATTTATGGCTTAATTGAAATTATCTTTGGAAAATCATTTAAGGATTTTGATACCGATTCCGATTTTGAGACAATTGAAATCTCAAGTTTTGATAAAGAAAGTCTTTTAGTCGATACGCTAAATGAAATTTTGTTCTTAATAGACACTAGAAAAATTATTCCTTTGAAACCTATAATTACTGACTTGAGTAATAAATCTGTGAATTTGAGATACAAACCACTTCAATTTGACTTTGATGAATTTCCATTTCATCTTTATGTTAAAGCTGTTACTTTTCATCAATTGGAAATTATAGAGAAAGAGAAACAAACAATAATCAAATTCTTTGTAGATATATGATAATCGAAAAAATTACTGACTATAAATATCGAATTCCGAAATCAAACTTCCCTTTTATGAGGGTCGATGGAATTGTTTATGCCGATGAAACTTTACTCGAAGCTATCAAGAACGATAAAACAATCGAACAGGTTGCCAATACTGCTTCGTTGCCTGGTATTGTTGGTTACTCACTTGGAATGCCAGATGCTCATCAGGGTTATGGATTTGCAATTGGTGGTGTTGCTGCTGTCGATTTGAAAGAGGGTGTTGTATCTCCAGGTGGAATTGGTTACGACATAAATTGTGGTGTTCGTTTACTTGCAACTGACCTACAATTTGATGATGTAAAATCAAAAATAGAAGAACTCGTTAAGCAACTTTTTCATGAAATTCCATCTGGAACGGGTAGAGGTGGTGACTTAAAATTAAGTTACACTGAACTTGATGAAGTAATGAAACTCGGAATCGACTGGGCAATTCAAAATAAATTTGCTCGCTTTGAGGATAAAGATTTTATTGAAGAATATGGAAGACTCCCAAATGCAAATCCTGATATGGTTTCTAACAAAGCAAAAGAGAGAGGAAGAGACCAACTTGGAACCTTAGGCTCAGGAAATCATTTCGCTGAAGTTCAAATTGTTCAGGAAATTTTTGATGAAGAAGTTGCTCGAGGTTTTGGTTTGCACAAAAATCAAATTGTGGTTTTGATTCACACTGGTTCAAGAGGACTTGGCCATCAAGTTTGTACTGATTATTTGAAAGAAATGGATTCAGCGATGAAAAATTATGGAATTAAAGTTCCAGATAGAGAGCTTGCCTGTGTCCCAATTGATTCAAAAGAAGGAAAGAGATATTTACAGGCAATGGCTTCAGCGGCGAATTTTGCATTTAATAACCGACAATTAATTACTCACAATGTTCGAAATGTCTTCAAACGATTATTTAAAACAGATAAGGTAAGAATTGTTTATGATGTTTGTCACAACATTGCGAAGATAGAAGAACATAATGTTAATGCAAGAAAGATGACAGTTCTTGTTCACAGGAAAGGAGCAACACGAGCATTTCCAAAAGGTCATCCTGCTTTGCCTGAAGTCTATCGAGAAATCGGTCAGCCGGTAATTATTCCTGGAAGTATGGGCACTTACTCTTATGTTTTAGTAGGTACAGAAAAAGCAATGGAAGAAACTTTTGGTTCGACCTGTCATGGTGCAGGAAGAACTCTTTCAAGACACAAAGCAAAGAAGATGATGTCTGCTGATGAAGCTGTAAGCAAATTAAGAGAAAGAGGAGTTTTCATTCAGGCAACGACAAAATCAGGGATTACTGAAGAAATTCCGGAAGCTTACAAAAATGTATCGCAAGTTGTCGAAGTTGTTCATCAAGCTGGAATTTCAAAGAAAGTCGCAAAGCTTAAACCGATTGGTGTAATCAAAGGGTAATCTATGTTAAATAAAATTTTTTCGCTCATACTCATTTTATCTTTTCTCTATTCAAATTCTAATGCTGAAGGAAGAAAGAAAGTTTATTTGATTGATATTAGTGGAGATATCGACCTAGGACTTGCTCCGTATGTTCAACGAGTTGTAAATGAAGCAGAAGAGAAAAATGCTTCAGCCATTATACTGAAAGTCAATACCTTTGGTGGAAGAGTTGATGCGGCGACTCAAATTCGTGATGCAATTATTAATTCAAAGATTTTAACAATAGCGTTTATTGATAAAAGAGCAATTTCAGCTGGTGCTTTAATTTCTATCTCTGCAAAAAAAATTGTAATGTCGCCCGGTTCGACTATTGGTGCGACAACAGTTGTTGACCAAGCTGGTGATAAAGCATCAGAAAAATATCAATCGTATATGCGTTCAGAGATGAGGTCAACTGCCGAAAGAAATGGTCGACGACCTGATATCGCAGAAGCTATGGTTGATGAACGAATTTTTATTAAAGATTTTCCTGAACTCGATGATTCAACTAAACTCCTTACTCTTACAACGGAAGAAGCAACAAAGGTGGGCTATTGTGATTTTGTAGCTACTGACCTTCAGGAACTTCTTTCTCATTTTAATCTCCAAGATGCAGAAATAATTATATCAGAAATAAACTGGGCAGAAAATGTAGTTCGATTTTTGAGCAATCCAATTATTAGTGGACTTTTAATAATGCTTGGAATTCTTGGTCTCTTAACTGAGATAAAAACTCCAGGTTGGGGAGTTGCTGGAACAATTGGATTGATTTCACTCGCATTGTTTTTTGGAACAAGTTATATTCTTCAGCTTGCAAATATCTGGGAGATATTGATTTTTATAATTGGGCTTGCTTTACTTTTGATTGAAATTTTCTACATACCTGGTTTTGGTCTACTTGGAATTCTTGGAATAATTATGATGATAGGCGCTATCTTTTTTGGTTTGATTGGTGAATTTCCTGTTGTCTCCGAAAATGAAATTTCAAATGCCTTAATCCAACTGGCTACTTCTCTTATTGCATCAATTATTTTTTTATTTATCCTGTGGAGATTTTTGCCAGGCACTCCAATATGGGGAAGATTAATTCTTGCAACTTCTGAAACTCAGAGAGAAGGTTTCGTTTCAAATCCTGATTTGTCTTTTCTAATTGGCAAAAAGGGAAAAGCTCTATCACTGCTAAGACCTGCTGGAATTGCTTTAATTGATGGTAAAAGATACGATGTTGTCTCAGAAGGTGATTTTATTCAGAAAGATGAAGAAATTGAAGTAATAGAAGTAATCGGTTCAAAAATTATCGTCAAAAAATTGATTTAAACAGGAAGCAGGCAAACTTTTTCTACCTTGTTTATATTTTTGAGAAATGAAATCGAGAGAAATACTTTTTTATTCATTAATTTTTATTAGCCTGTTTCCTGTTATTTTTTCAAATAAACTATTCGCTCAGTTTGAAAAAAATATTTTCACCGACACTCTCCTAATTAAATCTACAAAAATTTCTTTAAGTGAGCTTCCTTTTCCAGTTGATTCAATTTTATCACTTCAAATCGATTTAAATGAACTTCAAGATGACGACTTCTATTTTGATAAACTCAATCAAACTCTTCAATTAAAAGATGAAAAACAGGCAGGAAAGACTTTGATAATTTCATACAAAGCATTGCCAATCAAAAGAGAATTAATCAGAAAAAATTATCCACAAATATTTAGAGATACTTCCACAAAACAACAGTTCACTGCAATTAAAAAAACTCAACCTATAAATTTAGTTGATGATATTTTTGGTTCTAAAGTTGAAAGAAGTGGAGTGTTGACTCGTGGCTTTTCTGTTGGTTCAAATAAAGATTTTACACTTAATTCAGGTCTACGACTTCAACTTTCTGGTCAACTTAGTGAAGATGTAGAAGTTACAGCAGTTCTTTCAGACCAGAGTTCACCAATTCAACCAGAAGGGAATACAAGAACTCTTCAAGAGATTGATAAAGTTTACATTGAACTTAAACACAAAAATGCTCAAGCTACCTTTGGCGATTTCCAATACACTCAAAGAATTGGAAATTTTGGAATTGTTGATAAAAAACTTCAAGGATTAACTTCAACAGCTTTTATCAATCAGAAAAATTTCGCAAACATTTCTTATGCTAGTGCAAGAGGAAAATTTAAATCACAACAATTTAATGGGATTGATGGTGTTCAAGGTCCTTACCGATTAACCGGTTTGAACAACGAAAGAGACATAATCGTTTTAGCTGGAACAGAAAAAGTTTATATAAATGGTGAAGAAAAAGTGAGAGGTGAGAATTATGATTATATAATTGACTATTCAACTGGTGAGATTTTTTTTACTCCAAGAACTGTAATCACAAATGCATCTCGAATAAAAGTTGATTTTGAATATTCGGATAGAAAATTTGAGCGAAACTTTTTTGGTTCAGTTGTGAACTCATCTGTTTTTTCAGATAGAATTCAATTTGGTTTCAGCTATTTCAGAGAAGGCGATAATCAGAATTTTCCAATTGATATTTCACTGTCTGAAAGCGATAAACAAATTCTTGCTCAGAGTGGAAATAACAGATTATTTGCATCGAAGAGTGGAGTAAAATTTGTTGGCTATGATACAACAGGGAAACCTGCTGGTGTTTATCGTTTGAGAGATACTCTAATAGCAGGGCAAATTGTAAAATTTTTTGAATTTAGTCCTGGCTCTGATTCAGCATTTTATAATGTTAGTTTCTCTTATGTCGGCGAAGGTAATGGTGATTATGTTCGATTAGGTTTAGGTAGATTTAAATTTGTTGGTTCACAAAAAGGAAACTATGCACCAGTAATTTTACTTCCACTGCCAGAGCTTAAACAGATTGGGAATTTTTATTCGAGATTACTTTTAGCAAGAAATATTTCAGCTGAAGGAGAGTTATCCTTATCGTCTTTTGATAGAAATCGTTTCTCTCCAATTGACGATGAAAAAAATAAAGGTAAAGCTTATAACTATAAACTTTCAGTCGATTCAGTGAGTATTAACTTTTTCTCTCTTTTTGATGGAAACATATCAGTGAATTATCTGGAAAGACAAACAGAAGAAACTTACTCACCATTGAACAGAATATACGAAGTTGAATATGAACGAAACTGGAATTTAGGATTGAATGGTCAGATTTCTGATGAATTGTTGAGAGAATTTAATCTTAGATTTTTTCGTAAAAGTTTTGATTCGAAATTTTCCTTTGGAAGATTAAAACGAGCAAATAACTTTTTGAGTAATCGTTTTACAACTTCAATTAATTCTGAATTGCTTGAACAACTTAATCTTGATTACTTCTTTTCTGGATTGACTACAAAATCAAATCAAATTAATTCAAACTATCAAAAGAATTATTTAAATCTGAGATACAATCGAAATGAATTTATTCCATATCTAAAGATTGAAATCGAAAATAAAGTTGATAAGCTTGCAGGTGACTCGCTTTTATTTACGAGCTTTCGATTTTATGATTTTACTTTTGGATTAGCATCTACTTTTATAAGATTTCTGGATGTTAATTCTGCTTTTAATTTTAGAAGAGATTTTTTACCAGTGAATAATAAAATTGAGGATGAAGCAATTAGTTATATCTACCAGGTTGGATTGAAATTGAAAAATATCCCTAATTTAAATTCGTCTCTTGATTTATCTTTCAGACAAAAAAAATATTCAGAACAATTCAAAGCTATTGGAAGACTTGACAATCAATCCCTTGGAGTAAAATATTTAGGTAGAGGAATTTTCTTTCAAAGATTTTTACAGACTGATTTATACTATGAAGCATCATCACAAAGGTCAGCAAAACTTGAAAGGATTTTTCTTCGTGTACCGAAAGGCTCTGGTCAATATATCTATAAAGGTGATTTAAATGGCAATGGTATTGCTGATGAGTTTGAATTTGAACCAACAAGATTTGAAGGTGACTATGTTTTAACGACATATCCAACTGATGAACTTTTTCCTGTGATTGATTTAAAGGCAAGCATTCGATTGAAATTTGATTTTCGAAATTTGTCAGTCAGTCAAAATTCTCACAACTTTTTGAAGGTATTTTCAACAGAAACTTACCTAAGAGTTGAAGAAAACAGTACTGACTCAAAAGAATCGAATGTTTATTTGCTTCGCTTGAGGACTTTTCAAAATAAATCAACAACGATTCGTGGTAGTAACTTAATACAGCAAGATTTGAATTTGTTTGAGTATAATCCAGATTTTAATATGCTTCTTAGATTTATTGAGCGTAGAGGATTTTCTCGATTTAGTCTTACTGATGAAAAAAGATTTCAACAAGAAAAAATAATTAGACTTAGATGGAAGTTTGTTAAAGAATTTGCAAATCAAACTGAGATAAATCTCACAAAAAATAATTTGAGTTCAACTGCTTATGCTGTAAGAAACTTCTTAATTAAACAGGTAACGGTAAATTCAAGACTTTTTTATTATCCTTTTAGTAATGTTGAAACAAGCTTCAGAGTTGAAGTTGGTCAGGCAAAAGATTTTTTCCCGCAAATTCCAACTGTCATAGATTTGAATTCGCAAGAGCTGACATTCACAGTAATGTATTCATTGAAAGGTAAATTCAATTTTAGTTTAGAGCGAGTGGAAATGATTGCAAATCAGATTCTTTCATATATTCCGTTTGAATTAACTCGAGGATATATGGTTGGTAAAAATTATATCTGGCGTTTGAGTTTTGATTATCAAATTGCAAATAATTTTCAGACGAGCATTGTTTATGATGGAAGAGTTCAGGGAAAAAATAATCCAATTCACACAGCAACGGCAGAAGTGAGAGCATATTTTTGAGGTAAATATGACAAAAGTTGTTTCAAGTTACATTGAACTTCACATAGTGAAAATTGAAAACGGTTGCTTAAAATTTCTCTTATTGAAAAGAGCGCCTTATGATAAGTATCCAAATATCTGGCAAATGGTTACCGGGAAAATTAAAAATGGTGAGAAAGCTTTTGAAAGTGCATTGAGAGAACTTAAAGAAGAAACAGGTTTGGTTGCAGAAGAATTATTTTCAGTTCCAATAGTTAATTCAGTTTATTTAGCAGAGACTGATGAAGTGTGTTTAATTCCAGTTTTTCTCTGTCGCGTGAGTGAACACTCTGAAGTAAAAATTTCGAATGAACATATTGATTTTAAATGGCTTGATGCTGAAGAAGCTGAGAGAATTTTGAGCTGGGAAGGACAAAAAAAATCCGTGAGAATGATTAACGATTACTGGTTTAATTCTAAAGAGAAGTTGAACAAGATATTTTAGAAAAGAAAAGCAAATATAGATTTAAAATTGATTGCTTGAATTATAATATCTCTTGTAATTCTGTGTTTAATCGAAGACTAATGAGAGTGATAATTTTATTTTTTTAGAATTATAATGTCATCCTTCGACGGTGCTCAGGATGACATTAGGATTTAATTATTTATGTCAGCGTGAGTTTATCGAAGGCTGACGAGAACATTATGTGTTTCATTAGGATTTGTCTTTATCCTACTATCAGTCGGACCAGCTAATTTCAATCAAGAATAATTATGTTTTCAATAAGTGATTAACTTAATCTCAAAACGAAAAAATCATATCAAATTAGCTTAAATTTGCATCTGAAGTTAAACAAATAGTGAGGTTAAACTTGTCAATATTAGTTGTTGGTTCACTCGGTCTTGATACCATAGAAACACCATTTGCAAAAGTAGAAGAGTCGCTTGGTGGTTCAGCTGTTTATATTTCGCTTTCAGCTTCATACTTCAGTCCAATTGTTAATCTCGTTGGTGTTGTCGGTGAAGATTTCCCTGAAAGATACATTCAATTATTAAGAGACCATCACATTGACCTTGAAGGACTTCAAGTTGTTAAAGACGGTAAAACATTTAGATGGGCAGGCAAATATGATTACGATATGAACACTAGAGAAACGCTTTTAACCGAATTAAATGTCTTTAAAGATTTTAATCCAATCATACCTGAAAGTTATCGAGATAGTAAATTCATTGTTCTTGGAAATATCGACCCAGAATTGCAAATGAATGTTTTAAAACAGCTAAACAATCCTAAGTTTATTGTTTGCGACACGATGAATTACTGGATTGAAAGGAAAAATGAGGCTCTCCGTGAACTTTTGAAGATGGTTGATATGCTAGTCGTTAATGATTCAGAAACCAGATTACTCGCTAATCATCCAAATCTAATTCACGCAGCAAAAATTATTTTGAAAATGGGACCCAAAAAACTTGTCATCAAGAAAGGCGAACACGGCGCCTTGCTCATTACAAACGATACAATATTTACTGCACCTGCTTATCCACTTGAAAACATAAATGACCCAACTGGAGCCGGCGATTCATTCGCAGGTGGAATGATAGGATATCTTTCAAAAGTTAACCACCTTAATGATGAGGAACTAAAGAAAGCAATTATATACGGAAGTGTTTTAGCTTCTTTTTGTGTCGAAAAATTTGGTGTTGATGGCTTGCTTGATTTGAATTATTTGAAAATAAAAGACCGCTTCAATCAATTTTTCCAGATAACTCACTTCGAGGAATAATAGTGTCTTTTTTTTCGTTAAAATTTGAAAACGACAAATTGATTTTTTTAGACCAGACGAGATTGCCCGATGAGGAGATTTACATCTCAACTGATAATTACGAAAGAATTGCCGAAGCAATTGAACGGCTCGAAATTCGAGGTGCACCACTAATTGGGATTGCTGTTCTCTATGGTTTAGCTTTAGCTGTGAAAATTTCAATCTCTAATTTTGACAATGCATTTGAAAGATTGAAACGAACTCGTCCAACAGCTGTTAATCTTTTTATTGCATTAAATCAGGCTAAAGAATTTTTTTACTCGTCTCCAGAAAATCAAAACTATAATTCTCTTCTTAACTTTGCTAGAGATTTTCATCAAAGAGATATTGATTATTGTAATCGAATTGCAAAGAATGGTTTTGAATTTATTTCGAAAAAATTCAATCGAAAGGTTAGAGTATTAACTCATTGCAATACTGGTTCGCTTGCAACTGGTGGAATTGGAACTGCATTCGGAGTGATTTTAGAATTGTTTAAGAATGATTTATTAGAAATCGTTTATGCTTGTGAAACTCGACCATTATTACAAGGGCTAAGATTGACTTCTTTTGAATTAAAAAAGCACGATATTAACTACAAGATAATTACTGACTCTTCAGCTTCATTCTTAATGCAAAAAGAATTTATTGATTTTGTAATTGTAGGAGCTGATAGAATTGCATCAAATGGAGACACAGCAAACAAGATAGGAACTTATTCACTGGCTCTTAGTGCTAAGTATCATTTAATTCCATTCTTTGTTTCTGCACCTTCAACATCAATCGATTTAAATATTTCATCAGGTAAAGAGATTATTATTGAAGAAAGAAATCCAGATGAATTAGTAAGTTTTGGAGATAAGAGAATAATTTATAGCAAAATCAATGCTCTTAATTTTGCATTTGATTTAACTCCAAATGAATTAATCTCAGCCATAATTACTGAAGAAAAAGTTTGTCTACCACCTTTTAATTTCTCAAAATGACCAAGATTTTAAAGGACAGGGGATTCGTTCTTAAAAAAAGAAAATATCGAGAGACAAGTAAACTCATTACTATTTTTTCTGAGAATGCGGGCAAACTTAATTTAATTGCAAAAGGAGTTAGAACTCCTAAGAGTAAAACTTCGGCTATTCTTGAACCAATAAACTTAATTGAGTTTGTATATTATGATAAACCAACACGCGATTTACAGTATATTTCATCTGCTGATTTTATTGAAGATTATTCGAACATAAAGTCTAAGTTTGAAAAAATTAAAGTTGCCTATTTAATTATTGAATTGACTGATATTTTTTCTAATGAAGGTCAAGCTAATACAGAACTTTTTAATCTTGTTTTAAATCAATTGAAAAAGCTTAATCAGGAAATTGTTTCAAATTATTCAGTTCTTAATGAATTTCTTGTTAAACTTTGTGAGATTGCTGGTTATCCAATATATGCAGGATATTGTCCGTTGTGTAATAAAGTAATTAATCTTTCGGAGCAAAAGTTTGTCCTTACAAGAAACTATGGATTAGTCTGTTTTGAATGTGGAAGTTCACAGAATTTTCAAATAACAATTGGTTCAGAAACAAAAAAGATGCTGTCTTTGTTTTTACTTAAGAATTCTGAATCGATAAATGGAATGAAAGAAGAAAATTTCAAACATTTGTTCATTCCTATTCTTGAATTTTTGAAATTTCATGTAGAGGAAATCAAAAAGATTAAATCATTAGAACTTTTTTGAAACTTTGTTCTAAACTAAAAAGTAAAAAGCACAAAAAATTGAGGAGAAAAAATGGAAAAGAGTAAATTTTTTGCGACACTTTCATTAATCTTATTAGGAGTAGTTTTTGGAGTAATTCTCACAACAGGTTTTAATTGGGTCAAACCGGGTTTTGGAATTGCACAGATTGGCTCGTCTAATCCACTTGTAAATGTGACGCAGGATGTTCAAAAATTAAATGAGGCGTTTATTAAAGTTGCTGAAGCAGTTACTCCAACAGTAGTTTTTATCGAAACAAAAACGGATGGAAAAATACTTGATATCCCTGAACATGAATTTTTCAAAGATTTTCCTTTCTTCAAAGATTTACCAAAACAACCTCAGGTAGGAACGGGTTCTGGTGTAATTATTTCTTCTGATGGATATATAGTAACAAATAATCATGTAGTAAAAGATGCGAAATCAATCAGTGTAGTGTTAAATGACAAAAGAAAATTTACAGCGGAATTGGTTGGCACTGATCCATTAACAGACCTTGCAGTAATTAAAATTGATGCAAAAAATTTAAATCCAGCCTATCTTGGAAATTCAGACGATGTGAAAGTTGGCCAATGGGTGCTCGCAATTGGAAATCCACTCGGTTTAACATCAACTGTAACGGCGGGAATTGTTTCTGCAATTGGTCGTGGAGGTTTAAGATTAATTCGGGACTCTTATGGTATTGAAGATTTCATCCAGACTGATGCTGCAATAAATCCAGGAAATTCGGGTGGAGCGCTTGTTGATTTGAATGGTGCTGTAATTGGAATTAACACTGCAATCGCATCGCGAACTGGTTACTATCAAGGTTACGGATTTGCAATTCCAATTAACATCGTTAAAACTGTTGCGAGAGATTTAATTAATTATGGAAAGGTAAAAAGAGGATACATTGGAGTTCAAATCAGAGAAGTAGATAATGCAACCGCTAAAGCACTTGGACTTGAAAAAACTCAAGGTGTAATTGTTGAAGGATTAGTTGAAGGTGGTGCAGCTAAAGACGCAGGAATTGAAGAAGGGGATGTAATCCTTTCTATTGATGGAAGAGATGTTTATAAACCCAATGATTTACAAAGTTATGTTGCAAGCAAAAATGCTGGTGATAAAGTAAAACTAAAAATTTTCAGAAATGGAAAAACATTTGAAAGAGAAATTACTCTCAGACCAAGAAAAGAAGATGAAGCTGATGCTAAACCTGTGATTAAGAAAGAAGAGAGAAAAGTTGATGAAACACTTCAAAGCAAAACTTACAAAGAGATTGGATTGACAGTCAAAAATTTAACCACAAGTGATTTGAAAAAATACAATGTTGAAAATGGAATATTAATCACAGCAGTAGAGCCTATTAGTTCTGCCTTTGATGCTGGATTAAGAGATGGTTTGGTGATAATTGAAGTAAATAAAAAGAAAATAGATTCTGTTAAAGAGTTTGATGAAATAATTTCAAGAAATAAGGGTTCGGCTGTATTACTAAGAGTTAAAGATGCTCAAGGTAATGCTCGGTTTATAGGTTTAGAGATCCCCAAATAAAACCTCCTTACTCTAAACATAACGCCTCCTATAAGGTCCGGTAGCCCCGCCGGGCCTTCTTTATTTTATACCTAAAATTTTGTTTTTATCTTGCATTTAAATTGAATATATTTTGGAGTAGAAATGAATCTGCAAGAAAATCTAAAGATAGAAAAATTTCTATTTAATGATTTTGAACAAAATACATATTTAATTTTTAGCCTTGTATCTAAAGAAGCAATAATCATTGATCCAGGAAATTCGAATGCATTTGAAGATGATGAACTTGAAAGATTCATTAGAGAACAAAATCTTAAATTAACAAAGATTGTAAATACTCACGGGCACATTGACCACATTTTTGGAATTGCTTTTCTTAAAGAACATTTCAATCCCGATTTTTATTTTCCTTCACCTGATTTGCCTTTAATTTTAAATGCTCGCTTTCAGTCTGAAACAATTGGGATACAAGCCCCTAAGATTATCCAACCAGATTTTGACCTTCATCAATTTACTTCACTAAAGATAGATGGTTACACTATAGAAATAATTAAAACACCAGGGCACTCTCCTGGAGGAACTTGTTTATTACTCAAAGATTTGAAAAAAATTTTCACGGGAGATACAATTTTTTTCGAAAGTATTGGACGCACAGATTTATGGGGTGGTGATTACGAATTACTTCTCAACTCAATCAAATCTAAAATTTTTACTCTTGATGACGATGTAGAAATTCTACCCGGTCATGGTCCATCAACAACAGTTGGTCACGAAAAAAGGCATAATCCATTCTTAAAATAATTTGAGGTTAGAAATGATAGAAAAAATTAATGAGTTGAAATTGAAAAATAAAATTGCTGAAGAAGGCGGTGGATTAGATAAAATTGAACAGCAACACAAAAGAGGAAAATTGACCGCTCGCGAACGATTAGAAATTTTACTTGACCCAGAATCTTTTGTTGAAGTTGATAAGTTTGTAGTTCATCAATGTCATGATTTTGGAATGGAAAATCAAAAAATTTATGGTGATGGAGTTATCACTGGCTTTGGTAAAATTAATGGCAGAGATGTGGCAGTTTTCAGTCAAGATTTTACTGTCTTTGGCGGAAGTCTTTCTGAAATGCATGCAAAGAAAATTTGTAAAATAATGGATATGGCTATGAAGCTCGGTATACCTGTAATTGGGTTAAATGATTCAGGCGGTGCTAGAATTCAAGAAGGTGTTTCATCCTTAGGTGGTTATGCAGAAATTTTTCTTAGAAATACTCTTGCTTCTGGATTAATACCACAAATTTCAGCAGTTCTTGGTCCCTGTGCTGGCGGTGCTGTGTATTCCCCAGCAATTACTGATTTTATTTTTATTGTTAGAAACATTGCTTATATGTTTGTTACTGGTCCTAATGTGGTGAAAACCGTCACGCACGAAGATGTAACTTTTGAAGAACTTGGTGGCGCAGATACTCACGCAACTAAATCAGGTGTTGTCCATTTTGTTTACGATAGTGAATATGACTGCTTAATGAATATTCGAAAATTGATTGGATACATTCCACAAAATTGTGATGAGGAACCACCTGATTTGGAATATGACGAACAGGAAAACGAAATTCCTGAACTGAACTCAATAATTCCTGACAATCCGAATTTACCCTATGATATGAAAGAAGTTATCAAGTTAGTAGTTGATTACAATGATTTTTTTGAAGTTCAGGAATCATTTGCACAAAACATAATTATTGGATTTGCGCGATTGAGAGGAAAGTCGGTTGGAATTGTTGCTAATCAACCTGCGGTTTTAGCTGGAGTTTTGGATAATAATTCTTCTATTAAAGGAGCAAGATTTGTAAGATTTTGTGATGCTTTTAATATCCCTTTAATTGTGTTTGTTGATGTTCCAGGTTTTATGCCCGGCACAGATCAAGAGTGGGGAGGAATTATTCGTAATGGAGCTAAATTGCTATACGCTTTTTGTGAAGCTACTGTCCCAAAAATCACAGTAATTACTCGTAAAGCTTACGGTGGAGCTTATGATGTTATGAATTCAAAACACATTCGTGGTGATTTTAATTTTGCTTGGCCAAGTGCAGAGATCGCTGTAATGGGACCTAAAGGTGCAGTTGAAATTATTTTCAAAAAAGAAATTCAATCTTCTAAAAATCCAGAAGAAGAACTAAACATCAAGCTTAACCAGTATGTAGAAAAGTTTGCCAATCCCTATGTTGCAGCTGAAAAAGGTTACATAGACGAAGTAATATTACCAGATCAGACACGACTAAAGTTGATAAAAGCTTTGGAAATTACAAGAACAAAAGTTGATAAAAATCCAAAAAAGAAACATGGTAATATCCCACTTTAATCTACTAATTATAAAAATATCAATGATTTATAGAATTCATTTCAAATTAATCTTGACATTTTATCTATAGTCAATTAAATTAAATATAAATAATCAAAAAATAAGAGAGAATAATGAAGAAGAGTTTCCCGTTAATCTTAATATTTCCTTTTCTGTTTTTTTCCTGTACATCAAATCCCACAGTCCAAAAAAAAGAATTCATTACTCAAGAAGTAAAATTCGACACAACAAAAGTTAATATAGTCGAAACTCTACTTGAACAAGTAAGGCAATCTTATATCAAAGCAATTAAGTTTGAAGAAAATAAACAAAACTTGAGTGCATTGAGGGAATATGAAAATGCAGTAGAGTTGATCAATAGAATTAGTGAATATCCTGGCATTGAAAATTTCCCCGATTACATTGACCTTGAGAGGGCAGTTTTGGAGGATTATCAAAAATTGATTGATCGAGTTGATGAACTTCCCGCTGATGTTTCATTATCTGGTTTACAAGAATGGTTAAGCAGGCGTATTAGTACATTCAAGCATCCAAAATTTGAAACTCCCAAAACTGTAAGAATCCAAAATGTTCCGATTGAAGTAAATTCTTATGTTCAGTCATTTTTGGATTTTTTCACAGATCGAGGTCGTGCAATTACCGAAAGATGGCTTTCCCGTTCAGGAAAATATTTCCCTATGATGAGAAGAATTTTTAACGAAGAGGGAGTTCCTGAAGAATTAGTTTATTTAAGCGTAATTGAAAGTGGATTAAATCCTCGAGCTGTTTCTTGGGCTAAGGCTGTAGGATTATGGCAGTTTATTAAAGGAACGGGAAGGCTTTACGGATTAGAGAGCAATTTCTGGATTGATGAACGTAGAGAACCTGAAAAAGCAACTCGAGCCGCAGCAAGGCACTTAAAGGATTTGTATGAATCATTAGGTGATTGGTATTTAGCACTTGCAGCTTACAATGCTGGAGAAGGAAGAATTAGAAGAGCTATCGCAAGGTTAGGTTCGAATAATTATTGGGAAATTATTAATTCTTTGCCCAGAGAAACTCGAGGGTATGTTCCACAATACCTTGCTATTACAATTATCTTTTCTGATCCAGCTAGTTATGGTTTTAATAATGTTCAATACGAAGAACCTTACGAATATGAAACCTTTTTAGTTAGAGATCCATTCGATTTAAATGCTTTGGCAAAAGCTGCTGGAGTTGATTTCTACACTTTGAAAGATTTAAATCCAGAATTAATTCAAGAGTGTGTTCCACCAAACTTTCCTGGTGGATATCCATTAAAACTTCCAAAAGGTAATTATGTAAAAAATCTTGCTCATAATTACGATCAGATTCCAGCCTCAGCAAAAAGATCATTTGTTTTTCATAGAGTAAAAAAAGGTGAGAAATTATCCACAATTGCAAAACGCTATGGAACTTCGGTTGAAGCAATTGCAGATGCAAACAATATATCTCAAAAAATTAAATTAAAAAGAAATGCCCTATTAAAAATTCCTATTCCTTATAATAACAATAATCTAACTTTTGAATATCCATATTTTGAGGAGGAAGAAGCAGAAGCTAATGAATATTTATCTGATGATTATCAATATGACCAAGTTAATGGAAATGATGTTAGTAATGAGCAAAATGATTATTTACCAAATGGTGAAGAGGAAAGAAGCGACAACAGAAATAATCTTTTGACTTACAATATTGAAGGTAAAAGTCCTGTGAAATATGTAGTGAGAAAAGGTGACTCACTTACTAAGATTGCTGAAACTTTCAATACACGAATTACAGACATTCGTATTTGGAATGACATACCATTTGATAGAAAAATTTCAATTGGTGATTCTTTAATTATTTATGTTCCAAATGACAGATATTATTATTATAAACACCTTGCTGGCTATTCACAAATTGAGCAAGAAGCCATTAAAAGAGTTGCTGACATAAAAGACAATACAATCGAAGTAAAGAAAAAACAAGTGTTTCATACTGTAAAGAGAGGCGAGAGTCTCACTCTTATCGCAGACCGTTATAATGTTTCAGTTTCAGATTTAAAAGAGTGGAATAATTTGAGATCATCTTATTTGAGAACTGGACAGAGGTTAAAAATTTTCAGTTCTTTGGATAAATCTAATGTAGCTTCAAGTAATCGAAGGGGCGAAAAGAATTTTTATGTTGTTCGTCGTGGTGAGACTTTGAGTGATATTTCAAGGAAATTTAAAATATCAATCAAGGATTTGAAAGAATGGAATAATCTAAAAGGTGATAGAGTAGTTGCTGGACAGAAGTTAGTAATTTCACCTGATGTGGATAAAATATCTAAAGGAGACAGAGTTTCAAAGAAAAGAATTTATCATACAGTTCGCCCCGGTGAAACTTTGATTACAATTGCAAAAAAATATAAAATGAGTGTTGCAGAATTAAAGAGAATTAATAATATTCGCAACAACAAAATTAGAGTTGGACAAAAACTCTTAGTAACAAGTCGTTAATTGAAAAGCTGACAGCTTCAGACCGTTGGGGGTGCTTATAAGTCATCTGACTTATAGGCTGAGATTATACCCCTGAACCTGATCTGGGTAATGCCAGCGTAGGGAAACGGTCGCCTCCTTTAATTGGAGGTGACCGTTAAAACAAAAAATCGGTAACCAAAAATTAAAGGAGGATAAAATGAATAGCTTAAAATACATTCTCACCTTTATTCTAATTCCATTTATTCTTCTCTCTCAATCAATCAGTGGTTATGTTTATGATAAATCCAATCTCAAACCACTAGATTACGCCAATGTATATTTACCCGATTTAAAAATCGGAGAAGCGACTGATAAAAATGGTTACTTCTCAATTGAATTAAAAAACATCTCTTTACCAGAGAAATTTCAAATAAGAATCTCGTATGTCGGATATAAGACTTATTCAAAAGTTTTAACAACAGATGATTTGAATAAGTCTCTTATAATATATCTTGAACCAGATATTTTATCATCTCAAACAATATTAGTTACTTCTTCTATTGGAAGGGAAAGGTTGCTTCCAATAACTTATAGTAATGTAGCAAGACCAGAAATAGAGAAAAAATTCACAATCCAAGATTTTCCGCAATTTCTCTCTGAATTCCCTTCTGTGGTAAGTTATTCAGAAAATGGAAATGGTCTTGGGTATAATTATATAAGTATTCGTGGATTTGATCAGAGAAGAATATCTGTTACAATAAATGGAATTCCACAAAATGATCCTGAAGACCACAATGTTTACTGGATTGATTTTCCAGATTTACTTGAAGATGTAAACAACATCCAAATTCAAAGAGGGGTTAGTAGTAATTTAATTGGTTCACCCGCAATTGGTGGCTCAATTAACATTATTACTTCACCATTTACTCAAAAAAGAGAGATTAAAATTAAATCTGGTTTTGGTTCATTCAATACTCGAAAATTAATGATGTCTTTCAATTCAGGATTGATTGATAATTATGCTATGTATGCCAGAATAAGTAAAATAAATTCTTCTGGTTATCGTGATCATTCGTGGGTCGATTTCTTTAGCTATTTTGTTAGTTTTATTCGATATGATGATAATGTAACAAATCAATTAAACTTTTTTGGTGCACCAATTGCGGATGGGCTGGCTTATACAGGGCTACCAAAGTGGGCGATTTATAATAAAGAAGAACGAAAGAAAAACTTCTCTTATTGGGAAGACGATAATGGCCAATATACTTATGTAACCCCAAGACGAGCCAATGAAATTGAAAACTTCAATCAACCGCATCTTGAATTACTTAGTGAATTTAAGTTTTCGGAAAATTTAAAATTCAATAGTGCACTCTTTGCTTATTGGGGTAAAGGATTTTTTGATTATGATGGTTCTTGGGCTGATACAAGTTACTTTAGAATGACCTATGATAATGGTTTCACTTCAACACCAAATCTTTCCAATGCATTAATTCGAGCTTATGTTGATAATACTCAATATGGTTGGATTCCAAGAATACAGTGGAATTCTTCTATAGGTGATTTCATTTTTGGTTTAGAATTACGAAGACATCGTTCATTGCACTGGGGAAGTGTCTGGTATGCTCAGGGATTGCCAATAGGTCCAGATCAAACTTGGAGATATTATGAATACAAAGGTGCAAAAGATGTAATTGGTGGATTTATTTTTTATCAGAGAAATGTGCTAAGTAATTTGAAATTTAATTTAGAGAGTCAGTTTGTTTATAACAAAACTCGTTTATACGATGAGAAATTTATTGGAACTGACTTTACAATTAATAACTTTTTCGTCAATCCTAAAGTTGGTTTTGTTTTTGACTTAAATCCAAATACTAGTTTTTATGGATATGTCGCAAA
>Ga0209809_1001035_pt1 | contig 23748 bp, 26 predicted proteins | sample YNPMSTMetaG_FD_186172 | JGI IMG/M metagenome (GOLD analysis project Ga0209809, IMG submission 186172) | Anoxygenic and chlorotrophic microbial mat microbial communities from Yellowstone National Park, USA - YNP MS-T MetaG (SPAdes) (version 2) ...
TATTCTTTTCTGTTAACAGCATAAAAATCTTGTGCACCAAAATCTTTTGATAAAAAACCAAAGTTAAAGTTTGTGTTTTTAAAATTATACTTTGCAAAAATATTGTATGTTTCATAATCAGTATTATCTATATAACCAGAAGAACCAGATATATCTGCTGAAATATAACCAGAATCAAAATTTGCTGTAGTATTTATTTTATATGTATCAAAACTACCATATGATAATGACAAACTATTATTTGTTCTCTTCTTTGTAACGAGATTTATAACACCACAAAACGCGTTGTTGCCATAAAAAGAAAAATTTCCTGATTTAATTATTTGTATATATTCAATATCATCAAGATTCAAAGGTAAATTGCAATTATGATGCCCTGTCTGTGGATCATTAAAAGGTATTCCATCAACAAGAATTTTGACCTGTTCAAATGTTCCACCATTTAAAGAAAAATCTTGTTGTACATCTGAACGAATATAAACATCTACATTGTAAATTTTTAATAATTCTGGGACACTTTCAACACCTAATTTTTCTATCTCTTCTTTTGTTATTTTATACTCATATGTTGTTAAAAAATTTCTCTGTAAAACTCCGTATTTTGTTGCATCAAGATAAACCTCTGCTGAATGTAATGGGACTAAAAACAAAATAGGTAAATATAAAAAACTTTTGTTTTTCATGGTTTGTCTCCTTTATTATCAATAGTTAAATATATCTGTTAACCATTTTTACAATTTTGGTTAACAAAAGTCAAGAGGTAATAAAAAATTTATCTTAAATGTATACAATCTCCAGAAAGGATTTCTTTTTTACCAGATGAGGTTTTTATGACAAGCGCTCCTGTTTGAGAAGAAATATCTACTGCTTTACCACAAATTGTTTCATTTAAAGTAATTACTTTTACTACTTTACCAATTGTTGAAGAAATTTTTTTCCATTCTTTTATAATCTTCTTATATTTTTTCTCAACAAAAACTTTATACCATCTGTTTATTTCTTCAAAAAGTTCAATTAAAAATTTTGTTAAATCAACATTTTTACCAAGCAAAACTGAAACAGAAGTTGCATGTAATTTATGTTTTTCAAAAAATTCATTGTTTATATTTAAATTAACTCCTACACCAACAATACACCAATTAACTTTATCTATTTCAGTATCCGCTTCAATAAGAATACCACAAATTTTTTTATCTCCAACAAAAACATCATTAGGCCATTTTGTGGTTGCGTTTATAGAATATCTTTTTCTTAACAGATTAGCAACAGATAAAGAAAAAAGAAAGTTTAAAATAAAAATCTCTTTAGGAGAGATATCAGGAGTTAATATCAAAGAAAACCATAATCCACCTTTTGGTGAAAACCACTGTCTTTGTATTCTTCCTTTACCTTTAGTTTGTTTTTCAGCAATTACTAAAATTTTGTCAAAATCATTATTTTGTTGGACAATTTGTTTTGCAACATCCATCGTTGAAGTAGTTTCTTTATAAAAAACAACTTGTTTAGGTATCTCAAAATTTTGTTTTAACAATTCTTGTGGTAAAAATGGTAGTTCAACAAGTTTGTATCCCAATTTTTTATTTTTTTCAATTTTATACCCTTCTTTAATAAGTTTGTTTATAATTTTATAAACTCCGACACGAGATATTTTAACAACATTAGCAATTTTTTCGCCAGAAACAAAATTCCTATAATTTGTTTTCAAAATTTCTAATACTTTCAAAGTATTATTTTTCATATAGAAATGATTTATAAAATTAGAAAAGAAAAAATCAACATCAGTAAAGATTTAGTATTCAATCCGTTCTATGTTATAGATTAAACACTATTTTCTGAAAAGATAAAACACCATTGTAGGGGAATATTATTGAGTTTAATGCAAAAACTACTAAATAAACTTGAAATATTATTTTAACAATTTTTTTCATATTTGTTTTCAACCATGTTTTGACATTGAAACTAAAGAAAAATATATTCTTTCAACATTATTAACCATCCTCTCAAACGAAAATTTTTCTTTGGCATATTCTTTAGCTTTTAAAGCCATCTGCTTCCTAATTGTTTCATTAGTAAGAAGTGCTACTATTTTTTCTGCTACTAAGCAAATATCAAATGGTGGAACAAGAAAACCTACTTCTGGAGATACAATTTCAGGAATACCACCAATATTGTATCCAATAACTGGTACACCACAATGTAACGCTTCTATAAACGCTCCAGGAAAAGGATCTTCATATGAAAGTAAAACAAAACAATCAGCTATTGTAAGTAATTCAATAACATCATCTCTTCTACCTAACAACTTCACGTAATTTTTTAACTTTAATTGCGAAATAAGATTCTCCAGCTTTATTCTTTCTTTTATATCTCCATCACCTACAATTAGAACTACAAAATTTTCAAATTTTTTTCTTATTAAATCTGCCACTTTAATAAGCTGACTATGCCCTTTAGTTGGATATAAATGTCCTACACTGATAATTATCTTTTTGTCACCGGATTTATACTCCTTTTTTAATTTTTCAACTTTCTGCTTATCTATTATAAATCGTTGAGGCAAAACCGCATTATATACTATTTCAATTCTATTTTCTTTAAATTTGTTAACTTTTATCAAAGTATTCTTCACAATTTTGGATACAGCAATAATTTTTGTCTTCCACAAATTTACAATGATTTTAGTAGACCACTTTAGCGGCGAAATTAATTTTCTGTGTATAACTACTGGAATATCAAACAAAATCCCTAAGAATATTCCTATGAAATATTCTCTACCGGTATGAATGTGAATTATTTGTGGTTTCCAATCATTTAAAAATTTCAATATTTTGAAAAAGGATATAAGCGATAAATGATAACTTATATAGTTAATTTCATTTTTCTCTAACTCTTTTTCTAAAAGCGTATTTTTTCTACATAAAACATATATTTGATGCCCTCTTGAAATTAACCCTTTTACTAATTCTATCATTCTAAATTCTCCACCACCAAGACATTTTGCTCCGTTTATATGTAGGATTTTCATTTTTGCAACTATTTTATATTTTTTATTATTATTGTTGTTTACTATAATTTCATAATAGTTTTTGTTTGTGTCGCTGGCGGATCAACTGTATGGTAATGACTTGGTATTTCAGCCACAGTGAGTGTATGATATTTTTCACCACCTGTTGCACCAACAGAGTTTTCACCACCCGCACCAACAATAAATCTATTTCTCAAATCCGGTGTAATAACTTGTGTCCCATCAGGTGCGGTATATGTTCTACCATCGCACAATGCCCAACCCGGTAGTATTGAAGTAATACTTCCCTGACCACATAACAATCACACCTCGTGGTAACAAGTCATATCCATAATCTTTCACTTTACCTACAACATTTATACTGCTTACAGAAACAACGACAGATGTTGTTTGGTTAACAGCAAAATATGTATCTCCTTTCTTTGACAAATTTTCAGCAGTCCTTGAATGAATAGCAAACATCTGTGGTGCAATCTTTTGTCTTGGTGAAAAAATCTTATTATTAACAACTGATTCTATCCAAAAATTACCATCTCTAAAATCAATATTGGGAGAAATAACACAATTAAAAATACCAGATGAAACATTTATATTCATAACTTCGCTACTCCATATCGGTATTCCACCAGTTTCTTGTGTATAAATTTTTAATTCAACATTTCTTTGTCCACTAACAGGTTGGCTAAACTCACGTAAAAAACCAGTGTAATTTATTTCAACAGGAACATCAGCAAACAAAAAAAACATAAATAAAAAAGTTCAAAACAAAAAAGTATTTATTCATAAAACCGGACCCATTTGCTGAAAAATTACAATTTAAATTTTATTTCAATTTCATTTTGTGACAAAAATTTTAAACATAAAATTGTTTTTAAAAACAACAAGTTTATTTATAAAAAAGTTTCGTTTTTTCAAGAAGAAAAATTTTGAAAATATGGAGCATTATTTGTGTGTATTAACACTTCTATATTTTTCCAGTTCCCACTATTCCATCCAAGTGAAAATGCTTTTAATACAGCTTCTTTAGCAGCAAACCTTACTGCATAATGTTGAAACTTATTTTCTTGCTGTTCACAATATTTTATTTCATTATCAGTAAAAACTTTTTTTACAAAACTATAATTAGTACTTTCTATTGCTTTTTTAACTCTAGCGATTTCTATTATATCAACACCTATACCTTTTACCATTTTAAAAATAAACCCTTAATTCTAAATTGTAATACTCTTTAACTGGACATAAACCAAATTCAGAATTTTGGTCACCATGTAAAAAATTACCACTTAAAATTAAAGAAAAAAATCCTTTAACAATTTTGTATTCTATATTCGGTAAAAAAACAAAACTTTTATCTTCAAGATTTAATAACATACCACAGGTTATATCAAACACAAGAACTTCTGGGTTCCATATACGAACAAATAAATAATGTTGCCTCATATATCCGTAGTTCATCAACGAATTTGCTAAATAAAGGTTGTATTTAAACAATTCTTGATTAAACCCAACTGGTGGTGAGAGAAAATACTCTTTATTAGATTCTATAATTTTTACAAACTTTTCCCATTCTTCTTTTGTGTATCCTGTTTGATTATAAAAATACTCTATGATAAAATTAGTTTTGTTTGATGTAGTATAATGTCCACCTATAACATTTCTTATACCTTGGTTATAAGATTGTTCTATCTCATATTCATACACATTGCTGTTAGGTTGACCTAACTCAGTTTTTATTTTTAACAATTTTTTTTCAACAGATGTGTAATAACCTGTTTCACAATGTAGTTCAACTTTTTCACCTATAGTTTTTGAAATGTTCAACCCAACTTTTTGTGTATCAGAATAAAAGTATGAACAAGATAAATCTGTATTCCCAAACATTAAAGAAACTTCTGTTTCTATACGATTAGGTAAATCTTGAACACTATATATTTTTGGTGCAAAAGATACAGAAAAACTCATATTGTCTTTAAACAATTCACAACGAATTATATAATCTCCTTCACGATAATACCTTTGTTCTTCTTTCTTCAAATTTGTATCAACATCTTTTTTTTCTCCGAAAAAGTCAGACGGGTTATAACTAAGTCCAACACCTGTGATTAAATTTTGTTTTCCTAATGAAATATATAAATTTTGTAACAAAGAAAAATTTAAATATAACTCGTCAAAATAAACTTTGTTAGAATATTCATCTTTATTCTCAATTTTTGACCAATATGGTCTTATTTTTGTCCTCAATTCTAAACTTTCTGTAAAACAAACATTTGATAAAAAATTTAAATATGTGTTATATTCGTATTCATATGGTTCAACTAAAGCAAAGTTTGGGTTAAGAATAGAATCTGTCCTAAATTCATCTTTGATTGTCCTTAATATAAAAGTACCATTGTAATCTATTTGTACTGCATAACTGTATCTGGCTATGTAAAAAATTATAAAAAATAAAAACCTTATGTGTTTTTTCATTTCATATACTGCAGATGTTCTTTTTGGAAATAATACGATGGAAACTCTTTAATTTCAAAATTGCTGTATTTCATAACAGACCTGTTCCCTTTACGTATCTCATCAATTATTTCCGTTTCAGTAGGCCGTTCTTTATCCAATATCATTTGATAATTTTTATAATACGCTGTTTTTAACAATTTACCTCCAACAGTGTAAAATTCTACTTTATATGGTTTATATGTTTCTTTGTCAACAAAAAGTGTGATACTATCATATGCAGCTTTAGTTTTAGCTTTTAAAAATAATTTATACATACGAGTATCATCTATTACTACCTCTTCAGCATTCAATGGTGTATAATCAACAGAATAAACAACTCTTGCTACATCACTGTTTGACACTTCGCCTAACAAACGTTGTTGAGGAGTAATTCTAATAGGATTTTTCGTCCCTTTGTTATAAAACCACAAATTTTCTTCTACCATAAGTAAAAACTTACCTTTATCTTCGTATGGATATACAAATTTTACTAAAGATTTTGTTTCATCACCAACATAAAGTTCAAACTTTTTCACAGAAGTTTTTTTATCATTTTTGTAACAAACAATTTCTAACTCGCATTTGAAATGGTTTGATGGGGCTCTTATATCATCAACTTTTTTTAAAATTTCATCTAAATTTAACCTATTTTCATCTTCTGTGTAAGAAAAGTTGTACAGAAACAATACTGAGTATATAAGTATAAGTATTTTTTTCATACATAACGTAACGCCTCCACTATTTTAAGATTTGCTGCTTTAACTGCTGGATAAAAACTTGATAAAACAGAAACTAAAATTGTAGATATATAAGAATTTATTACTACTTTTGGTATTATCAAAATAAGTGCAGTATATCCTGTAGTCATCATTGGCGGTGGTGGAATATATACACCACCGGATAGATTAATAATTGTTGCAATACTTATACCTCCTATTATACCTAACAATCCACCTATTACACCTATTAACAATCCTTCAACAAGGAAAAGTATTATTGTTACAAACTTTTTTGTCCCTATGGCACGAAGTGTCCCTATTTCTCTTGTTCGTTCAAAAATTGACATTGTCATTGTATTCGCTATACTAAAAAAAACTATCACTGCTATTATAATTTTCACAACATTAAACATCCCTGTATACAATCGTACTACACTTTGGTAAAAGCTTGCAAGTTCATACCATTTCTTAAATTCTAAACTTAAATTTTTTTCTTTAATTATGTTTTCAATATGTTTTGCTAAAACATCTGTATGTTCTGTTTTATCTAACAATATAAGAATTTTATCTACACTTTTTGTATTTAACATCTTTTGAACTATTTTAAGAGGGACTTTTACTATAACAGCATCATATTCTTGTGAGCCACTTTGAGATACACCAACTATTTTTACATCTACAGCGTTTATTGAACCATCTACAGTTGTTGTTAACAATGTAACATAATCTCCTATTTTAACACCTAAGGATTTTTTTAACACACTACCTATCACTGCTTCATCTTCGTTTATTATATCTCTTCCTTCAACTAAAGATTCAAAACTTGCTAATTTAGATTCGTTTTCTGACACAACTCCAGAACCTATACAAGTAAGAGTTTTTTCTCCTGTACTTATAAGTCCAGAGAATGACAATCTCGGTGTTATAATTTCTACATAAGGAAGTTTTTGGAATTCAGTTATAAACATTTCATAGTTATCTATTAAGTATTCTAAAGGTTTACTTAGTCCTTCTTCTGTATAACCTTTTTTATAAATTTGTATATGACCTAACTGTGAACGTATAGTAGTTTCTCTTAATCCCCAGAAGGTAAAATGGACAAACCCGCCAAAAACAATTAATGCTGACATACCAGAAATTATTGCAAGAAATGTTATCAAAGTCCGTCGTTTATTTCTAAAAATGTTTCTTAATGCAAGAACAAAAATTTTTGTCATTTTTTGTTTCTCCTTTTTATAATCTTTAATCTAATCTTCAGTTAAAGATATTTTCCCATCTCTTAAATAATAAATTTTGTTTGCATATTTTAAAACTTTATGGTCATGAGTAGAAAATATAAAAGTTGTCCCATATTCTTTATTCATTCTTTGCATAAGTTCAAGTATACTTTCTCCTGTTTTTGTATCAAGATTAGCAGTAGGTTCATCCGCAAGGACAATTTCTGGTTTTGTAACCAATGCTCGTGCTATTGCAACACGTTGTCTTTGTCCGCCTGAAAGTTCGTCAGGTTTATGATGTATAAACTCTGTTAACCCAACTTCTTCAAGTATCATTAAAACTCTTTTTTTTCTTTCACGGGCAGGCACATTTTGTAAAAACAATGGATATTCTACATTTTCATAGGCAGTAAGAACTGGTATTAAATTAAATGTTTGGAAGATAAACCCGATATGTCTACCTCTTATTTCTGAAAGTTTGTTATCAGACAATGATAAAACATCTGTACCTAAAATCTTTATTTCACCATCTGTAGGTTTATCAAGACAACCTATAAGGTTTAACAAAGTGGTCTTCCCACTTCCTGAAGGGCCACAGATTGATATTATTTCACCATATTGAACTTCTAAATTAATACCATTTAACGCTACAACTTTTGTTTTGCCTAATTCATAAATTTTTGTTACATTTTTTATTTCTATTAATTTTTCTTTCATAGGTTTTTACTCTCATATAAAAAATTAATTTTGTTTTTATCCTCAGTAATATAAAATAAACAAAAGTTTTTCATTCCTTGTTGTTTTAAAAACTTTATTTTTTGTGCTAAAGATGTTATTCCCAAAGAGTTTTCATAATTGAAAACTTCTTCTTTAATAACATCAAGAGTGAAGTCAATACAAAAATTTCTGCAAAATTCTGATTTATAGAAAGGGCTATATTCGTTTTTTTTGAACCCATCTAAACTTTTTAAAACAATCGTAGTAAACAACTCTGTTTTATAATTTTCTGCTGATGAATATTTTGACAAAGTTTTTGAAAATTTTATCCATTCACCAATTATAACAATATTGCATATCTTTGTTTTTAATAATTGATAAGAATATAATATAACATCTACAAAAGAATGTAATCCTGAAAAAGTTATACAAGGACCTTTTATACCAAAAAATATAGATACTGCGCTAGTAACAAAACTTGTCAAAGAACAAACAAACTCTTGTGGCCTCAGTGAACCAGATATGATACTATCTTCAAAATTTTCATAATTTGTGAAACTACCAAAAATTGTTTCAAAAACAAGACCTATCTTTGTTTTATCTAATTTATTAATATCAACTTTTGCGTCATCTAACGCATTTTTTGTTGCTATAAGCATAAGTTTTGCTTCTTCGTTTATCTGACGAAACTTTTCCCATTTAGAAAATAGACTTATTTCTTTAAACTTTTTAGAGTTCAACACATTATTACTATCATTAGGTTGTAATATTTCAACTCCAGTTATTAACAACAAAATTTCATTCTTTTCCAAAGACAACACAGGCGTTACTACCCCCAAACGCTAAATTTGTAGAAACTACAAATTTGACCTTCTGTTCTCTGCCATAAACAGAAACAAAATTAAAATAGGAAAACTCTTCTTCTGGAGTTTGAAGGCCAAATGTTGCTGGTACAAAACTGTGCTTTATACATAAACAACAAAGTACTGCTTCTATTACACCACAAGCACCGCTTGTATGTCCAACCATTGATTTTATTGAACTTATTGGTATAGAAGACATATATTGTTGAAATACTTTTTTATATGCAACACATTCTGCTTTGTCATTATACAAAGTTCCGGTTCCATGAGCATTTATGTACGAAACATCTTTAGGTTCTACTTTTGCATCTGATAAAGCATTAACTACGCATCTATAGATACCATCGGCACCGAAATCTGGCGCAGTAAAATTTTTTGCATCAGATGTTGTAGCAAAACCTTGTAATTTGCAATAAATTTCAACATTACGTTTTTTTGCATGTTCATAGCTTTCTAAAACTACAGCGGCTGCTCCTTCTCCTAATACTAAACCGTCTCTGGTTTTATCAAACGGTCTACAAAATGTTGAACTTAATGCTCTTAAACTATGAAACCCAGCAAAAACAAATTCAGTCAAAACATCAACACCTGCTACAATAACTATATCTGCTAACTCTTCTCTTATCATATTTAATCCTAACCCTAATGCTATTGTAGAAGAAGTACATGCAGTTGATACACATAAAGGCAAACTGTTTATATTAAACTCTTTATTTAACCTAAACCCTAACTCTTCGATAGAAAAAAATTTTTCTGTCTCTTTTCTGTACCAATTCTCCCAGTCAATAAGTGAACCGTGTGCACTACCAATAATAACTTTAACTTTTTGTTTAGAAATATCTGAAGCAAACAACTTTGCATCAGAAATTACCTCTTCAACAGCTGTTTTCAAAAATTTATATCCTCTATTGATTTTACCCACAATTTCTTTAACTTCAGCTACTTTTTTACAATTATATTTTGAAAGGTCTAAAAATGTACTGTCTTGGATACCACTTCTGTTTTTTACAACACTTTCCCAAAATTTTTCTTTACCTACACCTATTGCTGAAACAATACCTACACCTGTTATCACACATTCATTCATATTGTTCCCAAATTTTTCAATGTATACTCAATTTCAGAAACATTATATGTAGAGAAAACTTTTATTTTACGGTCTATTTCCATTAACAATCCTTTTAATACTTTCCCAGGACCTATTTCTATAAAAGTATTTATTCCAAATTCAAACATTTTTTTAACTGAATCATACCATCTTACAGTAGATATCATATGTGACTCCATTTCTTTTTTAATCTCATCTTTATTCTGCGTAATTGTTGCAGTTGTGTTTAACACAATAGGAATTTTTGTATCATTTAACTTTATCCTATTTATATATTCAACAAATTTTTTTTGTGCATCTAACATTAAATATGAATGAAACGCACCACCTACTGCAAGTGGAACAATTTTTTTAGCACCTTTTTTCAACAATTTGTCACAAACACTGTCCACAGCTTTATTTTCACCTGATACAACAATTTGTGTTTGAGTATTATAATTAGCTATACTTACTACTTTCCCAGATGAAGAAACTTCATCACAAACTTTTTTTATTTCGTCATATCCCAATCCAATCACAGCTACCATTTTACCAAGTTTATCGTTATTATTTTCTGCCATAATTTTTGCCCTGTAATAAACCAATCTTAACCCCTCTTCAAACGATAACCCTTCAGCAGATACTATAGCTGTATACTCGCCTAAAGAATGTCCTGCTACACAATCTGCTGTTACACCTTCTTCTTTTAATAGAATATCTACTGCTATACTATGTAAGAAAACTGCTAATTGTGTATATAAAGTATTTCTTAATTTTGTCTCAGGCCCGTTAAACATAACATTTATAACATCTATGCCTAACTTTTTGTTTATTTCTTCAAATAAATTTTTAACTACAGAAAATTGGTTATATAAATCTTTACCCATTCCTACAAACTGGGACCCTTGTCCTGGGAACAAAAATCCTATTTTTTTCATAACAATTTAACTCTGTTGAATAAAAAAACTAAATTTTTGCAACTATAAATATATCAATCTAACTCCATTGTTGTAAACTCTGCTTTTGCTACTAACATATCATCCACCTTTGCTTCTCCATAGAACATATTCATCCTACCCAGTTTTTTCACAAGTTTAACTTCAATAACTATTTGGTCACCAACAATTACTGGTTGTAAAAATTTTATGTTCATATTTAAAAGAAACATAGTTTTATTATTTTGAGAACAATTTTGGACTTCTATTTCCTTTTCGTTGGATTCACTACCAACAAACGCAGCAGTTTGTGCAATACATTCTGCAATAAGCATCCCTGGCATTATAGATTGGTTAGGAAAATGTCCAACAAACTGCCATTCGTTTATTGTAACATTTTTCAATCCTTTACAATACCCAGGTTTTTGTTCTAAAATTCTGTCTATCATTAAAAAAGGGAATCTATGAGGTAACCTTTGTTTAATTCTTTCTATATCAAAAACTAAATTTTTTCGTTTAATTTTTTCCATTTTTTCTCTAACTTCTTAATTTTTTTCAATATATTTACTGACAACTATACTACAATTATTCCCTCCAAAACCAAATGTGTTAGATAAAGCAACATTAACTTCTTTTTCTCTAGCAAAATTAGGAACATAGTCAAGATCACATTCAGGATCTGGCGTTTCATAATTTATAGTTGGTGGAACAAAATTGTTCTTTATAGCTAAAATTGTAGCAATAAGCTCTACTGCACCACAAGCACCTAAGGTATGTCCTATCATAGATTTTGTTGAACTTACTAGTATTTTATATGCTTGTTCTTTAAAAACTTTTTTTATTGCTCTTGTTTCAATAAGATCATTATATAAAGTTCCTGTTCCGTGAGCATTTATATAATCTATCTGTGAAACATCTAACCCAGAAGTTTCAATAGCCATTTTAATAGCTCTTGCAGGACCGTTACCAGAAACATCCGGCGCAGTAAGATGATACGCATCAGATGACATTCCAAAACCAAGTATTTCTGCAAAAATATTTGCTTTTCGTTCTATTGCATGTTGTAATTCTTCAAAAACTAAAATTCCAGCTGCTTCACCTAAAATTAACCCGTCCCGATTTTTATCAAAAGGACGACAGATTTCTTTTGCAACATTTCTTAAAACACCAAACCCAGCACAGGTAAGTTCTGTTACAGTATCGAACCCACCCGTGATAACAATATCTGCTTGCCCAAATTTTATCATATTATATGCACACGACATTGCAACATTTGATGATGAACACGCGGTTGAAACAACAATGTTTGGACCTAACAATTTGTATTTAGCACATATTCTTGTCCCAACAGAATATAACGGATAATCTAAGATCAAACTTACATAATGGTAAGAAGTTTGTAAAATTTTTTTATAATACTTTTGAGCAAGTAATGTTCCACCTAAAGTTGTCCCTAAACAAACACCAATCTTGTGTTTATCTAAAACTGAAAAATCTATTTTTGAACTTATTATAGCTTCTTCAGTTGCAACTAAAGCAATCTGCGACGCTTTATCCATCCGTCGTAATTCTTTTTTTGAAAAAAACATTTTTGGGTCAAAATTTTTTATTTCTGCTGCATATTTGTATTTCCATTTTTCAACATCAAATGTTGTTATTTTGCCAATCCCACATTTGCCTTTTTTTAACCCATCACAATAAGATTCTACATTATTCCCTATAGGTGTAACTACACCGATACTAGTCACTACAACCCTTCTTTTATAACTATTGTTATTTTTCATTTCTTTTTAAAAACTCAGGTGGGACTTTTAACAAAAGTTTACCATCTTTTGTAGTTAAGATATTCACAGTTTTACCTGTGCATAACAATCGTTTTGTTTTTTTATGATACACCTCGTATTCAATTTCTATTTTAGGGACCGAAGTAATTTCTGTTGTTGCTTTTACTACAACTGTGTCTCCATATCTTGCTGGATATTTATAATAACAATGAACTTCTACTACTGGGAATAAGAACCCTCGTTGTTCTCCTTCTGTAACAGGTATAACAAATTTTTCTAAAAGTTCATCTCTAGCTATATTAAACCATATTATATAATTAGAATGATACACAACACCCATTTGGTCTGTCTCAGAATATCTAACTTTTAGTTCAACTTCGCAGGTATATTTCATTATTATTCTCTATAAATCTCCATTCTTTCTATAGATTTTTTGCCATATACTGTATCTGGGGCAAGTTCAGCTGCTTTTTTCCAGTACTGTCTTGCTGAACTTATTTTATCTTTATTTTTTAAAACTTCGCCTTTTAAATAATAAATGTTAGCAACCAAATTTTTTGGATACATATTTATTTTTTTCTCAACAAGGTTGATTAAAAAATCTACATCCTTTTCTGCTAAATGTTCTCTTTTAAAAAAATTTGGTAATGCTAAAGTGTTGTTTATACGAACAAGTCGTATTACTATATTATTTGGTGAATCTTTAACTGCTTTATCTATAATTTTTGTCCCTTCTAAAACATATCTGACTTTATTAACCGGTGTGGAAGAGTCCCTACCAAAAATTGTTATTGCACTACCTAAATATGCTAATGCTTCATCATCATTAGGAACTTTTGCAGTATATTCTTTTAAATAATTCATACTTTTCTCACCAACACCTTTGACACCTGACGCACCGAGGTTGTGATACAACACACCAAGAATTTTTAAAGTTTCTGTAGAATAGTTTGTTTGTAAACTTTGTTCATATTTTGAGATATATTTTTTAATTTCTTTTTCATCCCAAAGATTATAAAAGTATTCTATTTCTTCTGAAAATATATGACTACCTAACAACAAATAAATGGTGGTTGACAAAACTAAAAATTTTTTGTTTTTCATAACTCTCCTTCTCCTTTTGCTAATTTTTCCAATATAAAATCAGCAATTGTGTTAACAGACCTAAACACTTGCATATCTTCATCTGTGATAGAAATTTTAAATTCTTGTTCAATACTAACTACAATTTCTAACGCATCTATAGAATCAAGTTGTAGTCCTAATCTAAACAATGGACTATTATCAGCAATGTCTTCTGGTGACAAATTTAATTTTAATCGTTCAATTAAAATGTTTTTAACTTTATCAAGAACTTTTTTCCTATGTTCTATTTTATTTACAACTTCTGATTTAGTAACAATTCGTGTTTTACTCATTTATTTTTCTCCCCTTGTATAACTTTGTTCTAAATTTTAACACCTTTAACAGTATCTGTTAAAAACAATGGTGCTGAAACTATGTCTATAACAGCATTTGAATTTGAACCAGTTTGTAATCCTAAACTTATCCCTGAATATGCATATTCTGTTTTAACATATGCTAAACCTACAAAAACTTTTAGTTGTGGCGAATATCCGTGATGAACCACAAAACCTATTTCTTCGTCTTCTATATAAATTTTATCTTTTTCTTTAAGTCCACCTTCTTCTGTTACAAACATAACTAATTTGCGGATAGGACCTTCACTTTTTTCTTTTAAAATAGCTTCTTTACCTACAAATTTTTCTTTATAAAAATCTACCATCCAGTTAAGTTGTAGTTGTAAAACAGTAGCATCTGGTATAATATCTTTTTGTTGATTTATAGAATTCATTTCTAACATTGGTATTTCTAAAGAATCCAATCCACAACTAATTAATTCTAATTCTTTACTAATATCAATTATTTTATTCCACAGTTCTAATGTTTTTTCTTTTGGTATTAAAAACCTATATTCATATTCACCTGTTAAACCAAAACGATATAATATACAATCCACATCGTTAATTTTATCATGTTCAAATCCAAGATATGGCAATGAAAGAATATCTTCACTAATAACCATTTTTGGTATTTCAATAGCTTTTGGTCCTACAACTGAAATACAACCATATTCTTCACTTATATCAGACACTGACACATCATTATGTTTATTTTTGTTAAACCAATCAACCAACTCAACTTTTTTTTCTGCATCAGTAAGTATTAAATACTCATCATTATCTTTTAAAACACATATTAAAGCAACTATTGTTCCATCTTCTTTACATACAGCTGTATAAACAGATTTCCCTTCAGAGAGTGAAAAAATGTTCCCTGTACAAATATAATCTAACCATTCTGTTGCAGAACCGCCAGAAACTTTTATTTTAGCAATACCTGACATATCAATCATTGCAACATTTTTTCTAATAGCCCAGTATTCTTGTTCAAACTCGTGATATTTACTTGCAGTTAAAACATCGCCATAAGGTTTTATTACAGCATTGTTTTCTAAATGAAACTCGTATAAAGGCGTTTTTTTCATCAGTAATCCCCCTATGAAAAAAGTTCATAAAACAAATTATAACTTTGTGTAATTTTGAATTTGTAGTTTATACTATTAATCCAACTTTTCTAACATTCTCATTGCTGCATCTTTGTAGATACTTGATGTTTTTATACTTAAAATTTTTTGTATCAACATCTTAGCTTTTTCAACTTCTTTATTCATAAGAAACATCTCTGCTGTATGATAATACACAACAGATTGAAAAGTTTCGTCTTTAAACAAATCTTTATATTCAGGATTACTCTCAGGATTTTCTATCCATGAAACTAACAAAGAAAAACTTTCTTTACTTTTATAAAACTGGCCAAACACAGCAGGTATATTATAACAAGTAATTGCATATACAATCCGTACAAAAGGATTTTTAGGTTCCATTGAGACAGCTTTATCCATAATACTCACACCTTTCTTAACATAATAAATCCGAACAAAACCAATCGGAGTAAAAGAAACAATCCATTTCAATGGAAAATCTCTTGCTTTTATTGTCCAACAAGAACCATAATATGTCATAATTTCAGCATCGTTTGGATCTTTTTTAAGTATCTGTTTAAAAATTTTCATTGCTTGTGATATTGATTTTCTATCTGCTGATTCACTACCTATATTAAAATATGCTTTACCTAATTCTCTTAGAAGTGCAACATCTTGTGGGTCTGTTTTTACTAACTCTGTTAATTCTTCTACTGCTTTTTTGTTTTCTTTAACTAATTCTTTAGACAAAATCTCGTCACAATAAAGTATCTTACTAGCAACAAAATTAACTGCTACAACAACTACCAACATTTTGATAAACATTTTCATATATCAACTCCTCTTTTGTTAGATTGTATTGTTTGTTTTCAAATTTTTTAAATATGTTTCTTATAACTGTCCGTTTATAATATCTTTCTAAAAGATACTGGTTCAACATTTCTCTCATTTTACTTATATAACTAAAAGTTTCTTGCAAAGATTGGTAATAACAAATAATTTTTGAAAGATTTAAAATTAACGCAAAAACATTAACACCTATAACTTTATCTATTATAGGCGAATTTACTATCTTTTCAAACCCTATCTTATAATACAAAGGAACCACAGATTCATAACTACTATTCACTAAAAAACAAATATCGTTTTCTATCGCATACTCAATTACACAGGTTAACAAACCTATCAACACTTTTGGTGAAAATTTCATTTTTGAATGAATACATAAATGTCCTATTTCCATAAACTTACCATATTTTTTTATATTATCAAACTTTATACCAGTATCTCGTTCTATTGGCAACCCTACTTCTTTATTATCCAACACACAATATATTGTCCCTATACACACACCTTCTTTATATGCTACAAATCTCAACAAATGTTTTTCATATTTTTTATCACTTTCTATTAAAACATTCCTGAGTTCTGACTTTGAAGATATATATCTATTTTTGTTTAACATAATTGTAGAATAAATTTCTTTTGAAACAAGGTCATAAAAATCTTCATATTCTCTAGAATTAGAGACTTGTTTAAATAAAATATTATCAACTTCAAAAACTTTTCTTCTTTTTTGCCCTGGGAAGAAAAAAAATTCAAACAGTATTGTCATAAGCAAACAAACAAAAATTATTATAAAAGGAACAACAATATAACTGATGTCTGGCATTAAAACTAAACTCAAAATTCCTGCTAAAAAACTTCCCATTGTCCAGATAACAGAAACAATCAAATGTAATCTTCTCCATCCTTTCCCACCAGAATAAAACATTGTAACTGGTTTTTTAACAAGCAATAATATAAAATTTAATAAAAACAAAGAAAAATAAAATATAGAACCTATATAAGGGAACACAGCTTCATAATTTAACAAAAACAATACTAACAATACTAAACTAACAAAAAACATTAAAATAACAGTCGGTGTAATTCTACCAATACTTTTTTCTATATATAACAAAAGTAAATATATCAAGACAGAAGAAAAAATTGAAATTTGTAATGGAAAAAACAAAAAAAGTATTGTAGTTATAAAAAACACTGGAAATTCAAGAAATGGTATAACATCTTTAACAATTTCTATATCTTTTTTGTTTATAATCATAACTTATATTTTAAAAAATTACTTAGTTAAATTTATTCAATACTTTTTAACACAACCGAACTATAAAACCCGCCCCAAAAACAATCTGTGATTAACAAATAGTTTATGTTTTTATAAACCGCTGAATCTTTAGTTATATTTAATTCACACTCAGGATCTTTATACTTATAATTTATTGTTGGTGGTATAACTTTATTTTTTATTGTCAAACATCCAACAATAATACTTAAGAACAAATCTACTGAAGACAAAGTCTCTGTTGCACCTTTGATACTTGTAACTAAACATTTATTAGTATCGTTAGTAAAAACTAGGTTGATACCTTTTGCTTCTATTTTATCTAAATCTTTCAACGACGATGCTGAAGATAAAATACAATCTATTTCTTTAGGTTCAACACCAGCATTTTCTATTGATTTGTTAATAACCCACGCCATTGCTTCACCGGAAGGGTCACAATCAGCTAATTTATACCCATCACTACATAAGCTTATACTACAAAGTTCACTATATATATTAACATCTCTTGTTTTTGCTGTCTCATACTTTTCCAAAAGAACAAACGCTGCTCCTTCTGAAAGAACAAAACCATTCCGTGTTTTATCAAAAGGTCTTGACCCTTCAGGATAATCATCACTAGGTGACAAAACTCCAAGATGATAATATGCTTCTCTTACAAGATGAGAAAGTTCTTCAGCTGCACCTACTAATGCATAGTCAATTATACCTAAATTTAAAAAATTAATTGCTTGAACAATAATACTTCCAACACCACCTTTACTCATTGGTACAGCAATACAAGGTCCATAAATACCTAATTTAATACTTAACAAACTTGCAGGTGCGTTAAACACTGTTTGTGAAAACAAAAGCGGGTCCACAGCATCAGGACCTTCAGTAAACAACTTGTTGTTTATTTCTTCAATTGCATTTATTGCACCTTGTGAAGTAGCAAAAAAATCCCTATTTTATGAGAACTATCTTTTGTAACTTTAATTTTTGCATCTTGCAAACACAACATACCAGCAGCTAAAGTTAGTTGAGAAACAAAAGTTGCTCTCAATGAACGAGTATCTAATAATACTTTTTTTAACATTATAGGGTCCACTTCACCACCTAATTTTGATGGTATACTACTATTCTTAATTTTGTTTACTTCTTTAATCCAACTTTCAGCTTTTGTTATCTTATCAAAAACTATATTTTTATCTATCCCAAATGGTGTAACAAGCCCGATACCTGTAATAACAATTTTCTCTTTCATAGTTATTATCTGCAAACATAATTATTACCTGCAAAACTATTACAAAAAAACTTGGTTTTTGTCAAACATAAAAATTTTGAAAAACGGGGACAGTTCATACGGAAGGGATTATGTTTTTTAGTAAATTTTTTACCAAATCGGGGAAAAAATTCACAAAAAGAAAAAAATAAAAATTATTAAAGGACTAAATATCAAAAATAATGGATGTTGTTTTGAAAAATTTTTTAAAATTATTTTCCCTAAGAATTTTTGGTGAGAAATTCATTGCACGAGTTAACTTTGACACTTCTTTACGTGAAGGAACAATCCTTCCAGAAAAGATACCACAACATTTCCAATATGGGATATCACTACGATTAGATATCTTTTTCAAATGAAACATTTTCTTCCAACGTAAAAATTCTAGTTTTTTACATATCCTATTATTTTTTTTATAAAACCTTTGAGAAAATTTATTTTTACAAAATTTTATCAAGTCTTCAGCCCTGCGAAAATAGATTTTAATCCCCAAAACACAACAACATTTTTCAATAACCTTCTTTGGTGGTATTCTTTTGTCAAGTTCGTACCTGTTATACGCAGATTTTGAGATACCTAAAAATCTTGCAAAATCACGTTGTGATAACTTAAGTTTCCTTCTTGCTTTTTTAAGTATTGATATTATTTTCATATAAAGGATAAAATAACAAAATTTTTTTCTGTTATCAACAAAAATTTTTAAAAAATTTTTTAAACAAAAATTTTTATTATTGACTTTTTAATTTAAAAAAGATATTATTTATATTCTGAACTAAATTAAATTTTAATTTAAATTGTATGTATAAAGTTGAAAAAAACTTAGAAATCTTCCTAACAATCTTAAGCCTACCATTTATAATTATTTCGATTTTAACTAGTGACATTATTTCAGGGATATGGTTAGCTATCTTAGGCGAATGGGAATTAATTATTAGCGGTATTCTATTTGCTTTTTTTATGCCCTACTTCCTTTCCATATTAATGTTACCTAGATTCTTATTAGCTCCACTAGCTTTATATTTTTATGAAAAGAAAAATCTTTTATTAGGTTTTATATTTGGTTTTATCAATTTAGTTTATGTTAACATATTAATTGTTTGTACTTGTATTTTTGCTTTTTTGTATGTTTCAGATTTTTATAATGGTAATACTAGTGTTAACTACATTCCTTATTTGCTATGGTCCTATGGTATAGGATTAGGTCCTTGGTTTTTTATAGGATCAAAAGAACGTGATAATGTATTTACTATGTTCAATTCATATATTTCGTTTCTTTTATATACAATATTCTTAATAAGTATCTTTATATTTTCTGATCCTAAACTAGAAATAGTTGTAATTCTTGTGTTAATTCAAACAATTATAATATCATTTATTTTAACATTAATATCTTATCAAAAGGCTAAAACATTATATAGATTTTGAAGGATTACTATTATGGAAATAACACTTTATAATAAAAACGGTAAACCAGTAGCTTATATTGCGGATGACAATGAAAAGTCTATTTACCTTTGGGATGGGAATGTAGTGGCGTATGTTTATGAAGATAAAATATACGGTTGGAATGGAAAACATTTGGGATGGTTTATTGATGGTATAATCTATGATTTAAACGGTTTTATTGTAGGTTTCACTCAAGAGAAGTGTCCAGTTGTAACTTGGGCAGAGCCTGCTAAATTTGCAAAATACGCTAAACCTGCTAAATATGCACCTCAATCACCATATGCTAGGCCTGCTTTAACCATGACATATTCAAATAAGGAGTTAGAAGAATTTTTAAAAGTAGGAAAAATTTAAAATATCTATTTTAATTTCACTTCTTTTATTCCAAAAACTGAGTTTGTTATAAACAATTTTTCTGATTTAAAAACTTCATTAATACTAATTGTTTTCTCTTTAATTTTATCTTTATTTTGTTCGACTAAAAATTTTTTAAACACACCATTTAGTAATCCTGACGATTTTGGTGGTGTGTAGTAATAATCTCCAATTTTGACAAAAACATTTGCACGAGATGTTTCTGTAATTTCACCATTTTTGTTAATAAACAATACATCAAAAAATCTACCAGAATATTTTTTATATTCTTTGTTATACACTCTACGATTTGTTGTTTTATGATACAGGAAGACATTATTTTTATCAACAAAACTTTTTGAAATTGTAATTTTTTCTATTTTTTTAGAACAAAAGGTTTTTATATCATACATACTTTTTTGTATTTCTATATCACCATTTTTTGAAAGCAACAATCTTATTCTGTATGCCTGTTTTATTAGTTGTTTTTTAAACTTGTTTAACTTATATAAAACTTGTTCTTCGTAAAATTTGAAATCAAAATACATTGCTGAATTTTTAAGTCGTTCTAAATGATATTTTAACAAAAAATATCCTTGCTCAAAATTTTCTTTTGTTATGTTTAAATTTAAATCATAAAAATTTTTTATCTCATAATTAAAATCAGCACAATACAAAATTGTTTCAACTAATCTAAACTTTGGAATTTTTGTTATTAAAAACTTGTATTTAAGTTTACATTCGTCATACTCTTTTTGCGGGTCAGAATCTGCTACTATCCCACTTCCTATCCCTAACTCAGCTTTACCATTTTTGCCTATTAATAAAGTTCTTATTGCAACATTGAATACTGAATCACGGTTCGGTTTTATAAACCCAACAGAACCTGTATAAACATACCTTGGTTCTTTTTCAACTTCTTTTATAATTTGCATACTTCTAATTTTTGGCGCACCAGTTACAGAACCTGAAGGAAATAATGAATAAAACAATTTGTATAGATTTATATTCGGATTTATTTTTGCTTGTATAGTAGAAGTCATTTGAAACAATGTTTCATATTTTTCTATTTCAAAAAGTTTTTTAACTTTTACTTCACCATATGATGAAATTTTACCTAAATCGTTTCTTAAAAGATCAACTATCATAACATTTTCAGCACGGTCTTTGACACTATTTTGTAATTTTTGTACCTGGATTTTGTCTTCAAAAACATCTTTCCCACGAGGAATTGTTCCTTTCATCGGTTTGACAATAATGATATCAGCAGTTTTTCTAAAAAACAATTCTGGTGAGAATGATATTACAGAAAAATCTTCTGTTTTAATAAAAGCACAATATGAAACACTCTGTGTTTGTTTCAGTTTATTATACAATCCTAAAATAGAACCTGTAAAATCAAACTTTAGCTTTATCGTGTAATTAATCTGATAAGTATCGCCAGAAAAAATATAATTTTTTATTTTTTTTACATTCTCAACATATTCTTTTTTAGAAGTGTTAATTTTAAAATTAGTTAATTTAAACTTTGAATTTTCTTTAACAAGGTCTACACTAAAAAGTCTTTGTATTAAATCGGTTCCTTCTTCAAAAATATCTGTTTTATGATTATACACAATCGGTTTTTCAAAAACATAAAAAAATGCTAATGGAAATTTAAAATTGTAATCAACACTATCTTTGTAATCTAAAAAATACCCAAGTTCGTATGACAAAAATCCTGCAAGATAAAATCTTTTATTAAGTTTGTTCTCTAACTGCTCAAAAAATTTTTCAATATTCTGCGGGTTGGTTAATATCAACTTTTCTTTTGGTGAGAAAAAAATATAGGAAAGAAAATTATCTTCATCAACTTTCAATGTTTCATATATAGCAAACTCTTTCTGTGTAAGGACAACTTTTTTTACAATATCATCAAAACTATACATTTTTAAGTATTATCTCAGCAGCTTTTCTACCTGATAAAAACATACCACCAAATATAGCACCCATTCTTGGTGAACCAAAATAAGCGTTTGCTGCCATACCACAAACTATGAGTCCTGGTGTTACTTCTTTTGTGTTTTCTAACAACATTTTTTCACCAACTTCTGCCCACATTGATTGTTCACCTACGACTTTTGTCCAACCTAATTTTTTTTCAACAATTTTTGCTACCTCGCAATCATGTCCTGTTGCATCAACAACATATTTTGAAATTATTGATATTGGGTCCACATGTAATCCTGCTTGTTCAACAGCAGTCCAGTTTAAAACAACACCAGAGATTCTTTTTTCTCTTATCACAACATCTTCAACTGAAAACAAATTAAAAATTTTTACATTTTGTTTTTTTGCTTTATATGCTAAAGCAGAGATTGTCTCAATACTATCTGCGACATATAAATCATCTTTATAATGAGAATAAGAAATACCAAATTCATCTAATATAGGTAAAACTTCTTTCTGAAAAACAATTTTGTTAAACATTATCCCACCGCCTGGCATCCCACCACCTATTTTAAGATGACGTTCAAAAACAGCTACTTTAACATTATTTTTTGCTAAATAATAACTACATACAAGACCGCTCGGTCCTGCACCACATATTGCAACATCTACTTCTGTATACTCCATAAGTTCTTTAAGATAACTTTCTATAATTGCTTGTGTTATTATTTTTTCCATACCGCCTCCTTATAAAGGTGAATTTGTGGATGTGTAAATAAGTAAATGTGTTAATATAAAGCAAGTTATACTTATTCTTCTTTTCAACAAAATAGATATTCTTTTTTTATTATATTGTCAAGATTTAAGATACAATGTGGGTCAAAAGTTTTTTTTATTTTTGCCATTTCTAAAATTGCATCTTTTCCATACATTATCTCAAGATATTTGTTTTTTAATTTCCCTACACCATGTTCTGCAAAACCTGTCCCACCTAAGGAGACAGCTTTTTTTATACAATCAATGTATATTTTTTCACAGATAATTTTTTCTTCATCATTTTTTGGAAACATATTAAAATGAAGATGGTCTTCTCCAATATGGCCAAAGATGACCATGTTTACTGTTTGATGTTCTGACATTATGTTTTTGTAAAATTTAAACAACTCTTCTAACTTTCCTTCAGGTACTGCTGCGTCAACTGAAATTTTTGTAGAATTTATTTTTTTGAAATAAGAATTTATTGTTTCA
>Ga0209809_1001040_pt1 | contig 23721 bp, 16 predicted proteins | sample YNPMSTMetaG_FD_186172 | JGI IMG/M metagenome (GOLD analysis project Ga0209809, IMG submission 186172) | Anoxygenic and chlorotrophic microbial mat microbial communities from Yellowstone National Park, USA - YNP MS-T MetaG (SPAdes) (version 2) ...
ACGTCGCTGCGGGTGAGCGGCGGGCCGGAGCCGGCCTCCCCCAGCAGGTCCCACCCCCGGTAGTAGGCGACGACGGTCACCTCCCGTCCCTCGTACGCCCGCGGGTCCGCCAGAATCTCGCCGATGGGGGTGACGGACTCCCCCGTAGATGGCGACGGCAGGGTCTGCGGCTGGGGCGGCGGGGTCGGCGGGGCCGACTGCGGGCTCAGGGGACTGGTCAAGGGCCCCGGCCTGCAGGATGCCAGCAGGATGGCCAGCAGCATAGCGGTCAGAATGAGCCCTCTCATCGCTCCACCTCCGGAATCGGGCATAATGTAGAGGCAACCCCTCGGGGTGAGCCCCGTCGGGGCGTGGCCCTTGCGGTTGCCCCCCTTGCGGTTGCCCCCGATTGGGCAGGGGCCAGCCCTGCCCCTACGCCTTCCAGACGCCAGAACTGTCCCGATGGTTCCCAATCTCACCGTAGCCTGCCCAGAGGCCATAGAACGTCGGCTATCAGCAGGATGTATAAGACCTTATCGGAAATAGGACACGGATGAACACGGGTTTTGACGGATGGGCACGGATAGGAATCCGTGAAAATCCGTATCATCCGTGTCCACCCGTGTGCCGTTTTGAATAGGACACGGATGCACGCGGATGGATACGGATGGACACGGATTCTACTTAATATCTGTCGGGGAGGCCGATGACCCGGTGGGCGCCGGCGTAGACGCGGAAGCGGTCGCCCCGCGCGTAACCGATGAGGGCAATATTCCAGAGGCGGGCCAGTTCCACCGAAAGGGAGGTCGGGGACGAGAGGGAGATCACCACCGGCGTGCGCATCCGGGCCGCCTTCACCAGCATCTCCGAACTGACCCGCCCGGTGGTGAGGAGAATCCGGTCCCGCAGCGGTTGGTTCTGGCGCAGGCAGAGGCCGGCCAGTTTATCCACCGTGTTGTGGCGGCCCACGTCCTCCGCCACACAGAGCAGACCCTCCCCTTCGGCCAGGGCGGAGGTGTGCAGGCCACGCACCCGGCGGTAGAGGACGGCCGCTTCCTGCAGGCGGCGCATCAGGCGGACTACCTGGTCCGGGGTCACGGTGAGGTCGCTTTCCAGCGGCGGGCGCACCTCCCGCAGGTCCTCAAAGGTCGTCCCGCCGCCGCAGCCGGAGGTCAGCGTGCGCAGGGCAGGGACCTCCACGTCCCGGTAAAGCCACACGTCCACACAACGGCGGCTCCCGCAGACGCGCACACTGGCCACTTCCTCCATCCCGTCAATCAACTCCTCGTTGTAGAGGAAGCCGACCGCCAGTTCCTCCAGCAGGGTCGGCGTGCACATCAGGCCGACCAGGTCCTGCCCGTTGACGGTGAGGATAACCTCTTCTTCCACCGGCAGAGCGCCGGATTCCTGCCGGGTGGTGCCTTTTTCGTAGAAAAGAATGTCGGCCGGGTAGACAGCCATTTCTCTATCCACGAAGAACACGAAGGACACGAATCGTTTTGATTACTGCTTTGTGCCCTTCGTGGACACAATCTCCAGGGCCCGTTCTGTCACCGCCTGGGGAGTGAAGCCGAATTTCTCCATCAGGACCGGATAGGGGGCTGAGGCGCCGAACCGCTGGACGCCGATGACGGCCCCGCCCGGGCCCACGTACCGCTCCCAGCCCAGCGGGACGGCGGCCTCTATGGCGATTTTGGGGACGGTCGGAGGCAGGACGGCCATCCGGTAATCCGGCGGCTGGGCGTCAAACAGTTCCCAGGACGGCATGGAGACGACACGCGCGCGGACGCCCCGCTCCGCCAGCCCCTCCTGCGCGGCCAGCGCCGGGTGCACCTCGGAGCCGGAGGCGATGAGGACCAGGTCCGGGTCGCCCTGGGGGGCCTCCCGCAGGACATAGGCGCCCCGGGCCAGGTTCTCCGCTCCAGCCTTATCGCTCCGGTCCAGCACCGGCAGGTTCTGGCGGGTGAGGAGCAGGGCGGTGGGGCCATCACGGCGACGCAGCGCGGCCCGCCAGGCCTCGGCGGTCTCGCTGGCGTCGCAGGGGCGGATGACGGTCAGGTTGGGGATGGCGCGCAGGGCCGCCAGGTGCTCCACCGGCTGGTGGGTGGGGCCGTCCTCCCCGATCCAGAGGGAGTCGTGGGTCCAGACGTACACCACCGGCAGGTGCATCATTGCGGCCAGGCGGACCGCCGGTCGCATATAGTCGGAGAAGACCAGAAAGGTCCCGCCGTAGGGGATGAGGCCGCCGTGGAGGGCCATCCCGTTGAGGATGGCACCCATGGCGTGCTCCCGGACGCCGAAGTGGAGATTGCGGCCAGCGGGGGTATCCCGCTGGAAGTCACCGTAGCCCTTCAGCAGGGTCAGGTTGGAGGGGGCCAGGTCGGCGGAGCCGCCGATGAGAGTGGGAAGGGCCTTTGCCAGCGCGTTCAGGACAATGCCGGAGGCCTTCCGGGTGGCCATCGGGCCGTCGGCGGGGGAGAAGGAGGGGATGGCCTCCTCCCAGCCGTCGGGGAGTTCGCCGGCCCAGAGGCGCTCCAGCAGCGCCGCCTCGCGGGGGTACTGGCGGGCGTAGTCGGCGAAGGTCGCCTGCCAGCGGGCCTGCGCGGCGGCCCCCTCCTCCACTGCCCGCCGGAAGACGGGCAGGACCTCCGGCGGGACCCAGAACTGCGCGTCCGGCGGCCATCCCAGGGCCTGCTTGGTCAGCCGGACCTCCTCCTCTCCCAGGGGCTCACCGTGGGCCGAGGCGTCGTCCTGCTTGTGCGGGCTTCCGTAGGCGATATGGGTCCGGCAGATGATGAGGGACGGGCGGGCCGTCTCCCGGCGCGCGGCCCGGATGGCCGCCGCGATGGCCTTCAGGTCGTACCCGTCCACCCTCTGGACGTGCCAGCCGTACGCGCGGAAGCGGGCGGCGACGTCTTCGGTGAAGGTGATGTCGGTGGAGCCTTCAATGGAGATGTCGTTGTCGTCGTAGAGGTAGACCAGTTTGCCCAGGCCCAGGTGTCCGGCCAGCGAGGCCGCCTCGTGGCTGATACCCTCCATCAGGTCGCCGTCGGAGACGATGGCGTAGGTGTAGTGGTCAAAAATGGGGAAACCGGGCCGGTTGAAGGTGGCGGCCAGGAACCGCTCGGCGATGGCCATCCCAACGCCGTTGGCGAAGCCCTGCCCCAGCGGGCCGGTGGTGGTCTCCACGCCGGGGGTCAGGCCGTATTCAGGATGGCCGGGGGTCCGGCTCCCCCACTGCCGGAAGGCCATCAGGTCCTCCAGCGTCAGGTCGTAGCCGGTGAGGTAGAGCAGGCTGTAGAGGAGCATGGAGCCGTGACCGGCGGAGAGGACGAACCGGTCCCGGTCCGGCCACTTCGGGTCCTTCGGGTTGTGCTTGAGGAACCGGGTCCAGAGGACGTAGGCGACGTCGGCCATGCCCATCGGCATGCCGGGATGGCCGGAGCGGGCCTTCTGGACGCCGTCCATAGCCAGAGTGCGGATGGTGTTGATGCAGAGTTGGTCTATCATGGCGCAGGGTCGCAGGGTCGCAGGGCGCACGGTGGCGGGTGGCGCTACGCCGGGATGCTCAGCCCGTAGCGGGCGCTCAGTTCTTCCAGCGCCCGGAGGGCCGTCCGGGCGACGTCCGGTTCGGGGTCGTTCAGGGCACGGCGGAGCGCGTCCGCATGCTCGGGGCGGCCCACCCAGCCCAGGGTCTGGGCGGCAGCCCGGCGGACGGGGGCCGGGCCCTCCGCCAGAGCCCGGAGGAGGGGGCCGAAGGCGGCCTCGCCGATGCCCACCCCTTCGCCCTGTTCGGCGGCCCAGGCGATCAGCCAGCCCATGTCCCAGGGGACGGGCGGTGAAGGGGGCGGGGTCGGTTTCGCCTTCTGCTCCCGTTCGGATAGAGCGGTTCCGGCGGCGGAGCGGACAATCCACTGGGGGTCTTCCCGCGCCGTTTTTTCCAGCAGTTCCCGGGCCCAGAGAGCCTCAATTTCCCCCAGCCCGTAGGCCGCGGCCCGCCGGACCATGAAGTCATCGTGCTGCAGGGCCTCCCGGAGCACCTTGTAGCCCTCTTCGCCCTGGCGGGCCAGGGCCCGCGCGGCCTCCACCTGCAGCGTCTCGTCTCCCGATTCCAGGACGTGGATGAGCCACTCCATCGCCGCCGGGACGCCGATCTCTCCCAGGGCGTGGACGGCCGCGATGCGGACGGTCTCTTCGGGGTCCTCCAGCGCTTTGGCCAGGCCGGAAAGGTCGGCCCCTTCGCGGAGGAAGGCCATCATGCGGGCCGCGATGGCCCGCACAGCCGGGTTGGGGTTGCGGAGCGCGTGGCGCAGAAAGAGGGGCACTCCCGGGTCGCTGGTCCAGATCAGCGCCTCCGCCAGCCGGTGACGGGATTCGTCGGAGAGGTTGGGGGCCAGCAGCGAGCGGCCCAGGAGGGCCATCACGCCGTTGCGCCACTGGGCCTCGCGGGGAGCCAGCGCGGCCCAGCGCGCCGCGGTCCGCAGGCGGGTCTGCCAGAGGTCGTCGGGGCGGGAAAGCCAGGCGCGCAACACCGGTTCCATCCCGCCAATCTCGGCGTAGAAGTCGGCCACAGGGAGCCAGGATGGGGCATCCAGATGCGCGACCAGGACATCGGGCGAAGAGGCCAGCGCCTCAGCGGTCAGCATGGCCTGCCAGAGAGGGTGGGCAAACCGGTACTGGTCGGGAGCGCAGGCGACCAGGGGCCCGCCGGGGGCCAGGAAGGCTTTCAGGAACGACGCCAGGGCCGCCCGGACGCGCTTCGGTTCGGGGGCAGGCGGATGCTCCGGTGCGGGTTGTTCAGCCGGAGGCGCGCTCTCCGGCGAGGATTCCGTCTCTGCGGACGGGGGGCCCGCCGGGGACGCGGCCTCTCCTTCAGCCGAGGGTCCGACCGCCGGGGAGGCCGGGGTCAGTTTCTGACGGAGGAGTTCCTCCAGTTCCTGGCGGGTGCAGACGAACCGACCGTCCTCCTGGAGTTTCCGGGCCAGTGTGCGCAGGATGTCCAGCGGATCCAGGGGTTCCACCCCTTCCAGCGGAGAGAGGTCGGGGAATCCGTTTGCCCATTTCTCCAGGCGTTGGCGGAAGGGGTCCATCCGCTTCGGCGGGACGGCGCCGTTCTCCAGGAGCCACCCGGCATAGAGAGCTACGTCTAACAGCGAGTTTGTCCGTTTCAGGACCTGTGTCAGGTCTTCCGTGGCGCGCTCCAGGGGGAAATTTTCGGGGGTGGGGAGACGGGTCAGGAAATCTCGCACCTCCGGACGGTCCCAGGGGCAGAGGTGGAGGGGGACGAACCCGGCGTTCGCCAGCGGGGCGTACTGCCCGGCCCCCACGGCGACCACCCAGATGTTGCCGGGGAAGGCGTCGGCCAGTTCCTTCAGCCAGGACGTGGCCGGTTCCTGCGCGTTGGAGGGGAGTTCGTCCCACCCGTCGGCCAGGATCAGCGCGCCGCCCGCCTGGAGCGCCTGGCGGAGAGGCGTCGCGGCGGGGGCGGGGGCCCCAACGGCCTGCAGCGCGCCTTGGACCAGCCGCTGGAACGGCATGGGGGCCTTTTTCCCCTCCGGGGGCGGGGCCCAGTCCAGAGCCGGCAGGTAGAGGTACAGGGGGACACGCGTTCCCTCCGGGCGCGCGTGGGTCAGGGCCAGATGGGCCAGCAGAGTGCTCCGTCCGGAAGCCGGACCCCCCGTAATCAGAAGCCGGGGGTGGCCTCGCAGAGCATCGTCCGGGGAGAGGGGCTGGGACGCTGGTGGCACCTCCCGCTCCGGGTCCGGGAGGGGCAGGGGCGGGGCCAGGCGCATCGGGACAAAATATTGCTCCAGGGGGCCCATGTCGGCCAGCGCGTGGGCGCCCTGAGCCCAGCGGATGACCCGTTCCCGGTAGCGCGCTTCCCATCCGGCGGTGAACTGGCCGAATGTACGCAAGGCCGCTCCCCTCAATTCCTGCCAGCCTCGCAGGAACGGGTCCCGCAGCAGATAGCCCAGGCCGAGGAGCAGGAGGGTGAAACCTGCGCCTAAGAGAGCGGAGTAGAGGTCAAATTGCCATCCCATAGCACTCTCACCGATCGGGTTGTCAGGATTTCCACCAGGACCATCAGCCCTCCGTTGACCAGGGACTGCCCCCCCATCAGAATGGGAATGGAAGATTGGGCGGCGGCCCGGGTGAACTCCCGGAGGAAGGGGTCGCCGACTTCCTGCCAGCGGAGGAGGTCGGCGTTGAATCGGTCGGCGGGAGGAGGCCAGCACCCCCGCGCGGCCATCAGGACGCGGGTGTCCATCAGAGCCGCCTCTGCCAGGGATTCCAGTTCGGCGAAAAAGCCATCTATTCCCGCATATTCCAGAAAGTCGGCCAGGAGACTGCGCACTTCCCCCCGGCGCAGACGCCCGCTGGCGACCATTCCCCGCTCCTCCACGAAGAGGCGCACCCAGCAACGGGTGGCCCGGTCCAGTGCCATCCACGCGGCCGAGGACGAACGGCCGACGATGGTCAGGTGGCTGCCGTCCCGGCCCATCACGTCCAGGACGCCCCTGACGGCTTCCATGGGCCAATCCAGGTCATCCAGAACCGCGCGCAGGCGGGGCCCGATGCGGGGGTGAAGACGGGAGACCAGCAGGTCCGCGGGCGTATCCAGGTCCAGGCGGGTCGCGGCGGAAGGGCCCAGCGCCCGGGTGGGGACGCCGCACTCTTCGGAGAGGACCCAGCCCAGGGCGTTATCCCGTTCCAGAGGGGCGATGCGGGAGGCCAGGGCCCGGGCGGGATAGAAGGCAATCCAGTCCGAAGAGTACAGATTGTTGGTCACGGCCTGGGGGCGGTCTCCAGCGAAGTCGCTCAGGGCACCGAGCCAGTCCTGAAGAGTCATCAGAGGCGCCGACCCACCCCCGGCATAGAGCACGCGGTCGGCGCCTGCGCGGTGAATCAACCCGGCCAGACGGCGGCCGAAGTGGAACGGCTCGCCGGGGCGGTCCACATCCACTTCCAGCGGCAGCCCTGGGAGGTCGGGGGCCCAGTGGGGGTCATCGGTGACGATGATAGCCCGCTCTACCAGGCTGGTCTGCCGGAGGGTTTCCAGCAGGTCCCCGGCGGCGGCCTGATGGGCGCGCCGGAGCGCCTGTTCCACCGGGCTCTCCCCCCATCCGCCGACCATCAGGATCAGGGTGATGCGTTCCTGGCTCAAAGAGGGAACGGAGTGTTGAAGGGGCAGGGTTTTGGGGCGGCGGCCGAAGGCCGCCGCCCCAAAACCCCGTCTCCCATCTCATCGCAACTCGGGGATAATCAGGCCGTAGTCACCGTCCCGGCGGCGGTAGACCACATTGATGCCGCCCTCTTCAGCGTTCAGGAAAACGAAGAACTGATGGCCCAGGAGTTCCATCTGCTCAATGGCTTCCTCGGGCGTCATGGGGAACATCTCAAACCGCTTGACACGGACGACCTTGCCGGAGATGGCCTCTTCCGATGGAGGGGCCGCTTCTTCCCATTCCTCTTCTTCTCCTTCCACTCGCTGCCAGCGGTCCTGCCGCCGGGTCTTGTAGCGGGTAATCTGTCGCCGCATCTTGTCCAGGGCGGCGTCAATGGCGGTGAACATGTCCGAGGCCCGCTCCTCGGCCCGCAGCATCACACGGGGGGTCCGGATGGTCAGTTGGGCGACCTGTCGCTGAGCGCTGGAGCGGGTGTTCTCCACAGAAAGGTCCACGCGAACATCGGTGATGTTCGGCAGATAGCGGCTCAACTTGCTGACTTTCTTCTCCACATACTCCTGGAGACGGGGGGTTAACTCCATATTTCGGGTAAATAGTTGGATTTCCATGGGTCACCTCGGGCTGGTAGATTGGTACATTGGTAGTGTTGAGTCCTATAAAATCGTACCGGGCTAAAGTCTCAAAAAATCGTGCCCTCACCCCTCCCCCTGCCCCCTCCCCTCTCCCGCTCGCCTTCGGCGGCGGGCGAGGGGAGGGGGTGGAAAGAGGGGTTTTGCGGCGGGCGGCGAAGCCGCCCGCCGCAAAACCCCCTCTTAATCCCTCCTCTCCCCTGGCCGTAAGGCCAAGGGGAGAGGGGGGATCAAGCGGGGTGAGGGGGTTAATAAAAGCCGGTGAGCGCAGCCAGTCTCAGCCGTTACGGCACTCTGGAGGTACGGTTTTTCAGGACTTTGGGCTTCTGCCCCCGGTACGATTTTAAGAGACTTGACACAAGTATACCCCTGTAGCGCAGGCCGCCAGGCCTGTATTCGCAGGCTAAAGCCTGCGCTACATTATCTGTAAACGGGTCAGGGCAGGTAGTTACGGTAGGCTGGTCATTGGTCATTCTGCCATTGGTCATTCTGCCATTGGTCATTCTGTCATTGGTCATTCTTATTGACGGTTCGCGCCAGGGTGAGCGCCCAGACCTGGCAGGCTCCGCCCTCCCGCAGGGCGTCGGCGCAGGCCTCCAGAGTGGCGCCGGTCGTGCAGACGTCATCCACCAGCAGGACCCGGCGGCCTCTCATCCGGTCATCGGCACAGCGGAAAGCGTCCTCCACGTTGCGGCGCCGGTCGGCAGCGGGCAGGCGCATCTGGGAGGCAGTGGCCCGCACCCGGTAAAGGGCATCCTCGTCCACCGGCAGGCCGACCCGGCGGCCCAGCGCCCAGGCCAGCAGGGCGGCCTGATTGTAGCCGCGCCTTCGCAGGCGGGAGGGATGGAGGGGCACCGGCACGATGACCTCTGCGGGCAGGGGATTCTGCTGCCAGTATCGGGCCATCAGTTCTCCCAGAGGGTCTGCCAGTTCGCGGGCGTGGCGGTATTTCAGATAATGGATGGCCGCCTGTACCGGCCCGCGAAAGGGGGCGACGGACCGGATTCCCTCCAGGCGTAGGGGGGCTTCCTGGCAGGATACACAGAACGTCCCGCAGGGGATGGGGGCCCCGCAGTACTGGCAGAGCGGGCCGGAGAGGCGGGGGAGTCGGTGCACGCATTCCGGGCACAGCCATGTACCCACCCGGCGGCAGACCACACAGCGGGGAGGGAAGAGGAGATTCAGCAATGGTCCTATCAGAGTTTCCGGAAACAGGACGCGCGGTGGCCTGGAGTACATTGTGATCTCCTTCCTGCCCCCGCCAGAGAGGTGGATGCCGGACAAGGCCCACCGGGTTTCGGGTTTTATCCGCCGCCGAACGCCCTGAGCGCGCCGCTCCGTATCACGGTCAGCACACCCGGGCCCAACAGGATAATGAACAGAGCAGGGAAGATCAGAAACACGATGGGGATAATCATTTTAATCGGGGCCTGGCGGGCCAATTCCTCGGCGCGTTGTCGTCGGCGGACCCGCATCTGGTCGGACTGAATGCGGAGGACTTTGGCGATACTGACGCCCAACTGGTCAGCCTGAATCAGCGCGGCGACGAAGTTGGAGACGTCGCGGATGTCCATTGTATCGGCCATATTCCGCAGTGCCTCGCGCCGGAGTTTCCCCAGTTGAATCTCCTGAAGGACGCGAGCGAAGGCCCGGCTCAGTTCGTTATCCCATTTCTCCACCACTTTGGCCATTGCCGCGTCAAATGACAGGCCCGCTTCTACGCAGATCGTGAGCAGGTCCAGCGCGTCGGGGAGGGATTTCAGGATTTCCTTCTGCCGCTGGCGGATTTTAGACCCCAGCCAGGAGCCGGGCAGGTAATAGCCCAGAGCGAAAGCGACCACTATCAGAAGCAGTTTCCGCGACATCGGGATGGCCATGCGCCCCATCAGCAGAATGGTCAGGCCGCCCAGAACGCCTGCAATGATATAACGGGCAGCGACGAACTCCGCGGGCCCGATTTTCTGAGCCAGTCCGGCCAGTTCCAGGTATCGGCGGGTGCGCGTCAGCGTCTGGGAGGGGGTCATGCGCCCGATCAGGGCGGCCACGCTCTGGAGGATGGGCCGAATAACCCGCTCGCTGAACGGAAGGGAGAGTTCTATCTCTTCCAGCGTCGCGGTTCGGCCCATCGCGCCCAGTTCAGCCAGGCGGGCTTCCAGAGCGTCCTCTCGTTTCGGCGCCCGCATGCCGACGAGAATCACAGCCACCCCCAGGACCAACACCAACCCGATCAGAATCAGTAGAGGGCCCATTTTCTACACCTCAATATCCGCGATCTTCCGGGTGATGAAGAAACCGGAGATAATCCCTGCTCCCGCTACCCCCAGCATCATCCAGCCACACGGATCCTTAAACATGGGCCCCATAAACCTGGGGTTAATCGTATAGACCAGCAAGGCCACCCCGATCGGCAGAAAACTGACGATATAGCCAGAATAACGGGCCTGGGCCGTCAGAGCACGAATCTCCCCTTTGATCCGCACCCGTTCCCGAATGGTGAAACTGATGGTATCCAGCACTTCGGCCAGGTTGCCTCCCACTTCCTGCTGGACCTTGATGGCCGTCACCGTCATGTCCAGGTCGTCGGAAGGGACCCGGCGAAGGAGGTTATCCAGCGCCTGCTCCAGGGAAAGCCCCAACTGGACTTCCTTGACCACCCGACCGAATTCCTCCGAAGCGGGCTCGTCCATCTCTTTAGCCACGGCTTCCATTGCCTGAAGCACGCTATAGCCTGCCCGGATGCCGTTGACCATCATGCTGATAATATCCCCCAACTGGTCGTTAAAGGCTTTCAGACGCTTCCCCTGGAGGTAAGACACATACCAGCGGGGAGCGAAGAAGCCCAGCACGGCCGCCAGCAGGGACAGAGGGATATTGCGGCGCAGGACGAACACGATCGCAGGGAACAGAATCATGCAGATAATCGTGGCCGCGATGAATTCCCCGGCGGTCAGTTTCAGGTTGGCCCGAGCCAGTTGGGTGCGCAGGTTGCGGGCGAAGCCCCGCTCCGCCAGCGCCTTATCCAGGCGCTCTCCCAGCGGCGAGACCCGGGGGCCGGGTTTCCCCCGCTCCTTCTTCTTTTCCTCCACACCCAGGGCATAGCGGTCCAGCCGCTCGCTGACCTCGTCTTTTCGCCGACCGCCCAGGAACAGGTAGACGAGGGCTCCGATGATCAGTAAGATACCCAAAATCAGCAACAGGTTCTCCATACTCTACTCCTCCCGGCCGATGTGCTTCGGGCCGGTGCACACCCAGGGTTGATGCGCAGGATCCATCCTGCGCTACCATGCCCCACAATACCGAACCGTTTACCGCCGGAGCCGCTCTCCGACGCCGAAAATCGTGGGCGGGAGATGGATGCCGGCCGCCTCAATTTTATCCATAAACTTCGGCCGAATGCCCGTGGGCCGGAGACGACCGATGACCTTCCCGTTCTCTATCCCGGCGATCTCAAACTTGAAAATCTCCGCCATCGTGATGATGTCGCCTTCCATCCCTTCTATTGCCGTGATGCTGACTACTTTCCGGGTCCCATCACGCAGGCGCTCTAACTGGATGATCAGGTCCAGCGCGCTGGCAATCTGCTCCCGGATGGCCCGATGGGGGAGGTCCATCCCAGCCATCAGAATCATGTTCTCCATGCGGGCCAGCGCATCCCGTGGGGAGTTGGCGTGGATGGTGGTCATAGAACCCTCGTGGCCGGTGTTCATCGCCTGGAGCATGTCAAACGCCTCCGGGCCCCGGCACTCGCCGACGATAATCCGGTCCGGCCGCATCCGCAGACTGTTGATGACCAGGTCGCGAATGGTCACCTCCCCCCGACCCTCAATGTTGGGCGGGCGGGATTCCAGGGTGACCACGTGCTCCTGCTGCAACTGCAACTCCGCCGCGTTCTCAATGGTGATGATGCGCTCATCGTTGGGAATGAAACCGGAGAGCACGTTGAGGAAGGTCGTCTTCCCGGTGCCGGTGCCGCCGGAGACCACGATGTTCAACTTCGCCTGCACGCAGGCCTTGAGGAACTCCATCGCCTCCGGCGTGATGGAGCCCAGTTCTATCAATTTCTCGGCGGTCAACGGAATCTTGAAGAACTTCCGGATGGTCAGGACCGGGCCGATCAGGGAGAGGGGCGGGATGATGGCGTTAACGCGCGAGCCGTCGGGCAGGCGGGCATCCTGATAGGGGACGCTCTCATCTATCCGCCTCCCCAGGGGCGCGATGATGCGCTCTATGATGCGCATCAGGTGCTCCTCGGACTCAAACGCGGCCGTGGTGCGCTCAATCTTCCCGAACCGCTCCACATAGATGTTCTTGGGCCCGTTGACCATAATTTCGGTCACGGTAGGGTCCGCCAGGAACGGCTCCAGGGGCCCCAGCCCCAGAATCTCCGCCACAATCTGCTCAAAGAGCCGCTCCTTCTCCGCCCGGCTGAGGACAATCCGCTCCTCGGCCAGGATGTTCTCAAACATATCCCGGATGGTGCGCCGGACCTCGTCCTGCCGGCTGACATCCATCGTCGGGTCCAGTTCGTCTATCAGTTTGTTCTGGATGCGGGTCTTCAGGTCGCGATAGGTGTCCCGCAGGGGGGATGGGGCCGTCGTCGGGCGGGGCGTCGGCGCGCCCGGCCCCGCCGGCCCTGCCGGCCCTGCCGGTGCCGTCGGTGGTTGGGTTCCTTTCTCAATTCTTCTCAAAAGTGACATCTTGCACCTCGCGGATCGCGTATCGCATATCGCTTATCGCGTATCGCATATCGCATATCGCCTATCGCCGATCGCTTATTGCGCATCGCCCGTCGTCTGTCGTCAGTGGTCGGTGGTCTGTCGTCCGTCGTCTGTGGTCGGTGGTCTGTCGTCCGTCGTCTGTGGTCGGTGGTCTGTCGTCCGTCGTCTGTGGTCGGTGGTCTGTGGTCTGTCGTCTGTCCTCTGTCGTCCGCTCAGATTCCCAGCGCCCGGCCCAGGAGGCGACGGCTGACCTCCACCGAGACCTCCTCTTCCTCCTCCTGCGCCTTCCGGAACTGGCTCAGCCGCTCCAGGACGCCCGCGGCCAGGTGGACAAAAGCCTGGCCAATGGGCCGGCTGGCCTCTTCTATCGCAACCGGCAGGCCCCGGTTCGCCGCGACAACGCCTGCCCGTTCGTCGTAGGGAATGTGGGCCAGCGCGGGGATCAGCGCCCGCTCAATCTGATCCAGCCGCAGGCCCGTCTTCCGGTCTGAGTGGTTGATGACCAGACCGATTTTCGTCCGGGGATAACCCAGCCGATCCGTCAGTTCCAGGAAATGGCGGGCGTCCTTGATGTCCGGGATCAGAGGAGTAACGACCAGCAGAATCAGGTCTGCCCGGTCCAGGAACGTCAACGTCAACTCGTTCAGCAGGCTCCATGTGTCCACCACCACGATGTCAAACTCCGAGAGGAGCCCGTCCAGAACCGCCCCGATGCGGCGGCTTCCCTCGGCCATCCCGCTGTCGGCACCAATGAAAGCCTCTGCTGCCTCCGGGTGGGGTGGCGCCAGCAGGGCCTTGACGCCCGAAGGGTGGGGGGTCAGGACGCTGGTCAGCAGGTCGGTGTCCAGTTCCTCCACCCGTACGGCCAGGTCGGCGATGCTGCGGGTAGCCTGCAGGTTGAGCATGACCCCCACGTCGCCGAATTGGAAACTGCCGTCCATGATGGCCACCTTCTGGCTGGCCCCCAGGCGGGTCTGGAGGGCGACGGCCAGGTTGACGGCGACGGTGGTGCAGCCCACCCCGCCTTTGGGGGAAAAGACGACAATCAGTTGCCCCTGGCGACCTGGGGCCGGGCGCCCGGGCACGCCGGGGGCGGCTGCGGTGGGGATGGGGGCCATCCGCGCCGCCTGCGCCTGCCCGATTTCGTAGACCCGGCGGATGGTCGCCATCAATTCGTCTCCGCTGGGGGGCTTGACCAGAAAGTCGCGCGCACCCGCAGCCATCGCCCGGCGCATGTAGCCGGTCTCCCCCTGAACGGAGAGAATGATGATCTGGGTGGTGGGCACTTCCCGCACAATCTGCTCGGTGGCGGTGATCCCGTCCATCCCGGGCAGATTGATGTCCATAATGACCACATGCGGGACCAGTTCCCGCGCCAGTTGCACTCCTTCCTCGCCGGTGGCGGCGGTGCCCACGACCTCTATATCCGGGGCGAAGGAGAGCAGTTTGCGCAGGTTCTCCCGGGTCTCGGCGATGTCATCTACGATCAGGACGCGGATTTTTTCAGCGCTCACAAGTCCTCCGCAGACGTCTATGACGGCCGCCAGGCAGGTTCACTCGGCAGGCACCCCACCCGTCGTGGCGCTGATGCTAATCTGCCCTTCCAGGGGGTTCGGTTCAGGTGCGGTGACTGCATAGGGCAGCTTCGGTGGGACGACAAAATTGTAGCGGACGATGATGTAATCCTGGGAGACCGTATCGGTGGAGACGCGCGCGCTATCTCCTGGGCGGCGCAGGGCGAGGGTGATGTCTGCCTTCAGTTCCACCAACGCCTTGAGAACCAGGGCCTCCTGAGGGTCTACAATCAGGATTACGGCCTGGGTCGTGACCAGGGCGGGCGTCGGGGTCGGCTTCGCAGGGGCAGCACCCGGGGCTGGCTGTCCTACTTCTTCACCTGGGGCCGGAGTGGGCTGAGGCGCGGCCATCTGCACCGGCGCCTGGTAAGTGCCCACTCCCAGAACTTCGGCATCCTGAATGGTCAGTTGGGCTACGTAACGGGCCTGGGTGCCCCCCTCAGGGGGATATACCATAATCACCTGCCCGGTTGGCAGGGGTTCCACCCGTCCGTAGATGCCCTGACACAGTTGCCCTTCTCCGCACTGAAGTGCAGCCCACTGGTTGGGAAGGAGGCTCTGAAAATCCTGATCCAGTTCCTGGATCATCCACGAAGCCAGCACATCCACATGGTCGCCGGGCTGGAGAGCCCAGGCGATGGCTCCCAGCAGGTCCACCGGGATGGCCACAGCGCGTTTCCCTGCCGGGACCCGGAGTGCAGCGGGAGAGCCGATCGCTCCCAGAGCCTCTGCGCTGGGAGCCAGCATGCCAGGCATCAGCGGCATTCCCTGGGGGATGTCCACCCGCACGAAATACCCGATGACCTGGGCCGGGTCGGTGTAGTAGACCGGCGGCAGGTACTGGATTGGCCAGTCCTGAGCCAGAACAAGGTCAGGAGCAATGGTCATCCCTCGGGTCAGATTATTGGCGGCGACCAGGATTTTCATTACCTGAGGTACTTCGGTGGGCAGGGCTTCTTCTTCCTTTCCTCTTCGCTGCCGCAGCAAAAAGACACCAACGATCAGCGCCACACCGATGATCAAAAGGCCTACCAGAACCAGTGTCCGCCGGCATCCCATTCTGTGCCTCCTGATAGTGGGTTATATCTGATGTCTCGTGGAGAGTGACATCTGAGGCCGACCTGCTCTTCAGGGTGAGGCCCCGCACCCGTGGGTGACCCCATGAGATGAAACGGGATATTGATATGATATTCCATTTTCCAGTAAATGTCAAATGACAGGAAGCGGGCGACAGGGCCGCCCGCTTCCTTGATGGCGGATGATGTCCCCACCGCTACCCACTTGACTCCCCCGGAGTGCCTACTCCACCAGCCGCAGGAAGATGCGTTCGTACAACTCGTCAAAAATCTGGTTCAGTTTCTCCGGGCGGTCGGCGTTCCGGTGGACCCCACCGGTGATGTTAGCCACCGTCTCCATCAACTCAAAGTCGGCCGAGTCGCCCAGGGTGATGGTGTAGATAACGATGCTGTTGTTGCGTGCCTGCTCAGCATAATAGAGGGTGCATTCCGTGCCCTGGCGTTCGCTGGTGTTTGTCGGCGTCGTCAGGCCGTATTTCTGGATCAGGTTATAAGTGTAGCAGGTGGTATTAGGACTCACATTGGGACGGCCGTCGGTCATCAGAATCATAATGTGGGCTGCCCCGGGCCGGCCGTAGTGGCCCGATTGGGTGCTCAGGACCTCAATCCCTTTCTGAATGCCGCCACCGATATTGGTAGCGCCACCGGCTCTCGTGGCATCCAGTTGAGCAATCACGGTGTTAGTGATAACCGAGGGAGTACAGTTTTGAGCCCCCAGGCGGCGCAGGCATTGCAGTTCCGAGTCAATTGTAACATCGGAGGCGTACGACACATAGCCGATCTGGTCATACCGGTAGTCCAGCATCCCGACGAACCGCTTGGCGGCCTCAACGGCGGCCCGTATGGGCTGCTCGTCGTCGTAGATGTCATCCCGGCGGCGGTCCGGGTTGGGGCCGCTGTTGCAGTTGGGGGAATAAGCGCATGTGGACTGGCCACAGCCGCCCGGATAGCCACCGAAGCGGGAATCGCAGGGACTGCAGGCCCAATCCGTCCGCCCGTTGGACCAGATACCTGTTCGGGTGACGTCCGAGGGCGGGGAACCGTCCGAGCCATTCGGGTTGGTGGTAATCACGATACGGTCTATAGCGAAACCGGCCCCGCCGGCCCAGATGCGTAGGGTGTGCTGGGAGCCGGCCGCCCAGGAGAAAGCGGTATTGTTGAGCCGCCGCCACTGCCAGTTATTCGTGGCGCCGTTGTAGCCGGTCCCCCGGGGGAACCCGTCCTCTATGCTGATGGAACTGTTATCCACATTCCAGAAAATCCGGCGGTCCAGCCCCTGGGGATGAGGCCACGTGTTGCCCTGCGCCTGCCCGCGCACCCAGATATAGTAGCTGCCCGTTGTCAGAACGGTGAAGTCGTAATCCACCCGGGGTGCCGGGAAGGGGCCACCGGGGACGTCCATCTTGCAATAACACTCGGTATATCCGGAAGCGGCACACCGGCCATTATTGTTGACGGCTTCGTAGCGGCAGGTCACTCCATAACCGGGGGAAGCCGTCGCCGTTGTTTCGTGATCGGAGTAGGGCATATGCATAATGTATGCCCCCCGAGAATCCCGGGCGATGGATCCGGCGCGGGTCCGCTGCATCACCCAGTAGGTGTAGTAAGGGACATAGAGGTATCGGTTGTATGGGTTACTGGCCCGGGAGTACTCCTCGGCCTCAATATAGTAGTACTTATAACCACTGTAGGTAAACTCTTGAGTAGCGCCGCAGTGGGCCGGTGGGCCATTGGGCGGGCCGTTCCAGGGGAGAGGAAAGATCAGGCCCCCGGGATACGGGGTGCCCGATTGGGCTTGCCAGCATCCGTAACAGAGGGTGTCAAATTCCATAGAGCCGGAGCGGTCAAAGACGATGACGATATCCAGGTTGTTGATGTTCTCGGCGGTGGCGGAGGCGCTGACCCAGAGGGAATTAAAGCCGATAAAGCGCATGAAGATGACTGGCACCCTCCGCCGGACCAGGACCCGAATGCGGTTGGCCGTGTTGAGCTGCTGTGCCGGGGGCAGGTTCATATCCCGGAAACTGGCTGTTTCCAGAATGATGAGAGTATCCGCTCCCTCCCCCGATGGACAGGATTGTGAACCGAGACAATTGATTCCCACCTGCGTCGCCGGGTCTTCCGAATCGTATCCGTTATCCCGCAGGAACTCCAGGGCACGGGTGTGGGCAGCGCTCTCCAGCGGGAGTTCCGGGGCCGCGGCCAGCGCGGCAGCATCCACTGCCCGGACGATTTTCACCCGTTCTGAGTAATAAATCCCCAGGTCCACCGCCAGCCCGACAAAGGCCAGCAGGGTGAAAACCCCCAGTGCCACCAGGATGATGCTCTGTCCATGCTGGGTATCCTGACGGGTAAAGCGCTGGAAGATGGCCCATATGCGCCTCATCTCGCACCTCCTATTGGGTCTGCCGGGCATCCGAAACCACCCGCATCACGGAACGGGAATAGAGGTTCAGAACCCTCGGGAACCCCAACGGTTCGTAGTTCCATAGCGTCCGGTGAGCGTAGAAAACTTCCACCACGACAACCTGGTTGTCCAGTGCTTCATATCCTTGTGCTACCCGCTGCTGATTGATGGCGATGGTCTCATCCCGATGGCGCGCAATATTTACCTCCCTCGCCACCCGACTGTCGTTCTCGGAGAGGGGAACAGTAGAGACGTCATCGCCGGATACCAGAGTGATGGTGCCAGTTATGTATCTGACCTGCTGCCCGATGTTTCCGTTCGCCTGAATCGGGATGCGGGTAATGATGATGCCGGTGTTCGGTTCTGGGTCTGTTGTTCGGAAAAAGGGGACCTGTTGATTATTCAATCGGGTATATCCGCCGCTGGCCAACATCCAGCGCGCGGTATCCGCGTCGGTGTATCGTCCCCGGGCGGCGAAGCGGATGCCCTCCCGACAAGCCGTATTCACGTACAGGTAACTGCGCAGCGCAAAGGCAGTTTCCACCATCCCGATAATCAACAGGAGCAGGAACGGGAGGATGATGGCAAACTCCACAATGCTCTGACCGCTTTGCTTTTGCTTTCGCACCATTTCACCTCCTTTACGGCAGCCGCTGTCCGTCCACACCGCTGATCGTCACGACCTGAACTTGCCGGCCCGCCATAGCAGTAATCACCCACTCCGGACGGCTATCCGTTGGGCTGGCCGGTTTCAACTGGAGGGTCACTTCGGCATCGCTGTGACGGGCCAGAAAGTCCGCCCCCCCGCTGCCCCACCAGGCTTCCATTGCCTGCGGGCTATCCACTCTCCACTGGTCCTCCGCGAAGGTCGGAAGCGGGTAGGGGCTGACGGTCTCCCGGAGCATGCGGGTGCGTCCCACCTCCACCAGAAAAACTGCCAGCCGACCGGAGGATGGAGAGTAAAAATGGATCGTCCATACGGTCTGGGTCGGCCATCGGCCCCGGATCCGCTGCCAGTGGGCGGAAAGGGACGAGGGCAGTGCATCCAGCTGCCAGGCCCGCGCCGCCTCCTGCGCGGCCCGAAAGGCCTGCCGGGCTGCGGGCTCCAGCGGCAGCGGAATGGGAGGGGCGGGCGGATTCCCGCCAGAGGGCCCCGGGCTGAGCCAGAGGATCAGAACCGCCAGCCCCAGCGCAGCGATAAAGGCCAGCCCCAGCATAACCCCCCATCGGCCCCCGCTCCCTTTTGGTACATATCGCGTATCGCTCATCGCTTATCGCTTATCGCTTATCGCTTATCGCTTATCGCTTATCGCTTATCGCAAATCGCTTATCGCTTATCGCAGATCGCAGATCGCAGATCGCTACTCTCCCCCTGTATCCTTGTATCCTTGTATCCTTGTGTCCTTGTATCCTTGTGTCCTTATCACCGAAAACTCCGCATCACAATCGGGAGATACACGTGGGAGTACCGGTCATATTCGTTGCCGTCGTAGTACGTCTCCCAGTTATCCACCCCCAGACCCTGCTGGAGGTAGACCACGTGCAGGGCGGAAGGGGGCAGATACGGCGCCACTACCGGGCTGGCGGAATGGAGAGAGGGATTCTGCCCGAACCGACGAATCTCGGCCCACTCTATGGCCTCCCCGGCATTCCCCGGCACCGTCAGCGCTTCGGTGTAGTAGATGTTGTAATCCGGGTTCTCGGTGGTTCCGTCGTTCACGTGCCAGACCACCACGGGCTTCCCGTCGGCCCGGAATCCCACCGACGGGCGCAGAAAGCGTGTGCGTTCCCTGACCTCACCGGTGGAGGTGTAGGGTCGGTCCGTACCCAGAGGGTCCCCCTTCAGTTCATACCACAGTGGAACCCCGCTGACATGCCGAGGCCAGTTGACACCGTTATCCGTAGAGCGGATATAGGCAAGGGTGTATTTCTCGCATCTCGTTTGCTTGTCCCCGCAGTCCGAGTCTGTCCACTCGTTGTTCATATCCCAGGCCACCAGCACCGTGCTGCTGAAAACGGCGATGGCCGGGTTGTGGGGAGCATAGCCCAGATATTGTTTCACCAGACCGTACGGTAGCGTGCTCCAACTCGTCGTTCGGCGCCGGTAGAAGATGAAGTAGTCGTAACTCCCGGTCAGGGGTTCCGTTGCCCAGACCACATGGACGGCGCCCCCATTCCAGGCGATGGCGGGGGTGCGGGCATCCTGGTTGTCCTGGGATACAACTTCTGCGTTTGACCCACTTGGGGAGCGATAATAAACGGTGCCCACGTCCTTTTTTTGGAATGAGTCGTACCGGTAGTAGGCATATACAAAGTGTGGTTGTCCCTCACCGTCCAAAGCAACATCCACTGAGCCGTAGCCAGGATCGTTAGTGGGCAACGAAAGGACCATGTCAACGGGCTGAACAGCGCCGCAGGCGCCTCCCAGGATACACAGCCGGTAGCGGACGGCCTGCGAGGTCGGGCTATCGCATGGGCTCTGGGTGATGTAGGCCACGACGGCGGTGTATGGGTTGGTACCGGTCACCGCGACGGCGGCCCAGCGGGCGCATTCGCTGCTGCTGCCCGCGTGCACGGTCACCGGCGCGCTCCAGCCGCTGCCGGTGCTCTCCGAGGCCCAGCGCAAATAGACGGACTGTTTGAGTTCACTCCCATAGTCCTGGTACGATTCGGGCCAGACGATGACCACCCGGTCTCCGTCGGGGCTGACGGCGATGTCGGCGTAATACGAGTAGCGGTTGGGACTGTTGGAGAGATTGGTCGCCAGGCGCAGGAATTCAGCGCGCGGCGCGGCCAGCGCTCCGGAGAGGGCCAGCGCGCTCAGTCCCCCGGCCAGAAGGGCCGCCATCAGCCAGAGCCATCCTCGTGGATGTCGCACTGGATTTTTCATAAATCTCCGCTACTTCAATATCAGGTCCACGTTGTAGTTCCGCTCGTCGGCGACGACGGTGACGGTGGTGGAATCCCACCGCAACTGCCCGCTCACCCAGGCGGCGGAGTAGACGGTGTAGGTGCCAGGCGGGATGTTGTAGAAGTGGTAGGTGCCGTCGTGGATGGTGCGGGTGTGGAGGACCTCCCCGCCCTGGCTATAGGCCCAGACATCCACGCCGGTCAGATACTGGGGGACGCCGCCGACCAGGGTGCGCACCAGCCCGCCGAAGGAGGCGGTACCCGGCACCGGGTCCGGAATCGGCCAGAAGGTGCAGATGCTGCAACTCAAGTCGTCCAGGTAGAAGAAGGTGCCGTAGTAGTCGTTGTCGTGGGTGCCATAGAAGTGGACCCGGACATTCTGACCGGCCAGGGTGGTCACGTCCAGTCCCCGATCGGTGAAGTCCACACTGAAGGGTTCCCAGGTCTCAGTGACCACGCCGCCGTTCACAATGGCAACCGGCGAGCCAATGGGATTCCCGCTGTTATCCCGCAACTGGATGTACAGGACATCATCGGCGTCTGGGATGCCGCGATAACTGCAGTCGGTGAGGCTACCCGCTATCGCCTGCCACCCACTCACCACCAGGTGAGTAAGGGTATAGACCTCAGTGGGAATCTGGACCGTCTGATACAGATACGGGTTGAAGGGCGCGCAGGCGGGGTAGGAGCCCAGGGAGGCATGGAGCCGCATGGCGAAGGCGCCGCTGTGCTGGAGGTAACCGGTTTGCTGGTAGGCGCCGATGTCTCCAGCGCGCCAGTAGGTGAAGACACGCTGGGGGTTCCCCTCAAACCCGCCGGCCTGCAGGAGTTCGCTGCACTCCTGGAGCCCGGGCGGCTTGATCTCCCCCTCGTCCCACGGCGGGGGTTCCGGCGCGCGGCAGATGTTGGGGGACACGGAGTACGTGACCCGCACCGGGACCCAGTCCAGATTGAAGGTCTTCGCGGTGGTAGCGCCGTTATAGGCCGAGACCCTCACCCGGAAGTTGGCGTTGGACAATTCGCTCACCGTCCACGTCCGCCCCCAGGTGTCGCTGGCCCCGCCCAGAACGGCCGTGCGCTCGGTAGTGGACTGGGTGGTGTCCCACCGGATGGACGTCCAATTGGCCCCGTTGTTCCAGGACAACTCGGCGCCCATTCGGCCGGTGCCGGACGTGCTGCTGACCCACCAGTCCAGCCGGACCTCTATGCCCCGGATAGTAGCCGTCGTGGGGATAGAGATATTGTAGTTAAGAAACTGGTGGGTCTGTATGGTATTGTACGAAACCGAGACGCTGGCCGCGCCGCCCCCGTCCGCGTAGGCGTTGGCAGGATTTGTGAAGTTCCCTGTGTTGGCCGACGGATTGAACCAGCCAGTGGTGTAGGTATCGGTATAGACGCATCCCGCGGAGATGACGACTGAGGTCAGGTTGTTCTCCTCGTTGTCCTCCTCCACGTAATTGGTGGTATCCACCCGGGCGGAGATGCGGTATTGCCCTTCGGCCGGGAGCCACAGGTAGGTAGTGATGACGGTGGTACCGTAGGGGCCAATGCCCGCGACCCACTGTTTCACCAGGCCCAGTTGTCCGGGAGCCGGCGGCGGCTGAGTCAATGGGGTGACGTAGAAGTCCACGTCAAAGATGTCTCCGGTGAGGCCCGGGGTGATGTTGGAGATCACCGCGGTCACAGTGAAGATATTCTGCACTGGAATCCGCTGGGGCAGGTTGAGCGATGCGACGATCATATCCGGTCGGACAGGCCGAACGTAAAGGTCGGCTGAATAGGCAACCCGAGTCGCCACGTTGCCACAGGTGCCAGAACCGGTGTGGCTTTCCAGCCGGTAGTAACCCGCGCTCCCCAGCGGGATCTGGACCGCCAGGTCCAGGGCATCCCAGGTATTGGCGTCCACGTTGATGCCGGTCATCAGGACGGCAGAGGAGATTCCGCCAGTGATGGAGGTGCGGCACCAGAGCAACCGGTGGGGATTGCCGGACGGCGGATGGTCGTAGAGGCTGACGGAGATCCAGTCCAGCGGGAGGACGGAGTGGGTGGAGGCGACAATGTAGGGCCCAACCGCCGTCCACTGTTTGGTGGCAGTATCGGAGGGCTCGGTGGCATCCCACTGCCGGTTTCCGTTCATATCTATCCAGGCTCGCAGGCTGGCGGTGCCGGGCCGGTTGGCGTAGACGTTCAGGACGGCCGTGCCCGTATTGTCGGTCAGGGCCTCGCCGTAGCCGGGGCCGGTGCCGGAGAAGTCAAAGGAGCCGAAACTGGTGGAGTAACTGACCCGGACATTGGGCAACGTCTGGCCAGTGTCAGCATCCGTCACCAGGACCGGTACCGTGTGCCCCCGTTCATCGGGCAGCCGGTTGGTTGCCGAATCAAACTGGATGTCCACCCGGTAGCGGATGGGCCGGGGGGTAGGAGTGGGGGTAGAAGGCGTTGGCGTGACCTGGGCCTGGGTTGGGACGATGAAAGTCGGTGGAGGCTGGAAAGTCGGTGGAGGCAGGTTGCCAAAACCCACCTGAACTCCCTCGTTCAGCATGGTGACATAGGATTCCACTCGGATGTATGGAGCAAAAGCCCGGAAGAGGGGGTCCACGATTTCTACGTTATGGACGACCCGGATCCGGACCGGGAGGCCGGGGAGGCTGGGGTGGTCCAGTTGCTCCTGAGCATCAAAGGCCGGGAACCCCCAGACCTGGACCCCGAAGAAGCCGGGGGTGCTGGAGTAGGCGTTAAACGTATCCGTGGTCAGCCCTAAAGCCGATTCTTGGATGCGAAGCCCCACGGCTCGGTCCAGCGCAATCATCTTGATCATAGCCACCCGGCGGGCGTTGTATTCGGCCAGGTCCTCTTGGGGGTCGCAGTTATTGCCCGGCAAACGGTAATCGTAGGGTGGATAGACGAATGGCGGGTTCGCACTGAGATTTGTGCATGGATCCGACGGATCACAGTGGTCTCGGGCCGTGGGATTCCCCTCCAGTTTACAACCCTGGGGGGGTTGGTACGTAATGGCCCAGCGGGCGGCCTCCCGCGCGGCATGCTGGACGGCCAGGTAACTTTGAAGGATCAGCGCACCCTCAATAATCAGGAAAATGACCAGAAGCAGAACCGGAAGGACAAGGGCGAATTCCACCATTGACTGTCCCCGGTTTAGCCGCCAGCGAAACCAGCATCTCTTCCAGCGAACGTCTCTTTCCTGATCCATTTGCCCCCTCCCAGGAACGGCTCGGGTGATAGA
>Ga0209809_1001046_pt1 | contig 23520 bp, 12 predicted proteins | sample YNPMSTMetaG_FD_186172 | JGI IMG/M metagenome (GOLD analysis project Ga0209809, IMG submission 186172) | Anoxygenic and chlorotrophic microbial mat microbial communities from Yellowstone National Park, USA - YNP MS-T MetaG (SPAdes) (version 2) ...
AGACCGTGCTCCTGGATGGCCTGGGCCACCGGTTCCGGCAGCGGGCCACTATTGCCGATGCAGGTGGCACAACCATATCCGACCACGTGAAAGCCGAGGGCTTCCAGCGCGCGGAGCAAGCCGGCGGCGGACAAATACTCGGTTACCGCCCGAGAACCAGGGGCTAAACTGGTTTTTACATAGGGAGGCGGGCGGAGTCCTCGCCGAACGGCCTTGTCGGCCAATAGACCGGCGGCCAACATCAGAGTCGGATTGCTGGTCGTGGTGCAACTGGTGATGGCGGCCAGAACGACCGAACCATGCCGAAGTTCCGCTTTCTGCCCGTGGCAGTGGATCAGGACCTTTTGCTCGGCCTGCGGGGCTGAAAGCCCAAACCCGCGCTGCGGGACTGGCGCTTGCAGCGAGCGTCGAAAGGCTTGGGGCATTTGGCCGAGGGGGATGCGGTCGTGGGGGCGTTTTGGGCCAGCCAGGGAGGGTTCGACGGTGCTTAGGTCCAAGGTGAACACATGGGAATATTTCGGCAGGGGGGCATCAGGAGATCGCCAGAGGAACTGTTCTTTTGTGTATCTTTCCACCAACCGGACTTGCTCTTCCGATCGACCGGTCTGCCGGAGATAGGCCAACGTCTGCTCGTCGATAGGGAAATAGGCCATCGTCGCCCCGTATTCGGGGGCCATATTGGCCAGGGTCGCCCGATCCGGCACACTCATCCAGGGCACACTGGGTCCGAAAAACTCCACAAACTTCCCCACCACTCCCAATTGCCGAAGTTGCTGCGTGAGCGTCAGCACCAGATCGCTCACCGTGGCGGCCGGAGGAAGCAGGCCGACCAGTTCGACGCCAACGACCTCGGGCAAGAGCAGGCCGATCGGCTGGCCGAGCATGACGGCCTCGGCTTCAATGCCCCCCACCCCCCAGCCGACTACGCCCAGACCGTTGATCATCGTGGTATGGCTATCGGTGCCGACGACGGAATCCGGATAGGCCACCGGCCCGGCATGATCCTGCCCCAAGCGGACACAGGTGGCCAAAAACTCCAGGTTCACCTGATGGATAATACCGACCGAGGGCGGGATGACCCGGAAGTTGCGCAGTGCCTTCTGGCCCCAGCGGAGGAAGATGTATCGCTGGCGATTCCGCTCCAATTCCAGGGCCAAGTTTTTCTCCAGGGCATCGGCCGAACCGTAAAAATCCACCTGCAGGGAATGGTCCACTACCAGATCGACCGGCACGAGGGGATTGACCCGCTGAGGATTGCCGCCCAGCCGAGCCACCGCCGCCCGCAGAGCCGCCAAATCCGCTACACACGGCACGCCGGTAAAATCCTGCAATAGCACCCGAGCGGGCAGAAACGGCACCTCCACCTTCGGCAAATCCTCCGGACGCCAACCGGCCAAATGCCGCACGTCCTCCGGCCGAACTATTTGGCCGTTGCAATGCCGAAGCGCCGACTCCAAAAGAATCCGAAGACAATAGGGGAGTTCCGCCAGACGCGTCCAACCCAAGTCCTCCAACCGAGCCAGACGATAGATGCCCACATTGCCGATGGGCAGGGCCAGTTCGGTTCTTGCTTCCAGCAGATCCGGTTTTTGTTCCGAGGTGTTCATTCTGTGGATACCAAGGGATAAAAAGGAATAGTATAAAAATGTTGCATATTTCCAGTAAAACACCAGTCAGCCGCCACTTCCCCGGTCGGGGTGGACCCCCAACCGGCTGCCCAATGCCCTCGTGGTCGAACCGTGCGCCGGTTTGCCCCTCTTGTGCCGATAGAGGCGGCCGAAGAATAAAAGGAAACATCTTAGCCAGACAAAGCCGACATTTCAACCCTGCTGGGCGAGATTTTCCGACGGTTCGGCGGCCTCTGCGGGGCGTTTGGGCAACGTAAAATAAAAGGTCGATCCCTCGCCCAGCTTGGACTCGCACCAGATTCGGCCCCCAAGCCGCTCCACAATCCGTTTGCAGATGGCCAATCCAATGCCGGTGCCGGGATACTCCTCTTCCGGATGAAGCCGCTCGAAAATCAAAAAAATCCGTTCGAGATTTTCCGGTTCGATGCCGATGCCGTTGTCCTGCACCGCAAAGACCCAATGGTCGCCCTGTTCTTTACAAGAGATATGGACTCTGGGGGGCCGATCGGGGGCATGGAATTTGACCGCATTGCTGATCAAGTTCTGGAACAGTTCCACCAAGAGCGTGGCGTCGGCAACGACTTCCGGCAAGGGGTCTAGACTGATCTGGGCGCCGGACTGCTGGATGGCGCCCTGCACGTTTTGGATCGCTTCCTGCACCACCTGGGTGGTGTCTAAGCGCTGCCAATACAGGCCCCGGGTACCGGCCCGGCTGTAGGTCAACAGATCCTGGATCATCCGCTGCAACCGCCGGCTGGCGTCCAGGGACAATTCTAACAAGGTGAGCTCGTTCGGCTGGAGCCGATCTTCCAGGTTTGCCCGCAGTGCTTGCAAATAGGCGTTCATCATGCGGAGTGGCTCTTGGAGATCGTGGGAGACACTGTAGGCAAACTGCATCAAATCCCGATTCGACCGGTCCAGTTCTGCGGTGCGTTCGACGACCAGTTTTTCCAGTTCATCGCGTGTTTTTCGGAGGATTTCTTCGGCCTGGCGGCGCTCGGTAATATCGATAATGAACCCCTCCAGCGCAATGACGTGGCCTTGATCATCTCGGATCGCAGAGCCTTGTTCCCAGACCCATTTTTCTTCCCCCTGGGCGGTGCGAATGCGATAGACGAGTTGGAAAGGCTGGTCGGCGGCAATCGCCCGCTGCACATTTTCGTAAACCTGTTGGCGGTGCTCCGGCACGATCAGCTCGGCATAGGAAATCACTCGATTTCCGATGAGGTCTTCAGGCCGATAACCCGTCAGGGCCACGCAGCCGTCGCTTACCAACTCCATGGTCCAATGGGGGTCGTTCAGACAGCGGTAGGCCATGCCGGGTAGGTTTTTCATCAGGGCCGCCATGGCCCGTTGGTTTTCTCGGAGTTGGCTTTCGGAGCGGGCCATCTGGATGAAAAACGGCCCTAACTGGGACACCCCCACCAGCAGAAGGGCGGAAATCATCAGGGCAATGATTTCCGCTCCTAAGGAAGCCCCACCCCCCGGAATCCGCTCCCAATGGCTACCCAAGGTGAAAATGCGTCGCAGCGTCATCAGCCCAAACGCCGCGGTAATTACTCCCCATGCCCATCGTTGGCTTGGAAGTTCCAAAACTTGCCGAAGGGCCACTACCACGGCGGCCAACTGCAGCAGAATCGACAGGCTTATCACCAGCGTGACTGCGTCCACTGGCAGGTTCCTTTGGCTTTCTGTTGGCCCCGTCCGTTTCTAGGCCCGATAGATCTGGCTAGCAGGAAACCTGCCCCTGGGAGCACTAGAACTCAGCGCGCCCGGAGGGATTCGAACCCCCAACCGTCGGTTCCGAAGACCGATGCGCTATCCAGTTGCGCTACGGGCGCCCAAACAGCCTAAAGTCTAAAACAGGTATTATAACCGCAAAAAGAGGGGAAGCAATACCCCCAAATAGGTGTATATTTTTATGGATTTTTCCGCTGCCCTGCGATTCCAAGCTATTCTACCTGCCCTATTGGATAGAAGCAACCCCCTCTTTGGGGTGAAAAATTCGCTTTTGCCCTCCTCGTTGCCCCCACTAAAAGGGGGCTTGTTGTTCCACCCAAATGGCATTAGGAGTATGGTTTGACTGTATCCACCGGAAGTAATTACCACAATCGGGGGGTTCGGGCCAATTTTACTCCCTCCAAGTTGAGGGGCCTGGCCGGGCCGATACAGGCAAAATAGGACGAACCAACTTGTCCCAAGCCCCCAGTTATGGGGGTGTGCTCTGCCCCTGTTCCTTTATCCGTTAAAGTAGAGATAAGCCCCGACAATCACCGCTAGGACCACCGCCGAAGCCACTACCTCCCCCCAGCCCCAACTGGCCCGCGACCGGGCACGATCCTCCTCCGTTAACGTCCGAAAGGTTAGCCCACGGATTCGCTCCTCCGCGGGCGGTTCGGTGAGATAACTGACCCCATACATCACCCCCAGACTGACCAAAAATACCAGCAAACTGTAATACTGAAAATAAATCTGGTTGACGATCCACAACAACGAACCGGTCGGATACCCCTGCTCAAAACCTGGTAGCTTCAACGCCACCGGCGTATCCACCGCCAACCGGAATACCCCCAGCGCAAAGCCCACCACCAGCGCCGCTAAGCAGCCCTTGGCATTCAGCCGTTTGCTGAACACCCCAAAGAAAAACACCACAAAAATCGGCGGGGCCAGATACCCTTGCACCGTCTGCAGATAATCATAAAGCCCCCGGGCGCCCTGGATGACCGGCACCCACGCCAGGCCGATCAGCACCATCACCGTGGTCGCCACCCGGCCAATCCAAACCAACTGGTGTTGCGAGGCCGACGGACGGAACTTCTGATAAAAATCCATGGTGAACAAAGTAGAACTGGCATTGAAGACACCTGCCAGCGAGCTCATCAGAGCCGCCAAAAGCCCTGCCACCACCACACCCCGCACGCCCATCGGCAAGACATGGGACACCATCAAGGGGAAGGCCGACTGGCAGCGTTCGGCAATGGCCCGGCCGTTGGCATCCACCAGATGCGCTAGGCCCGGATAGCCCCGCGTGGCCAGGGCAAAACAGATCATGCCGGGAATGATGAAGATAAACACCGGGAGGAGTTTCAGGTAGGCGGCGAAGATGCTTCCCTGGCGTGCTTCTCGTTCACTGGGGGCGCCGAGGGCCCGCTGGACAATATATTGATCTGTACACCAGTACCATAACCCAATAATCGGCGCACAAAACAGCATCCCCAGCCAAGGATAATTCCCGTTGAAATACCAGGCCATCCGGATCACCGTCTGGCCGTCCCGCTCCACCTCCTGACGTACCGGAGCCCAGGTGCCTTCCACCTTTTTGCCGTCGATCTGTTTTGGAATGAGCGGCTTCCAGAGATTAAAGCCTTCGTTGTAGTCGGCTTCCAAATCCGAGCCGGGATAAGGGGCCTTGCGCAACTCCTGCCAGCCGCCCAATTCCGCCAACCCATACACCGTGACCAGCACCGAACCGACAATCAGCACCAACGTCTGCAAGGCCTCCGTATAGGCCACCGCCCGCAGGCCGCCCAAGACCGTATAAAGACCTGTAAAAAGAATCACCAGCACCGACCCGATCCAAAAACTGTCAAACTCGTACCCACCCAACTGCAGCCGGAGCTCCGGCAACAGCGTGCGAAACACCACCCCGCCGGCGTAAATCCCCACGGCAATTTTCGTCAACACATAGGCTACCAGGGAAATGATCGACAGCACCCACCGGGCCGTGGCCGAATACCGCCGCTCCAAAAACTCCGGCATCGTAAAGACCATCGCCCGACAATAAAACGGCACCATCACCCACGCCAAGACCAAAAGACACCAGGCATGAAGCTCATAATGGGCCATCGCCACGCCGTCCGTACAGCCGGAACCAGCCAGCCCCACTAAATGTTCCGAGCCGATATTCGAGGAAAAAATCGACGCCCCCACAATCAGCCAACCCAGATGCCGACCCGCCAGAAAATAATCATCAGCTGTATCCCGGCTTTTGCGAACCGAGTACCACGTCAAAAGAAGCAAGACCAGAAAATAGCCGGCCAGCACGGCCCAATCCGCGGCGCCTAGGGCGGATCGGGTAGGCTGGGCCAGGGCCTGTCCCGGAGTCGCACCGGCCGCCGTCTTGGGGGGCGCTTGCTGCGGTGGGGCCGCCGAGCCCTGTCCATCTGGACCCGTCATCGACTCGGAAGCAGCTTGGCTGGGTAGGACTGTGTGGGCTCCTCCGGCAGGCCCCGCCCTGTCCGAAGCAACCGGGTTGGCCGAAGATGCCCCTCCGGCGGCATTGCTCGGCGACGAGAGTTTTCCCAGCGATGGCGCCGCAGCACCAGATGGCTCTGCGGCAAACAGCGATGGGCCACCCACGGGGCCAAAGACCGCCCCTGCTTCCGGACCGTTGGCCCCGCCCAACCAAAAGACCAACCCTATACCTACCCCCACAATCCACGGCCATGGCTTGGCCAACGCCAGAACCTGGTTGGCCAGACCTAGGGGCTGCAACGCCCATCCCCCAGTCCACTTGGTCCGCCCTAGAGCTCGCTTGGGCAACCTCAGATGCTGCATGGCCGCTTGCAGGCGATTTCGAGGCATAGGCCGACTCCTTCTACCAGGCGCAGACTCGGCACAGCCTCCCGGTGCCGACCCCACAGGAAGCGCACCGATTTCCCAACCAAAAGAATTGGCCCTGATTATAAAAGATTCCGGAACGGGTCAATAGAGACCCTCCCCACCAGAAGGAGCGGGTTCACCAAGAGTTTCGGGTCGCACCTCGGCCCCCCGCCCCACTGTCCGGCACAGCGGAGGCCTGGTCTTTGGGCAGGCCGAGCCGTCGCCCCGCTGGGCCGCTGTTTTCGGCTCTTCTAGCGCAGGATTGCCATCTCATGCGCTCAGCAGAACAGGGCTTTAATTCTCTTCGGCCGGAGGAAGCATCAGCTCTCTTCGGGAGGACGGGGCATCGGCTTTCTTCGGCGGGAGGGGGCATCGTTCCGCAGGAGGGGATCGGCGGGAGGGTTCAGTTTTTGGCATCCGGGGCTGGCCGGGCTTCCTATCCAAGGTTCAGGGTTATGGGGCGTCGGCTTCCTGGAGGGCCTGCATGGCCTGGCGTTTCATCCGCTGGTATCGGTAATTGAGCCAGAAGATCAGCAGAGCCACCACGGCAATGCCGCCGATGGTCAGCCAGGGGTTATTCCGATCCAAATAGCGGTTGAGGACATTGGCCCCTAGATACATTAGTCCATTGCCGAGGATGCTTCCCAGGACCACGCCGATAAAGGTACTGGTTCGGCTCATGCCGAGCAGTCGGCCGAAGATCGACCCGCCCACACTGCCGGTGGAAGCCAGCGGAAACATCACGAACGCCACCAGGCCGATAAAGGTCAATCGCTTCATCCAGGGATTCGATCGCAAAATGTACTGCCCATCTTCCACCAGGGCCAACATTCTTGGCCCTAAAAATGGGATTCGGAACAAAAAACCACTATGACAGACCAGCAAACTGGCCACCATCAGATCCATGTAGGTAACCAGCAGGGCCAGTTGGCCTGGGGTAAAAAAGTCCATATGAGGACTCTTCGCCTCGCCGCCCAAAATGACGAACCGGCCGAAAAAGAAGAAGGTGGCTGCGGCAGCGCCGAGCAATCGTCCTGCCCACTCCCAGCCTGCCAACACCCCTACCGCCACCACAATCAGCCCGGAAAGCACAAACGGCCCCACCAGCGTCAACCACCAGACCACCGGATACTGCTTGCGAAACGAAATTGTAAACTTTTCTTCAGCGGACAGAATGCGACGTTGAAGCCAGTGGGTGGAAATTCGTTCTGGTGAAACCATTGTAGGCATCGCTTCCCAACCAACGGGGTTCTGACCACCACCTCGTTCCGACCTACCAACCGTGCGCGTGGGCATGGAACCGAAAAACTCCCTGAGCTTTCCAAGGAAAAAACAAAACCGGTCTCTTCCGGACCGTTTCCGCCGATCGGGGGGCGATGTCGCCCCTCCCTGAGCGTGGCAAGAGGGGTTTGCACGAAGGCCAAACCCACTCTGGGGGCCTTCTTCCCCTCCGCTCCGGGGGAAGACACGAGTTGGTTTGCCCAGCCTAAAGGAGTCTTTTTCCCCAACGAGGGCGTCTCCCCTAGCTCCGCACGCTCTCCGGACGGAGTTGATTTGCCTAGAGGAACCGGGAGCTTTTCCGGAACGGCATCCGCCGATCCGATGCCCTCTAAAGAAACATAGCCCCTCGGTCTCTGGGAGACCTGGGAAGGGCAACCCCCAGGAGGACGTCCATGCAGCCCTCCTAGTTGGGGGATGCCCCATCGCCCTTGGGTAGCCCAGGGTTTCCTGCTATATTCACAATAGACGGCACATTTTACCCGAAACGTTCTTTCGGTGGGAAGGGAGTCTTATGGCACGTCAGCCGGTGGTCCAGGCAGCCAGTCCCCTGGTGCAGGATGAAGACCGGGATTTGCGGCCCCAATGGCTCTCCGAGATGGTAGGCCAACGGGCGGTCTATGAACGGATCAAAATTGCCATTGAAGCGGCCCTCAAACGGGGGGAACCGTTGGGCCATATCCTATTTGATGGCCCCCCCGGATTGGGGAAAACCACCTTTGCCCTCTGTATCCCCCGCGAATTGGGGGTGCCGCTCCAAATTGCCAACGGTGCTACCCTCAAAGCCCCCAAAGACATCATCCCCTATCTGACCAACGCCACGGAACGCTCCGTGCTCTTTATTGACGAAATTCACCGGATGCATAAATCGGTTGAAGAGTTCCTCTACCCGGCCATGGAAGACTTCCGAATCGATCTGGCTCTCGGTGAGGGGGTCAATGCCCGGACCATTAACATGCCGCTGAAACCCTTCACGCTGATCGGGGCGACTACCCGAACTGGGTTACTATCGGCCCCCCTGCGAGAGCGGTTCCAGATGCGGGAACACCTCGACTTTTATTCGGTCGAAGAATTGGCGGAGATCATCCGCCGCAATGCCGTCAAACTTCGGGTCCAGGTGGATGAACCGGCCGCCCTGGAAATCGCCACCCGAAGCCGGGGCACCCCCCGAGTGGCCAATAACCGCCTCCGATGGGTCCGAGACTATGCCACCACCAAAGCCAACGGCCGAGTTACCCTCTCGGTAGCCCAAGATGCTCTGGAAATGCAAGGGATCGATTCCCTCGGCCTGGACCCCCAGGATCGCAAATACCTGGAAACGATCGGCCGGGTCTTTGGCGGCGGACCGGTGGGCGTGGAAGCAGTGGCCCATACGATGAACGTGCCGGCCGATACCCTGATCGACGAGGTGGAACCTTTCCTGCTCCGCTCCGAGCTGTTGGTGCGGACCCCACGGGGCCGACGGCTGACCCAGGCCGGTTTCCAACACCTGGGCTTACCCATGCCCAACCTCCCCCAAGGGATGCTATTTTAACCACTACTTTGGGGGGAAAGAAAGACGCCGGATTCCAGCCATTGCTCCCCTCCAAAGCCTATCCCAAAAATACCGGACTCCCTACCCAAGTCTGCAAAGCAGAGAGGTAGTTGGGGCAGGACAAGTCCCGCCCAGCCTACGTGTACCTCATTTTGGGATAGGCTCTAAGCCTCCGATCGGTTCTGATGCGGAACCCGGATTCCGAAAGTTTCTTCTCCTGGGATGAAGGGAGGGACTTCTTTGCCGGTGGAGGAAGTTGGCAAACTTCCCGGAGGGAACATCGAGGGATAGGAAAGCTTTACCGGCCCGGCAAAAGGTTTCGGAGGGCTTCGATGGCCTGTTGGTACAGCCAGATGATGCCCAAGGTGCCCACAGCTGCCAGCACCACGGCTCCTACCAGGACGAGATTGGCCCGAACCAAGGCCGGTGGGCCGGTGCGGATACGGGTCGTCCATAGCACCTGCATTCCTGGCGGCGGATATCGGCCAGTGCGATTAATCTTCCAGCCTAGGCGAAACAGCCACCAGGCCGCCCCTAAAAAACCCATTGCCCCCAGCCAAGCAATTCCGGCAGCCCACCATTGCAACCTGCCGATGGCCTCCCGGAGTTCCTGGCCTTCCAAACGAGGGAGCCGAGCAAGCTGATGCCCCAAAACCCATAAGACCGCTGCCGCCCCCAAGAGAAACCCTAGCAGGAGCCCCCCTATCATCCATCTGCCCCTTTTCGATGGAACCACTACCTGGGGGGCATCCGCACAGAGCCTTTTTTCTGAGTGGTCAGGGCAGGGGCATAAAATAGCTGGCCCGGAGGGCGGCTCCTGACAGAGCGGTTGTTTTGATGGGTCTGTGCCGGCTGGAGAAGTTGGCTCGGCCGTGTTGGCGGGCAAATCGCTCGTGCTGTCGGGCGAACCCCTTGTGCTGCGCACTGAGGCGTCGGCCGAGGCAAATCCAAGCGGTTCCTTTTCCCCGGCTCCGCTGGTTTCCATGACGCCTTCCTCCGGAAAACTCCCGTTGCCCTTTGGACTGGCTAACAAGGATTTTCCCTACAAACGGGCCGGAGTGCAATCCGGGGAATCTTCGCAAAACTTAGGGACACCAACGGTTTGCCAACTCCAAGAAATCCCGTCTTTTTGCGATTTGCCCATAAGAAGATCCCTTTGGACCCTCTCCAACTGGAAATGAAACGCTCTAAGCATATTAGTTTGCCTGTACCTCCCCGCTCCGCCCCCTCCCAGTTGGAGGGGTTAAGAATCGGATCCAACAGCACCGATGGTAGTACTCGTTCTCGGGAGATATAGGCAACGTAAAAATTCCGGGGCTGTCTCCCTTCGGGGAGCATTCTCACCAATTTCGGAGGGGGCTAAGATCAAATTATTGATCTTCGCAAAATCCAAGGACGCCCAAGATATCTGAAAAACAGGGGATTTGGCCTGTCATTCCGATTTGCGAAGATCCCTAGGGCAAAGAGGCCCTGTTGTTGCTGCTTTTACTTTGAGTGTCTTCATCCGGCCAAGCCTCTGTAGCTGGTAGGAGGTCATGGGAGGAGGTAAGAATCGGCTCGAAGCCTACAGAGGGGGGTTGCCGGGCATCCTGCTCCCGTACCGGAAGTTTCTATCGGAGCTGGTTTCTGTTAAGGAGGCCTAAACGTCGGTGTTTTACGCCGATTTGCATATCCATTCCAAGTTTTCTCGGGCGACCAGTCGAGATTGTGATCTGGAGCATTTGGCCCAGGCAGCCGCCCGAAAAGGCATTGGCCTGCTCGGCACTGGGGATTTTACCCATCCGGGCTGGTGGGAAGAGCTTCGGACCAAGTTGGTGCCGGCGGAACCGGGGCTGTATCGGCTGCGTCCGGAGTTGGAAAAGAAGGCCCTCCGGAATGTGCCGGTGGCCCAGCCTGAACCGGTCCGTTTTGTGCTTCAGGTGGAGATTGCCACCATCTACAAAAAGGCCGGGCAGACCCGCAAAGTGCACCATCTCATCTATGTCTCGGAGTTGGACGAGGCGCGGAAGTTGACCGAGCAGTTGGCCCGGCTGGGCAATGTGGCTTCGGACGGTCGGCCCATTCTGGGGCTGGATTCTCGGAGCCTGTTGGAGCTGGTGCTTCAGACGGGGCCGGGCTGCTACCTGGCGCCGGCCCATGTGTGGACCCCATGGTTTTCGGTCTTTGGGGCACACAGCGGGTTTGATCGGCTGGAGGAATGCTACGAAGACCTCAGCGGCGAAGTCTTTGCCCTGGAGACGGGCCTGTCGTCCGATCCGCCGATGAACTGGCGATGGTCGGCCCTGGACCGGTTTACGTTGATCTCCAATTCGGACGCCCATTCGCCTGCCAAACTGGGCCGAGAGTGCTGCGTGTTCGACTGCCCGGTGGATTATTTTGCTATCCGGGAGGCCCTCCGAACCGGCCAAGGATACGCCGGCACCGTGGAGTTTTTCCCCGAAGAGGGCAAATACCATTTGGACGGGCATCGGCAATGCGGCGTGTGCTGGGAGCCTTCGGAGACCCAAAAACACGGCGGTCGCTGTCCGCGGTGTGGCAGGCCGGTTACGCTGGGGGTGCTTTATCGAGTGTGTCAATTGGCCGACCGACCCGCCCCGCCCGATCCCCTTCCACGGCGTGCCGCTCCGTTCCGCAGTCTCATCCCGCTTTGTGAAATCCTAGGCGAAATCCTCCAGGCAGGACCGGACACCAAAGGGGTAGTCAGCCGATATGAAGAACTGCTCGCTCGGCTGGGGCCGGAGCTGTGGATTCTGGAACATGCGCCGCTGGAGCAGATTGCCCGGCATGGCGGCCAGCTGCTGGCCGAGGCCATCCGCCGGATGCGCAGCGGCCAGGTGATCCGGCAAGCGGGCTTCGACGGCCAATACGGGGTGATTCGGCTTTTTACCGACGAAGAACTCCGAAACCACCGAAGCGGCAATCGGCTCTTGTGTCAGGCTTTCCCTTTGCCCGAGCAGGACAGGCCGGCTCAGATGGGGACGAGCCGGGTAAGAGGCAATACGGCCCACGTGGAACCTTCGTCTTCCCTTTGCCCCCCAGGGGATCGCTTTGCCACCGGTCCAGCAGAGAGGGAGCTTGGCTCATCGGAGCGGGTAGGTGCCCCACCGCTTTTTTCCGTGGAGCTGGGAGGGGAGGGGCGTGGTGGTTCCCCCGGCCAAGCCGTTCCCCCGCCCTCTTTTGCTGCCCAGAGGGAAGGGCCGGGGGACCTGGCCTGCGGAGCAAACCGGCCCGAAGGAACTGCCCGGTCCGCCTCCGGTCCATCTGCCTCTGCCAAACTGCTTTTCCCTCCGAGCGGGGAATGGTTGCTGGCCGGTTTGGACCCGGAGCAACGGGCTGCGGTCCAGTGCGTGGAAGGGCCGGTGTTGATCCTGGCTGGTCCCGGCACTGGCAAAACCCGCACCCTGACCCATCGGATTGCCTATCTGGTGGCCGAGCATGGCGTCCCCCCGGAAGGTTGCTTGGCGATCACTTTCAGCCGAAGGGCCGCTGCCGAAATGCGAAGCCGATTGGAACGGTTGATTCCGGCGGTGGCCGAGCGGATGCCGGTGATGACCTTTCATGCCTTCGGCTGGCAATTGGTGCGGGAATACGGGCAGCGGTTGTCCGCTTCTGCAGGGCAGAAATCATTTTCTTCAGGAGAGGAAGGTTTGTCGGGAGGGCAGGAAGCTTTTCCCGGAGGGCAGGCAGCGATTGCGGTCCCACTGAGCGAACGGTTCGGTACAAACTGGGACCGGTTCTGTGTGGCTTCGGAGGCGCAGCGGCGGGAGCTATTGCAACGTCTGTTGAACCTGTCGGCGATCCAGGCAGATCGGATTCTGAAAAAAATTTCCCTTGCCAAGCGATCTTCCGAGGGGGCCCCGAAAGACTCCAAATTGCAGGAGGCCTTTCGGGTGTATCAGGGGGAGATGGCCCGTCGGGGCTGGCTGGATTTCGACGATCTGGTTCTCCTGCCGCTAGAGATTTTGCGGGCGGATTCGGCCTGGCAGGCCGAATTACAACAGCGGTTTCGTTACCTCTCGGTGGATGAGTTTCAGGATATTGACGGGGCGCAATACGGTCTGCTGCGCACTTTGGCGCCGCCGGGGGGAAATCTCTGTGTGATCGGCGATCCGGATCAGGCGATTTATGGGTTTCGGGGGGCGGATGTGGGATTTTTCGAGCGGTTTTTGGCCGATTATCCCACCGCCCGGCGCTTTGTGCTCCGCCGAAATTATCGCTCCAGCCGGGTCATTGTCGAGGCGGCCGGCCAGATGATTGCCCCGGCCAGTTGGACGCCGAATCGCCGCCTGGAAGCCGAGCCAGGCAAAATACCCCATGTAGAAATCCACACCTGTCCAACCGACCGGGCCGAAGCGGAACTGGTGGTCCATCGGATCGAACAACTGCTGGGCGGGCCGACGTTTTTCTCCCTCGACAGCCGCCGTTCGGAAGGCCAACAAGACTCCGGACGAAGCTTTTCCGATATTGCCGTGCTGTATCGGACCGAGTCGCAGGCGGGGCCGCTCGTGGAAGCCCTGGCGCGATCCGGAATGCCTTTTCAGGTGTGCAGCCATCGGCCGTTGGTGGAATGGCCAGGTGTACAAAAATTGCTCCAGGAACTTTCCTCCCAAACGGACTCCGCGGGACCGCTATCGGAACGGGTCCGCCGATTGCTGGAGGCCTTCTGCCCGACGGAGTACGTGCCCGCTCCGGAGCAAGGCCCCGACGACCGACCGGAACAAACCGTCCCCTCCTTCTCTCCTGCCATTCGGGCGGCCTTACTGCGACTTGCCGACAACTGCGGGGATGATCTGGCCCAATTGTTGGCCGAGACGGCCATGACCACGGAAGCGGACCTGTGGGACGCTCGAGCCGAGCGGATTTCGCTCCTGACTCTTCATGCGGCCAAAGGGCTGGAGTTTCCGGTGGTGTTTATCGTCGGCTGCGAGGATGGGGTGATTCCCCTGCGGTTTTCGGCGGAAGAGGAGCCAGCCCGATTGACCGAGGAACGCCGACTTTTATTTGTGGGCATGACGCGGGCAAAGGAACATTTGATCCTCACCCATGCCCGGCGTCGGCATTGGCAGGGCAAACTCCGACCGATGGAACCCTCGCCCTTTTTGGCCGATGTGCAGCGAGAACTGCTGGCTTTTCACGAACACCGGCCGACAGCCCGCCGAACTCCAGATGCCCAACGGGAACTGTTTTCGTAATACGTTCCATGGACCGGATCCACCGGAATTGAGTCCCACAATCTGTCGGGTTCAAGCTGACATTTCCCTCCTACAAGGTGTAGGAGCCAGGCCGGCTGCGGGGGCCACAGGGTCATTCCTGCTTCCGCAGCGGAGGCACATCGCACCTTTTTCTTCGGCGAACATGTTGCTCAAACGGTAAATGGATTCGCCGAACACGGGCGAACATTGGCCGGAAAACGACCGGTTCAACGCTGTCGAACCGAAGAGGCTGTCCCGAAATGGTCCCATCAGGGTGTTGGCCACCCGAGGCTGTCCATTCAGTTTCTAAAACCCTACCAAAACGGGGGGTTTCCAAGATCATCTGGCTCCAGGCTGGAGCCGCTCGGATAGGGCACAACGGATTTTCGGGACAGCCTCTCAGGAACCGCCCCATGGATAGAATGCAATTACCTCCTGGTTTTACAATAGGTTATGGCAAAAAAGTGGCGTTTCTGGTTCCCCGGTGAGATGTTACCCCAACGGATGGCCGGCACAGTCGCTTAATCCACTCGGAAGCCCATTTGTTGAAGTTGCAAGCGGACTTCGGGGTCGGCCAGCAGGTGCCGGAAGGCGATCAGGGCCGGCCGATCCCATCGGCTCCGGGGGACCAGAAAGTCGTAGTGCTCTTCTTCCAGGGGCAAAAAGCCCAGGCCGTACAGACGGGCGACCGGCTGGATGGCCACCCCCCAATCCGCCCGCCCCTGCGCGACAGCCGCTGCTACGGCGTTATGGCTCTTGGCCTGCACCGAATAACCGGGCGGTTGTCGGCCTTCCAAAAGCCGATCGATCAAAATCCGGGTCCCGCTGCCAGCGTTTCGGTTGATCATTCGGCAGGCAGGGTCGACCAAGGCCTGATGGATAGCCGATCGGCCGTCCGTCTGATGGCAAAACCGCTCGTCCTCCGGCCGAAACACCACGCCCTGCAACCGGCCGTATCCGGGGATCAGTTCCAATTCCGGGGCCAGGAAGGGGCGATTGTACTGTCCGCTGACCGGGTCCAGCAGGTGCACACCAGCCAGATCACACTGGTTCCGTCGGGCCGCCTCCAACCCGGCCGTGGAACCGACAGCCAAAAACTTCGTCTGCCAGCCTTGCCGGTGCAATTGGCTCAGCAGCCAATCCAATCCCACACAGTGGCTGCCGATGACGACCAAATCGGCCGGTCGGATTCCCTGGGCCAACAAATGGACCGTAACCGCCGCCCCTGCCGGCACAAGCTCCTCCTGCTGCCCGATGCTGATAAAGCCGTCGGCGGTGCTGAAGGCCGTTACCGAGCCGGACCCTTTGCCCATCGGATAGGCGGCCAGCCCTTCCGGCGACGGCATGAGCCGAACCAAAAGATACTCCGTGCGCCCAATCTCCGAACGAATCCGCACGGGCAGGTGGGCCTGCACGGTAGGCCGATCTTCCGTCGGCAACCCGACCATGGCCCGCAGAACCGGCGCTACAAATTCATGGAACGTAAAAATGGCCGAGGTGGGAAAACCCGGCAGCACCACCACCGGTTTTTTCCCATGGACGGCTAGACACAACGGTTTACCCGGTTTGAGGGCCACGCCGTGAACAATAATTCCCGGCTGGGTCAGTTCGCGCACCGCCCGGTAGGCCAGGTCGCCTTCGCCTTTGCTGGTGCCGCCGGAAAGCAGGACCACGTCGGCCGATTCCAGTGCTTCGGCCAACCGGGCGCGCAAAAGGTCCAGATGATCGGGGGTCCGGCCCATTTCTACCGGCTGGCCGCCCAGTTCCCGGACGGCGTCGGCCAGAATGCGGCTGTTGGAATCATAGACGTTGCCGGGCCTCATCGGTTCGCCCGGCCCGATCAGCTCATCGCCGGTGGAGATGATCGCCACCTGTGGCCGACGCCATACCCGCACCCGGCTTAAGCCCAGGGCGGCCAGCACACCGGTTTCCCGGCTGGTGAGCCATTGGCCCGATCGGAGGACCGTCTCGCCCGCCGCCATGTCGGAGCCGGTAAAGGTAACGCCGCTGCCGGGCGTTACCGCCCGATAGACCAAAAGGGCGCCCGGATCGCAGGGGTCCAGGTCCGTATGTTCGATCATCACCACGGCGTCGGCCCCGCGGGGAAGCATCGCTCCGGTGGCAATCGGCATGGCCTGCCCAGGACGGATTTCGCCCTGGGGCGGTCGGCCTGGCGTGATCGGCTGGCCCACCAGGAGCACTCGCCGCGGCTGCTGCTCATCGGCCCCGTAGGTGTCGGCGGCCTGGACAGCAAACCCGTCGAAATCCGACCGATCAAACGACGGCACATCGACCGGTGCCTGAACATCCTCGGCCAATACCCGGCCAAGGGCTTCCTCCAGGGGGACCTCCTCCTGCCCCAATGGCCGAAGGTCCAAGGCGGCCCAAAAACGCTCCGCCGCCTCCTGTCGGCTTGCTACCTGCAAAAACTGCTCTTGCACCTGAGACATGGGGTTTTCCTGGTCGCCAACGGTCTGGTTTCTCCTGGCCCTTTTTGTCCGGTAAACGGCGGAGGGCCTTATTCCAACCAACCTCCAGGTGGGGTAGGATGTTCTCCAGAAATACGGTTTCCGGTAACACGTTGGCCGAACGGAGATACCTTGGAAGGACCTGCTTCCAAGGTCCACCGGGCACGACACCCCTGCCCCTCCATTCGGCTAACAGGTTCCGTGGGGGTGCCTTCCTGAATGCTCATCATACCATGTTTTCCGTGCGAAAAGGATCGGGCAGTAAACCGCGGCAGAGGCAAAGCAGGATGATTTTCGGAGGCAATGGCCAATGATTGCGCTGGAACCGATCGGACAGATTCATACCCCTTGGACCCAATTGGCCGGGATGCCGATTCAACCGGCCGGGGCCAGAGGCGTCCGGGGCGTGGTCGAGGTTTGGCCGCCGTATCAAGCGGGCCTGAAAGACCTCGAAGGATTTTCCCACCTCTTTTTGATTTACCATTTCCATGCCGTCAGCGGATATGAACTGCAAGTGGTGCCTTTTCTGGATCGACAAATGCGGGGCGTGTTTGCTACCCGGGCGCCGAAACGGCCCAACCCGATTGGGCTTTCGTTGGTACGACTTCTGGCCGTCCTGCCGGATGGTCGGCTGGAGGTGGAAGACGTGGATATGCTGGACGGCACGCCGCTTTTGGACATCAAACCCTATGTGCCGGAGTTCGACGCTGCCGGGGGGCCGGTGCGGATCGGCTGGCTGGCCCAAGTGGCCCATCAGGCCCAAACCCAACCATCCGACGCCCGCTTCGGCGCCTAGCCGCCAGATCCGACAGGAGCTTCGAGGCAAAAGACATCTTTTCTCCAACAACTCGGAAGGAGGCCTTGCTTTTTTTGGGTATAATAAACCGGCGTTTGGTTTTTCGGGTTTGTTTTTGGAAGGAGGTTCTGTCATGAAGCACTGGTGGGAGATGGTCGTGGGGATTGGAGTCGCCGTGTTGGTGGGCTGTGGGCAGAGCGGTCCCGGTCTGAAAAAGCCGTCGGATAAACCATCGCCGCCGGCCCAGGCCGCACCCACCGAGCAACCTTCGGGAGGGGTCGAAAAACAACAAGCTCCCCCCTCGGAGCCGGGCAAACCGCCTTCAGCGGCCCAAACGCCGCCGTTAGAACAGATCGTCCAAGTGCCGCTGGGCCTACCGCCGCTGCCAGTCCCGGCCGATAACCCCATGACGCCCGAAAAGATCGAGTTGGGCCGGATGCTTTATTTCGATAAGCGGCTGAGCCGGGATGGTACGATTTCCTGCGCCACCTGCCATGATCCGAAGAAGGCCTGGGCGGAAGACACGCCCGTAAGCACCGGCTTCAAAGGGCAGAAAGGCGAGGTCAATTCGCCGACGGTGATCAACACCGCCTATGCGACCAGCCTGTTTTGGGACGGACGGGCTAGCAGCTTAGAAGAGCAGGCCCTGGGCCCCATGCAAAACCCGATCGAAATGGCCCACGATCTGGACCTCCTGGTCAAACAGCTCTCCGAAATCCCGAAATACAAGGAGATGTTCCAGAAAGTGTTCGGCACCGATGTAACCAAGGAAGGAATGGCCAAGGCGATTGCGGCCTTTGAACGCACGGTGCTAAGCGGCAATTCGCCGTATGACCGCTTTACCAAGGGCAACGATCCGAACGCCCTGACCGAAGCCCAAAAACGAGGGATGGAAATCTTCGAGCAACATTGTTCGGTTTGTCATACGCCGCCGCTGTTTAGCAATTACCGCTTCTTTAACGCCGGCATCGGCATGGATAAGAATCCCCCGCCGGCAGGCCGAAAAGCGGTTACCGGCAAAGACGAAGACCTGGGGAAGTTTCGGGTACCGCCGCTGCGAGAAGTGGCCAAAACAGCCCCGTACTTCCACGACGGGAGTGCGGCCACGCTGGAAGAAGCCGTCGCTGTTATGGCCGCCGGCGGAAAAGACAACCCGAATCTCTCCCCGATGATGAAAGCCGTCCGGGAAGCCAAACTGACCGAAGCAAATCGCAAAGACCTGGTCGAATTCCTCAAGGCCCTCTCAGGGGAATATCCGATCGTCGAACCGCCCCAATTGCCGTAACCGAAACGTCTCTTTGGGCCTAGAGGCTGTCCCGAAATGGGCACTCCGGCGGACCCCCGACCTGTTTCCACACCCTTTCCGTTCCACAAAATGCCCGGTTTATGAGGGTTTTTCGCAGGGTGGGGGCTGCCGGTTGGATGGTCCCTCTGCCTAAAACAGATTTTCGGGACAGCCTCTTAGAGCGGGATATTGGGATACGGCCTTTGCGCGGCTGGTGGGGCAGATACCCCGGTGGGGGCGATTAGCGCCAGCTTTGCACGCCGCCGACCATGCGGTTTCCCTGCACGCCGCCCGCTCCAGGCGAACCGGGCGTGGGCGAACCGGCTGCCGTTGTCAGGTTGCCGGGCATCTGGGACCGGAGGGCGGCTACTCGTTGTTGGACGCCTTCCTGAAACCGATCGGCTTCCAGAGAACGTTGATAGTCGGCCAGGGCTTGGAGGGTATCGCCCGACAGTTCGCGCAATCGGCCCAGGGCGGCTAAGGCACGGGCATTGGACGGTTCTACCCCCAACGCACTGACCAGGTAATCTTTGGCCGTTTCACGGTCGCCAAACTCTTCATACAGCCGGGCCAGTTCGATCTTGGGATCGGCTAGATCCGGCCGACGGTCCGCCCAGCCCTTCAGGAGCCGAAAGGCTTCTTCTCCCCGGCCTTGTTCGACCAAAAGGACGGCTAAGCCCCGATAGCATTCCCGATGGTCAGGGTCTTGGTCCAAGCACATATGGTAATAATGTTCGGCCTGTTTGAGATCGGAAGGCCGTTGGTTGAGCACCCCCAGACGGTGGTACGTGGCCGCCAAGTTGTAGTATCCATCCGCATCCTTGGGATTCACATAGATCGCCTTTTGGAACTTCTGGAGGGCTTCGTCATATCGGCTTTGTTGGAACAAGCGAACCCCTTCCGCATTGATCCCCCGAGAAGCCACGGAACCACACCCCCCGAATAGCAGAATCAGCCCCCCAATTACCCCTAGGAACCAGCCCGCCCCAAGCTTTTGGCGGCGAAAAATTGGGAACACCAGGGCGGCTGCCTCTTGTGGGGGAATTGCAACCCCCCGACATCTCACCCCTCGCCCACCGAAATCCGAAAGCCCCGCCACGGCGTCCCTGCCTTTAAAAAAGAAACTTCCTATTTTGTGCGAGTATTTTCAAAAACAGCCTAAACCCATGGCGTATTCCCCAGACAAGTAGGCACACCATACCAAGTGCCTGCCGGAGATTCAAGAGAAAAATTGCCGGACCTCCGCTTTTTCCCAATCTCTGATCAGCGTATCTTGACTGTATCTACCGGGAACTATGACCACAATCTGTGGTGTTCGATCCGATTTTTAGCCCCTCCATCTGGTAAGGGCCCGGCCGAGTAGATACAGTCAAACAAACTATACCGGAGACCCTACGGTGGATTGAGTCGCAGCGGTTTCTCAGGTACAAACTACTCCTACAGGAGGATGGTACTCAGCGGGATGGAAACGGGGGTTTTGGGCCGGATCTTCGACGATCCTGTGGAACCATTGTCGGAGGGAGGCATTCCTTCGAACACCCCGCTGGGGAGGTGGCAGAACCTGCTCCGGTACCGGAGTAGGAGAATAAGAGCTAAAACGGCAGTCTAAATAAAATAAGAAATATACACAAACTGTATTAGGTCTGCTTTTATCTTGTTATCTTGTAAAAAACCATTTTTATGCGCCTGGAAGTGGAACTGAAATTTCCGGTTCCGGATTTAGGACCAGTGGAGGGGCGGTTGGTAGGCCTAGGGGCGGAGACGTCCCCCCCAGAAGAGGAGGTGGATCGGTACTATGCCCATCCGGCTCGGGATTTCGCCCAGACCGATGAAGCATTGCGAATCCGCCGAAAAGCAGGGCAATGCTTTCTCACCTATAAAGGTCCCAAATTGGACCAGAGCACCAAAACCCGCCAGGAGATCGATTTGCCCCTCCCGGTAGGCCCGGAGACCTTTGCTGCCTGGGACGCTCTCTTGCAAGCCTTGGGGTTTCGGCCGGTGGCCGAGGTACGAAAACAGCGTCGAAAGGCCTTTGTGGCTTGGGGAGGCGAACGGGTAGAAATTTCCTTGGACGAGGTGGATGAGTTGGGCTGTTTTGTGGAGTTGGAATTGCTAAGCGACCCGGCCGGGTTGGCCTCGGCCCGATCGACGCTGTGCGACCTGGCCCATCGACTGGGCCTGGGCCAATCCGAACGCCGCAGCTATCTCGAACTGCTGCTGGAAAAACGCTCTCTCCGGCAGGAGAACTCTGGGCAATAGGGGGTTTGGGAGCATAGCGGGTCTCTTTTTTGGGTGTGTGCGATGTGCCTATCAGCCGGGAGGAAGTTTCGGGAGATTTGGTAAAGTAAACTTTTGTTCCTTCATGGATATTTTCCCGCTCTCGTTTCTTTTCTCCGGTGCCGGGGTAGCCCCGGACGGAACCCCGGTTTATCATAAAAAGGAAGTAACACTTTCGCCGAAGGACGGGGGCCGATGTGTCTCTGCTGTGTAAGCAGCAGTCCAGGTTGATTCTCGCCTAGGCGTGCACTTAGGGAATATGGAGTTCTCTGAGCTTCTGGATTCCCGCGTTGGCGGGAATGCCACTCCGGCTTTAGGCTGCCGGACGGCCGATTGCAGCATTCGGCGAACTTGTTCCCCAGAACCATGTTTTGTGAGGACAGCAGCAATGAGTAAACAAATGAACAGTCGCATGAACCGACGCAGTTTTCTGGGTCGTTTAGCAGGTGGGGGTGCTGTGGCGGCTGGCTGGAAGGCATTTCCGGCCCCGGCGTTTTTGGCCGATCCGGCGCCCAATAGCAAGCTCCAGACTGCGGTGATCGGCTGTGCCAATCAGGGCATGGTCAGTGTGGCCGGTGCGGTGACCGAACGTCTGGTTGCCTTGGTCGATGTGGATGACAACCACATGGCTCAGACGATGAAGGCCATCCAGCAAAACTGGCCCGACGTCCAAGTTTCTGAAATCCGCCAGTTTGCCGACTATCGCAAGATGTTCGACCAGATGCATCGCCAGATCGACGTGGTGTTTGTGGCCACGCCGGATCATCATCACGCACCGGCAGCCATGCGGGCGATTCGGCTCGGCAAGCACGTCTATGTAGAAAAACCGTTGGCCCATTCCATTGAGGAAGCCCGGCGGCTGACCGAGGCGGCCCGCCAGGCCAAAGTGGTTACCCAAATGGGCAACCAAGGCCATAGCGGCGAGGGGCTGCGTCGGCTTTGCGAATATCTGCAAGCCGGTGCCATCGGCCATGTCCGGGAAGTGTACTGTTGGGCGCCTACCGGTCGTGGCGGCCTGGGGGGGCGACCGCCTGCCAAACCCGTTCCCCCCGGACTGCATTGGGATGAGTGGATCGGCCCGGCCCAATACCGCGATTACCACGACGACCTCCATCCCCAGCAATGGCGCTCCTGGTGGGAGTTTGGCGATGGGTCTGTGGGCGACTGGGGATGCCATAATCTGGACGGCCCGTTTACCGCCTTACAACTCGGACCGCCCGAAAGCGTCGAAGCCCTGGAGCAGTTTGGCGGCTCCGAAGAGCGGTTTCCCCTCCGGAACGTGATTCGGTGGAACTATCCGGCCCGGGACGGCAAACCGCCGGTGAAGGTGTATTGGTACGACGGCTATTTCGGCACGACCGAATCCACCGCCCACGAAGAAGACGTGGCCAAGCAGAATCGGCCCCCCCTTGTCCTGGAGTTGGAGAAAAAATATGGTCGCCAGCTGAAAAGCGGCGGCATTCTCTTTGTCGGGGAAAAGGGCATTTTGCACTGCGGCAACTACGTGGGCAGTCCGCGGCTTATTCCGGAAGAGGCCCATAAGGCGTTCCCCCCGCCGCCGAAGACATTGCCCAGGGTAAAGCCTTCGGATCGGCCGGGGGTGGGGGTGCATGTGGCCGACTTTCTCCGGGCATGTAAAGAAGGCTACCAGCCCAGCTCCAACTTCGATGTGGCAGGGCCGCTTACGGAAATGGTGCTTTTGGGGTGCTTAGCCATCAAAGCCGGTCCCGGCAAAAAAGTCCTTTGGGACCCAGTCCAAATGCAGTGCCCCAATATGCCGGAACTCAACGCTCTGGTCCGCCGCCGCTACCGTGCCGGCTGGGAACTGTAAGGGCCACCGACGGGATCGGTCCCGCCTATCCCATCGGAAAACCGGCCAGGGGCGAAGGGGGGTGCTCAGCGGATATAATGAACTTATGTTCACACAAAATGCGATCACCTCCTGCGTTCCCCATAGGGAGAACACGGGAGCCGAATGCGCGCTTTATACTCCCCGGAGGAATCTCTTCCGGGCCTTTTTAGGAGGTCCTTCGGCCCGTTAAGTGCCTCGCCCGAAATGGGTACTCGGGCGGCGGCCCGGACCGTTGCCAAACCCTTCCGATGGACCAAAGTGCCCATTGGATGGGAGTTTTGGCAGTCTGGGGGACCGCCGGTGGTAGTACTTCTGGCTAAAAACGGATTTTCGGGGCAGCTTCTTCGCTTGACTGTATCCACCGGGAAGAACGACCACCATCTGTGGTGTTCGCTCCGATTTTGAGCCCCTCCATCTGGTAGGGGGCCGGGCGGGTAGATACAGCAAATGAGAGGCAAACCACACGCCCTCCTTTCCGCCTCTGACTTATCCCCAGTTTTTGGCCTCTAGGAGAAGGGCTTCCAGTAAAGCCGTAAGGGCTTGCGAGGACGTCAGTTGCAATCGGCCGATCATCTTCCGGCCAATGAAAAACAGGCCGCAGGCCCCAG